>Ga0066486_1000385_pt1 | contig 11618 bp, 12 predicted proteins | sample LakWasM128_HOW14_2_FD_59591 | JGI IMG/M metagenome (GOLD analysis project Ga0066486, IMG submission 59591) | Freshwater sediment methanotrophic microbial communities from Lake Washington under simulated oxygen tension - Sediment Metagenome 128_HOW14 | ecosystem: Environmental > Aquatic >... | reverse complement strand
ACCGTCGGCCTGCCGATTCCGGCCCTGCTGTACTTCATGTACAGCACGATGGCGATCTCGCTGCCGCTCGCGGTGCTGTTTTTCTGCTGGATCGCGACCATGTGGAAGGGTTCGATGACCTTCGAAACCCCGATGCTGTTTGCCACCGGCTGGATCATCCTGTTCGGTATCGGCGGCTTGACCGGCCTGATCCTGGCGGACGTCGCAGCGGATGCGCAATACCACCACTCCTACTTCGTGGTGGCGCACTTCCACTACACGCTGTTCGCCGGCGGGATCATGGGCATCATGGCGGGCGTGTACTACTGGCTGCCAAAGATGACCGGCCACATGTACAGCGAAACGCTGGGCAAGCTGCATTTCTGGCTGACCGCCATCGCTTTCAATGTGACCTTCATCCCACAGTTTTTCCTGGGTCTGGCCGGCATGCCGCGCCGTATTCCGGATTACGCACTGCAGTTCTCGGAGTTCAACATGATCTCTACGATCGGCGCATTCACGCTTGGCCTGTCGCAGCTGATCATGGTGTACAACATCGTGCGCTGCGTACGCGGTGGCAAGAAAGCGGAAGCCAAGGTGTGGGAAGGTGCTGAAGGCCTGGAATGGACGCTGCCATCGCCGCCGCCTTATCACAGCTTCACCGAACAACCGGTCATCAAGTAATTCGATGACCCGCATTCTGGTCCGGGATGAAAATGCCGGGCCAGACATAGGAACGCAATGGATCAAACGAGTGATAAAAAACGCCGCAGCAATATACGCATCGCCATCTGTCTCGGCGCATTTGTTCTGTTCTGGTATGTGATATCAATGTTTGCGGTACTGAAATCTTGATCGATCAGGAAAAAAGAGCCGCCGATAACAAGCGGTTGGCCTGGAAATTGATGTGGGTGGTCGCTGGCGCGGTGTTGTTTGCCTTCGCGCTGGTTCCTCTCTACAACGTTTTCTGCGACTTGACGGGCCTCAACGGAAAGACCGAAGGCCTGCCCGCCGTAGTGCAGAAAACGATGAAGGTGGACGAGTCGCGCTGGGTGACAGTGGAATTCACCAGCAGCGTGATGCCTGGACTGGCATGGAATTTCCACCCGACGCAAACCAGTATGAAGGTGCGTCCGGGGCAGATCATGCTGGCGACGTTCGAAGCCAAAAACATGACCAACGAAACGGTCGTAGGCCAGGCGATACCGAGCGTAAGCCCGTCTCAGGCAACCTTCCATTTCAAAAAGATCGAGTGTTTCTGCTTTGAGCGGCAAGAGCTCAAGGCCGGCGAGTCCAAGGAAATGCCGCTCCGTTTTTACGTGAGCCCGGACCTGCCGAAAGATATACGCACCGTGACATTGTCGTACGCGTTTTTCCATGCCGTTCCGACGGAAAACTAGGGAGAGCCGCGCATCGGTATGGTGAGATGCGAGGCAAAATGAACATTAAAACACCGTAGAGGAGTTTTGCATGACCACGCAGACACACGAAGGCCATTATTTTGTGCCCAACCCCAGCATTTATCCGGCCATTCTTTCGACCGGAATTCTTCTGCTGGCGGCTGGCTTCATCCTCAGCATTGCACCGGATAGAGACCAAACCCTGGCATACCTTGCCACTCCCGGCAAAGGCATGATGCTGGCAGGTTTCCTGGCCATTATTTATGTCTTGTTCGGCTGGTTCGGCAAGATCGTCGGCGAAAGCGAAGGCGGCAAATACAAGACATGGGAGGACCGCTCCTTCCGCATTGGCATGATCGTCTTTATCGCCTCCGAAGTGGCCTTCTTTGCCGCCTTCTTCGGTGCGCTGTTTTACATGCGTGTCATCTCTGTCCCCGAAATCGCCAACTTCGACCCGCAATTCACGCCTTACAAGGACTTCCTCGGTACATGGCCGTCTGCCGGCCCCGGCGGCACGGTCCTGGGCACCGAGTACAAGGTACCGCAATTCACCCCGATGGGCGCATGGGGCATTCCCGCCATCAATACCATGCTGCTGCTGACCTCCGGTGCAACGGTAACCTGGGCGCACTGGGGCCTGCTGAACAGCAATCGCCGTCAACTGATCATCGGCCTGATGGTGACCGTTGCATTGGGTATCGCCTTCCTCTTCCTGCAAGGTTATGAATATCATCATGCCTATAGCGAACTCGGCCTGACCCTGGGCAGCGGTGCTTACGGTGCAACCTTCTTCATGTTGACGGGTTTCCACGGTTTCCATGTCACGCTGGGTACCATCATGCTGATCGTGATCCTGGCACGCAGCATGAAAGGCCATTTCACCGCAGAGCATCACTTCGGTTTCGAAGGGGTCGCCTGGTATTGGCACTTTGTTGACGTGGTCTGGCTGCTGCTCTTTGTATTGGTATATTGGCTGTAAACGACAAATAAAAAGCGATGTCCGAGGGGCATCGCTTTTTTACAAAGTCGGGATACTTCTGCTTATGGGTGAGGCTGTCCGATAATGCCTGTGTAATACCCGATCATCAACAGCAGGAACAAACCCAGAGAAAGCGAGATACGCATGGTCAAGGCTTTCACCGTGCGTTTTCCCTGGCCTTTGTCCTTAATCAGATAAAACAGAGCGGAAAACAGACTGCCGATGATCAGCAGTAACGCAGCAATGATGAATACTTTCAGCAACATGACAGCCTCCGCTTTTGATAATGCGTTCGATTATGGAGCGCACCCCGGTATAAAGCAATCAGGGCGTGTTCACACTAATTTCGTGTCTGCGTGCCGAGATAACGCGATGGATGCAAGGCGTAAAGTGCAGCGAATGGTCATTCCCTTTGCAAGATTTGCAACGCCGCAGACGCACGTTATCTCGGCAACCCTTCGGGACGGGAGCGATTTGGGCGCCCTCCCTTGTCGCAAGCCGCTTGTTGTGGGCAGCACAATTGCGCGTTTTGCTTCGCGGATAGCATCCCAAATCGCCCCCGTCGCAGACGCGAAATTAGTGTGAACACGCCCTACTTGAAATATCGTTTCCGCCCACGCCTATTGCCCGCCTTGGCGACTCTCGTGTTCGTCGCACTGTTTATTCGCCTGGGACTCTGGCAACTGCACAAGGCCGAAGCCAAACAGGAATTGCAGGCGCAACTCGACCGTCACCTGACCGAGGCGCCGGTCGCCCTGCCGAACGAAATCGCCACCCCGGAAGACTGGCGCTATCGCCGCGTCAAAATACAAGGCACTTACGACACCCAATACCAGATATTGCTCGACAATCAGGTTGCAAACGGCGCCGCCGGCTATCACGTGATCACGCCGCTGCATATTGCAGGCACTGAAAAATACATCCTGGTCAATCGCGGCTGGATTCCGGCCTCGGCCGAACACAGCGTCGTGCCGAGCACAAGCACACCGACAGAACCGCAGGAAGTCACCGGCAGTCTGTGGCTGCCTTCGACCAAGATCTTCGCACTCGAAGCGCCTGCTAGCAGCGGTGCATGGCAACCGGTCTGGCAAAACATGGACATGGAGCGCTACCTGAAATCCGTACCGCTCAAGCTCTACCCGCTGGTCGTCCGACTCGATCCCGACAGCCCGGCCGGCGGATTCGTGCGCAACTGGCCGCGTCCGGCCGAACGCATCGAAACGAACCTGGGCTATGCTTACCAATGGTTCGGTTTTGCCGCAACGCTGATTGCGATTTACCTGGTTCTCAGTTTCAAGAAAGTCGAGCAATAAATGGAAGAAAATAAACAACAACGCTCAGGTCGGCGCATGCTCGTCTTTCTCGTCGTATTGTTCGCGCTGCCCATATTGGCCGTACTGGGCATGTATCAATTGGATTATCGTCCAGGTGGATCGAGTCACGGCGAACTGATTTCCCCGCCCAAGGCGTTGCAAATTTCAACCTTGCAGGATATGCGAGACAAGCCCTTCGGCGCGGAGCAATGGAAGAAAAAATGGAATGTCGTCTACGTATCCGACTCCGGCTGCGAGGCTGAATGCCAAAAGCAGGTGCATCTGCTGCGCCAGATTCACGTGTCGCTCAACAAGGAAATCGACCGCGTGCAGCGCTTTCTTATCGTACCTTCCGCCGCTGACCCTGCCGAGCTCGCCGCCCTGCAAACGCAATATTCCGATCTCATCATTCTGGCCGGCGATCAAGCCGCCCCGCTCGCACAGCAATTCGATCTACCCGGCCAGCCGGCAGGCACCTCCGGCCGCGTTTATTTCGTCGATCCACTTGGCAACCTGATCATGAGCTACCCCGCAGACTACGACCCCAAAGGCCTGCGCGAGGATATAACAAGACTTTTGAAATACTCCTGGGTGGGATGATGAAACTGTTCGATCGACTGGTACTGGCCGCCGTCCTCCTGACCTTCTGCGTGGTCGTGCTGGGCGCTTATGTGCGCCTTTCGGACGCAGGCCTGGGCTGCCCCGACTGGCCAGGGTGTTATGGCCATCTCACTGTCCCGCAAAGTGAATCCGCCCTTGCTCACGTCGAAAAGGCTTTCCCGGATAAACCTTTGGAAACGCACAAGGCCTGGAAGGAAATGGTGCACCGCTATTTTGCCGGCACGCTGGGCCTGCTGATTCTGGCAATCTTCATCACCGCCTGGCGCAACCGCCGTCGGCTGCCTACCGTATTGCCGACCATCCTGCTGCTGGTCGTTATCTTGCAGGCAGCGCTCGGCATGTGGACGGTCACGCTGTTGCTGAAGCCCGTGATTGTCAGCGCTCACCTGCTGGGCGGCATGACCACGCTCGCCTTGCTGACCTGGCTCGCGCACCGGCGCTTCGGTTCCATGCCGTCGATATACGGTGCCAACTTCAACGCCCTGCGCCCCTGGGCGCGCATCGGACTGCTCATTCTCGCGGTGCAAATCTTCCTCGGCGGCTGGACCAGCTCGAATTACGCCGCTCTCGCCTGCACCGATTTCCCGACTTGCCAGGGCGGCCTGTTCCCGACCATGGACTTCGCCAACGCCTTCCACATGATCCGCGAACTGGGCGAAACCGCCAATGGCGAACAACTCTCGCTCGCGGCATTGACCGCCATACACTGGGTGCACCGCCTTGGCGCACTCATCACCTTTTTGTATCTCGGCTGGCTGGCTATCAAAACCATGAGGACGCCTCGTCTCGGCGATCTCGGCATTGCGATTGCCGGCCTGCTTGTAGTGCAAATTACGCTGGGCGTCAGCAACATCATGTTCAGCCTGCCGCTGCCGGTAGCGGTCGCGCATAATGCGGTCGCCGCTTTGTTGCTAATCTCGTTGGTGGTGTTAAACTCGAAAACGACTATGAAGTCGGGGAGGTAACGTGTTATGAGCGCTGTTTTGGCTATCAGACTTCAACGTATCGGAATCAGCTTTCAAAGCTTCTTCCTGATGTGCAAACCCCGGGTGACGGCCCTTATTGTCTTCACCGCGATGATAGGCATGTTCCTCGCCTCGCCCGGCATGATTCCGCTGGATCTTCTGCTGAATGCCACCCTCGGCATCGCCCTCGCCTCCGGCGCTGCTGCCGCATTCAATTGCCTCATCGAACAGAAAATCGATGCCGTCATGGCCCGCACCCGCGCGCGCCCGCTCCCAACCGGCCAGGTCACCTCGGTGCAAACCGCCATCTTCGCCACGCTGGTCGGCGCTCTCGGCCTCGCGATTCTCTACTACAACGTCAACCCGTTAACGATGTGGCTCACCCTCGCCACCTTCGTCGGCTACGCCGTCATCTACACCGTGTTCCTGAAGCCCGCCACACCGCTCAACATCGTCATCGGCGGCGCCTCCGGCGCAATGCCGCCGATATTGGGCTGGGCTGCGGTCAATAATGTGGTATCGCCGGAATCGCTGATCCTCTTTCTCATAATCTTCGCCTGGACCCCGCCTCACTTCTGGGCGCTGGCCCTCTATCGCCGCGAAGAATACGCAAAATCCGGCCTGCCCATGCTGCCGGTCACGCACGGCGAGAAGTTCACCCAATTGCACATCCTGCTGTACACCATCATTCTGGTAGCGGTAACGCTAATGCCTTACGGCAGCGGCATGAGTGGCTGGTTGTACCTCGCAATTTCCACCGTGTTGAATGCGATCTTCATGGCCTATGCGATCGGCCTGTATCGCAAATATAGTGACCAATTAGCACGAAAGACCTTCAAGTATTCGATTCTGTATCTGACGCTACTGTTTGCGGCGCTGCTGGCGGATCATTATTTGATACCCACGCCCGCGTTGGGATAAAAATCAGCGGCTGCCATGGCAGCCGCTTTCATTGCGATTCTAAGGATCAAGCACGCCATACTTTGACGATTTCAACCGCAGCAGCAGCGCCTTCTAAACTCCGTGAAAAGCTAGCCGCATTACCGGCAACTCAAGCGTCACCGATATGAAAGGAGCATAGGATGAAAATGATTGCGATGGCCGTTCCTCAAGCGGGAGCCAAACTTGAGCGCGTAGAACGTGAAATCCCCTTGCCTGGCATGGGGGAGCTTCTGCTGCGAGTACACGCTTGCGGCGTGTGTCACAGCGATGCCATGATCATCAACGGGCATTGGCCGGGACTGCAATATCCCCGCATCCCGGGTCACGAGGTCATCGGTACGGTCGAGGCCTTGGGACCTAACGTCCACGGCTGGTCCATCGGCGACCGCGCCGGTGTCGGCTGGTTCGGCGGCGCTTGCGGACACTGCGAACATTGCCGCCGCGGCAACCAGTTCGCCTGCAAAAGCGGTGCAGCCGTGACAGGCGGCACCCGCGACGGCGGATATGCCACCCACATGCTCGCGAACGCTTCAGCGGTGGCGCACGTCCCTACGGAACTCGACCAAGTCGAAGCGGCGCCGCTATTATGCGCAGGCATCACCACCTTCAACGCGCTGCGCAATTGCGGGGCACGGCCCGGCGACCTCGTCGTGATCCATGGCGTCGGCGGCCTCGGCCATCTGGGTATCCAGTTCTCGGCGCGCTTCGGCTTCAGAACGGTGGCGGTCAACCGTGGTCGTGATAAAGAAGCGCTGGCCCGCTCGCTTGGCGCGCACGAGTACATCGACAGCGACGCCGGCGATGTGGCCGAAGCATTGCAGAAACTGGGCGGCGCTAAAGCCATCATCGCCACCGTCACCAATGCCGACGCGATGCAAGCCATCGTCGGCGGTCTCGGGCCCAATGGCACGATGATGGTCATAGGCGCGGTAGGTGCCTTCCCGGTCAATACGCTGGACCTGCTCGGGAAGCGCGCGGCAGTGAAAGGTTGGTATTCAGGCGTCGCGACCGATTCCGAAGACACGCTGGTCTTCAGCCAGCTTCACGGCATCCATTCCACGAATGAAATATTTCCGCTTGAGCAAGCGCAGGCGGCTTATGAACGGATGATGAGCGGCAAGGCGCGTTTCCGGGTGGTACTCAAGATGGACTAAGGATGCGGTTGGAGACCGAAAAAACATAACCGTTCTTAAGCGGAACGGTTATGTTCCAGGGCTCTCTCGTTTTTGAGCTGAACGGCAGTACTACAGGGGCTTTACCGATCCGCAACTCGAATCGATCCATCGACCGCTGATGTCGGCATATTCATTGACGGGGACCCCTTGCGCAACACCATCAAAATGAGTCCGTCCTATGAAACTCTCCGGGCTGGTAATTGTTCCTTCTGCTGTTCCATTTCCTTTCAATTCGGGGTTGGTACAAACGAAGTCATATCTGTATTTGCTTCCATTACGGGTCGCGTTTTTAGTAGTGCATCCCAATTCATTTTGGTAAAAATTGGGTAGGTTTTGTTGTTCCGCCATTTCCTGGGTAATGCACACCTTAGAGGTGGCCTCGCCCATTTGAATCTGCGGCATCTCTACCCCATACTGCTCGGCCAAATCCTTCCATTTTTGCATTTCTTCTGGAGGAATCTGCGGCGCTAGCCACAGAATATCTGAGGTCGTTGTTATTTCCCACAACCCTGGGCGCATGTTGTTGTCTGCCGAATTAGCAGTTGATTGCATGAATGAGAAAGCGCAAAGAAGGGCAAGAAGAGTTTTGCGCATTGAATTTCCAGACAATGGATATTGCATCAATTTTAAGAATGCTATAACCCAAGGAAGTTCAGAATATTGTCGATTCAGAAAGACAAAAGGGCTAGTGCCTGAACACTAACCCTTTGAATTGTCTTGGTGGGTCGGGTGGGGGTCGAACCCACGACCAACGGATTAAAAGTCCGCTGCTCTACCACTGAGCTACCGACCCAGAAGGGGCGCCATTATCGCGGAAAGCGGCACCCCGGTCAACGAAAACTAGCGCATGCCGGGAAAACGGCCTTGCATGGCGCGCATCATCTTGGTCATGCCGCCTTTGGAAAACATCTTCATCATTTTCTGCATTTCCTCGAACTGGTTGAGCAGACGGTTGACGTCTTGCACCTGAACACCTGCGCCGGCGGCGATGCGGCGTTTGCGCGAGGCTTTCAGCATATCCGGCTTGCGGCGCTCTTGCGGGGTCATGGAGTTGATGATGCCTTCGATGCGGCGCAAGGCCTTGTCGCCGACTTCGGGGTTGACATTGTTGGCCATGTTGGCGAGTTGCGCGGGCATCTTGTCCATTAGCGCACCCATGCCACCCATCTTGCGCATCTGCAGCATCTGGTTCTTGAAGTCTTCGAGATCGAAGCTCTTGCCGGATTTGACCTTGTCGGCAAGCTTTTTCGCTTCGTCGATATCGACATTTTTCTGCGCCTGTTCGATCAGGCTGAGCACGTCGCCCATGCCGAGGATGCGCGAGGCCATGCGCTCCGGATGGAAAGGTTCGAGGCCGTCGACTTTTTCGCTGACGCCGACGAACTTGATCGGGCGGCCGGTAATCTGTCGCACCGACAGGGCGGCACCGCCGCGTGCGTCGCCATCCAGCTTGGTAAGCACAATGCCGGTCAGCGGCAAGGTTTCGTTGAAGGCGCGTGCGGTATTGACCGCATCCTGGCCCTGCATCGCGTCCACCACGAACAGCGTTTCGATCGGGTTGAGCAAGGCGTGGAGATTCTTGATCTCGGCCATCATCGCTTCGTCGATGGCGAGGCGGCCGGCGGTGTCGAAGATCATCACGTCATGGAAGTGGCGGCGTGCATAGTCCAGCGCGTTGCGGGCGATATCTTCGGGCTTCTGACCGGCGTTGGAGTCGAAACAGTCGATGCCGAGCTGTTCGGCCAGCGTGCGCAGCTGCTCGATAGCTGCCGGACGGTAAACGTCGGCGCTGACCAGAAGAACTTTCTTTTTCTGCTCCTTGAGCAGACGGGCCAGCTTGGCCGAAGTCGTGGTTTTACCGGAGCCTTGCAGGCCGGCCATGAGGATGATCGCGGGCGGGACGCTGGCAAGGTTGAGCGCGGCGTTGTGTTCGCCCATGAGCTTGGCCAGCTCATCATGGACGACCTGGATCACAGCCTGGCCCGGCGTCAGGCTTTGCAGCACTTCGCGGCCTTGGGCGCGCTCCTTGACGTGAGCGACGAAGTCTTTGACCACGGGCAGGGCGACGTCGGCCTCAAGCAGGGCCATGCGCACTTCGCGCATAGCATCCTGGATGTTTTCTTCGGTCAGTCGCGCTTGTCCGCGCAGGGTTTTGACGACTTGCTGGAGCCGTCCGGTCAGATTTTCAAGCATGGGTATTCCGGCTGGTATGTCAAAAACCACGGCGTTTCTGCTGCCTGACGCTCGTGATATAGTGACGCAAAGACAGGAATTTTAACCGAAGAATGCTGGACTTACTCCCTAATTTACTGGTCGCCGGTTTTTATGCCGCCGTGGCTTTCGATTTCTGGCGCAACGGAAAAGCAAAATCCTCCGCCGATCATGCCCCTTGGCATCATGTCGCCATCGCCATCGGCCTCTTGCTGCACGGCGTTCTGCTCTCCAAATCGCTGTTCGCCGGCGGGTTCAACCTGGGCCTGACCAACGCGCTCTCGGCGATTTTCTGGCTGACGGTGCTGATCTACTGGATCGCCGATTTCAAGCGCGAGCTGCACAGTCTGCAAGCCTTTGTGTTGCCGCCTGCGGCACTGTTCGTCATCCTGCAGAAGCTGTTCCCGGAAACGCATATGCTGCCATATGCCGATCAACCGGCCTTCATGTGGCATCTGGTGATCGCGATGCTGGCATATAGCCTCTTCACCTTCGCTGCGTTGCATGCGCTGCTGATGGCCGTGGCAGAACGCAGCCTGCACCGCAAGCCCACGCTGATCCGCTTGCCCGAATTTCCGCCGTTGATTCCAATGGAAAAGCTGCTATTCCGCATTATCACGCTGGGGTTCGCGTTGCTGACGCTGACGCTGGTGAGCGGTATCGTGTTTTCCGAGCAGCTATTTCACCAGGCGCTCAAACTCAATCACAAGAATGTTTTCACGATCATTTCCTGGCTGGTTTTCGCTGCCTTGCTGATCGGCCGCCGCCAGTATGGATGGCGCGGCAAGATGGCCATCCGCTGGACACTAAGCGGCTTCGGGATTTTGCTGCTGGCGTATATCGGCAGCAAGTTTGTGCTGGAAGTTGTGCTGGGACGTTAAAGCTGGTCTTTCCGGGCCTGCTTCTGAAGCAAATCTTCGGGAAATCGACATGCCTGCATGCCGCGCCCGGACTCCGGGACGCATCCAGCACCGGTAAAAATCAATTACGCAGGCTGATAATCGGCCACTTCGCTTCTTCGGCGTAAGCACGCAAAACCGGGTCTGGATCCACTGCAACCGGGTGATCGACCACCTTCAATAGCGGCAAATCGTTCAGCGAATCGCTGTAAAACCACGTCTCATCAAAATCGGCCAGACCTTTTTCGCGCTCATGCAGCCATGCATGCAACCGCGTGACCTTGCCTTCCTTGAAACTCGGCACGCCGCTGACGCGCCCGGTAAATTCGCCATCGATTTCCTCGGGGATAGTCGCGATCAAGTTTTCGATACCGAACTCGTGTGCGATCGGTGCTGTCACAAAACCATTGGTCGCCGTAATCACCATCATCAGGTCGCCAGCCTGGCGATGTTTTTCCACCAGTGCGCGGGCTTTGTCGGTCATCATGCCGCGGACTTTGATTTCCATGTATTTCTGATGCCAGGCATCGAGTTGACTGCGCGGGTGCTGCGACAGGGGTTTTAGCTGGAACTCCAGGAAGGCGTGGATATCCAGTGTGCCGTTCTTGTAGTCGTCATAGAACTTGGCATTGCGCGCCTGATGAAGCTGGCGATCAAGTACGCCTTGCAAAATCAGGAATTCCGCCCACTCGAAATCGCTGTCTCCTGCCAGCAGGGTATTGTCCAGATCAAACAGTGCGAGGCGCAATCGTGTTCTCCAACCATTTTAAAAGGCGTAAAGTTTAGCGCAGACCGTGCGGTTTTACCCGTTTCATCATGAATTTTCCAGACATTCTGCTTCCTTCCACACTGCTCTGGGTCGCCAATGGCCTGGCGCTCAGTGTGATTGCATTGGCGGTGCGCCTTACTCCCTGGCGCATGCTGCAACGCCCGGACCTGCTGAATGTGTGCATGGGCGCGGCGGTCGCCCTGATGCTGGTCTGGAGCATCAAGGCCGGGGTCAGACCCGGGCTTGATTTCCATCTACTGGGCTGCACCCTTCTTACTTTGATGTTCGGACCATGGCTGGCGCTGACGGTTCTCGTGATCGTCTTGCTGGCAGTCACACTTTCCGGCGCAGCGGGATGGGCCAGT
>Ga0066486_1000382_pt1 | contig 11671 bp, 7 predicted proteins | sample LakWasM128_HOW14_2_FD_59591 | JGI IMG/M metagenome (GOLD analysis project Ga0066486, IMG submission 59591) | Freshwater sediment methanotrophic microbial communities from Lake Washington under simulated oxygen tension - Sediment Metagenome 128_HOW14 | ecosystem: Environmental > Aquatic >... | reverse complement strand
AGGGCATGCTCTACATGGCGTCGCAGGCGACCTCGGACGGCCTGATGACGCTGACGGTGACCTTCAAGCTCGGCACCTCGCCCGACCTTGCGCAGCAGCTGGTGCAGAACCGCGTCAACCAGGCGCTGCCTAGGCTGCCGGAGGAAGTGCAGCGGCTGGGCGTTACCACCGTGAAAAGCTCGCCCGATCTCACCATGGTCGTGCATCTGCTTTCGCCCAACGACCGCTATGACATGACCTATCTGCGCAATTACGCGGTGCTCAACGTCAAGGACAGGCTGGGCCGCATCGAAGGCGTGGGCCAGGTGCGGTTGTTCGGCGCAGGCGATTACTCGATGCGCATCTGGCTCGATCCGCGCAAGGTGGCCGAACGCCGGCTGACGGCCAACGACGTGGTCAATGCCATCCGCCAGCAGAACGTGGACGTCGCCGCCGGCGTGATCGGCGCTTCGCCTTCGCTGCCCGGCGTCGATTATCAGATTTCCGTCAATGCTCGTGGACGGCTGACCTCGGAAGAGGAATTCGAAAATATCGTCATCCGTACTTCCGACACCGGCGTGGTAACGCGTCTCAAGGACGTGGCGCGCGTGGAGCTGGGCGCCAGTGAGTACGCACTGCGCTCGCTGCTGAACAACAAGTCGGCGGTGGCGATTCCCATCTTCCAGGCACCGGGCTCCAACGCGTTGCAGATTTCGGACAACGTGCGCAAGACCATGGCCGAGCTGCAGAAGGATATGCCCGAAGGTCTGGAATACCGCATCGTGTACGACCCGACGCAATTCGTGAAGGCCTCCATCCATGCCGTTATCGAGACGTTGCTGATCGCGGTGGCGCTGGTGGTGCTGGTGGTGATCGTGTTCCTGCAGACCTGGCGCGCATCCATTATTCCGCTGCTGGCGGTGCCGGTGTCGATTATCGGTACGTTTGCGATCATGCTGGGGCTGGGGTTCTCCATCAACACATTGAGCCTGTTCGGGCTGGTGCTGGCGATCGGCATCGTGGTCGATGACGCCATCGTGGTGGTCGAGAACGTCGAGCGCAACATCGCCCACGGCCTGAGCGCCAAGGAGGCGACCTACCGCGCGATGCGCGAAGTGTCCGGTCCCATTGTCGCGATTGCGCTGACGCTGTCTGCTGTCTTCGTGCCGCTGGCGTTCGTCAGCGGCCTGACCGGGCAGTTCTTCCAGCAGTTCGCGCTGACCATCGCCATTTCCACGGTAATCTCGGCCTTCAATTCGCTGACCTTGTCGCCGGCGCTGGCCGCCTTGCTGCTGAAGCCGCACGACGCGAAGAAGGATGCCTTTCAGCGCACCATCGACGGTCTCTTCGGCTGGTTCTTCACGCGCTTCAACCGGATGTTCCAGCGCGGCTCGGAAAACTACGGCGGCGGCGTCACAGCCGTGTTGCGGCACAAGAGCGTGATGCTGGCCGTGTATGCGCTGCTGATCGGCGCGACGATGTTCCTGCTGCACAAGGTGCCGGCGGGGTTCATCCCGGCGCAGGACAAGCAGTATCTGGTGAGCTTCGCGCAGTTGCCCGATGCTGCTTCGCTGGACCGTACCGAAGACGTCATTCGCCAGATGAGCGAGATCGCGCTGAAGCACCCCGGCGTGGAATCGGCGGTGGCCTTCCCCGGCCTGTCGATCAACGGCTTCACCAACAGCCCCAACTCCGGCATCGTGTTCGCAACGCTCAAGCCCTTCAGCGAGCGCAAATCGCCCGAGCTGAACGGCTTCGCCATTGCGCAGCAGCTCAACAAGGAATACGCCGCGGTGCAGGGCGCGTTCATCGCCGTGTTCCCGCCGCCGCCGGTACAGGGGCTGGGTACCATCGGCGGCTTCAAGCTGCAAATCCAGGATCGCGCGGCGCTCGGCAATGAGGCGCTCAACGGCGCGCTGCAAGCGTTCCTCGCCAAGGCGCAGAAGGCGCCCGAGCTGGCCGGGATGTTCTCCAGCTACCAGAATAACGTGCCGCAGCTGTATGCCGACGTCGATCGTACGCATGCGCAGCAGCTCGGGGTTTCCATCCCGGAAGTGTTCGACACGCTGCAGATATACCTGGGATCGCTCTATGTCAACGACTTCAACAAGTTCGGCCGCACCTATCAGGTACGCGTGCAAGCCGATGCCCAGTTCCGCGCACATGCCGAGGATATCGGCCTGTTGAAGACGCGCAATGATCAGGGCGAGATGGTGCCGCTGTCGTCGGTGCTGAAGATGACGCAGAGCTACGGGCCGGACCGCGCCATGCGCTACAACGGCTTCCCATCGGCCGACGTCAACGGCGGTGCGGCGCCGGGCTATAGCACCGGCGAGGCGCAGGCCGCAGTCGAGCGTATCGCGGCGGAAACCCTGCCGCGCGGCATCGGCTTCGAATGGACCGAGCTCACCTATCAGGAAAAGATCGCCGGCAACACGCTGTTCGTGATCCTGCCTTTGTCCGTACTGCTGGTGTTTCTCGTGCTCGCCGCACAATACGAGAGCCTGACGCTGCCGCTGGCCGTGCTGCTGATCGTGCCCATGGGTTTGCTGTCAGCGATCTTCGGCGTGTGGCTGACCGATGGCGACAACAATATCTTCACCCAGGTCAGCCTGGTGGTGCTGGTGGGGCTGGCGTGTAAGAACGCGATCCTCATCGTCGAGTTCGCGCGCGAATTGGAGCTCGAAGGCCGCAAGATTTACGCGGCGGCGATCGAGGCGGCCCGCTTGCGCCTGCGTCCGATCCTGATGACCTCCATCGCCTTCATCGCCGGCGTGGTGCCGCTGGTGCTGTCCACCGGGGCCGGTTCGGAAATGCGCCACGCAATGGGCCTGGCGGTGTTCGCCGGGATGATAGGCGTGACCATATTTGGACTGTTCCTGACGCCGATCTTCTATGTGCTGCTGCGCACCCTGGTTGCCAAATGCACGCACGAAACCAAAACAATAGACGCGCCCGCCGCCGTTGCACTGGCCGCCGAGCCGCAGAAGGGACTCTGATCATGACACGATTCAACTGGAAACTGACCGCATTGGCGGCCACGCTGGTGCTGGCCGGCTGCAGCACCGTCAAGCCGCCGGAGCAGGTGACGCTGGATGTTCCGTCACAATACCGCGAAGCGGCCGGACTCGAAGGCGCGTGGAAAGCCGGCGTGCCCGCCGACCAGTCGGACCGCGGCCAGTGGTGGAAAATTTACGCCGACAGCGAACTGGACAGCCTGATCAACCAGGCCGCCGAAGCCAACCCCGGCCTGGCGATTGCACTGGCGCGCGTCAAGGAAGCACGCGCGACGGCCGGAGTGGTGGATGCCAACCGCGGCTTCCAGCTCAACGGCGGCATCGGGCCGACGCGCCTGCGCGACAGCACGACGCCGCCCACGACGGAATGGCGCGCGCAGGTGAATGCCTCGTACGAGGTCGACCTGATCGGGCGTCTATCGGATGAAAGCCGCGCTGCCAAACTCGACGCCGAGGGTCAGGAAGCTGCCTATCGCTCAGTGCTGCTGGCCTTGCAGGCAGACGTGGCGCAGCAGTATTTCTCCATCCGCTCGCTCGATTCCGAGCTGGCGATCCTGGAGAAAACCATCGCCTTGCGCCGGGAAGAGGTGCGGCTGGTGCAGGTTCGCTTCGATATGGGCGATACCAGCGAGCTCGACGTCGCCAAGGCCAGTACCGAGCTTTCCATTGTGCAGGCGGAGGCGGAGAGCGTGCGGCGCTTACGCGCTCAGCAGGATCATGCGCTGGCGATTTTGCTCGGCAAAGCCCCCGCGCAATTCACGCTGGCGCCCGCGTCTTTGCAACCTTCTACGGTGGTTGTGCCGACTGGTCTGCCATCGGAGCTGCTGGAACGCCGCCCCGACATCGCGCAGGCGCAGCGCCAACTGGCAGCGGCCAGCGCGCGCGTCGGCGTAGCCAAGGCAGCTTTCTTTCCCAAGCTGGTGCTGACCGGATCGGGCGGTTACGCCTCCAACGAATTGTCGGAGCTGTTCAAATGGTCAAGCCGCAGCTGGCTGCTGGGCCCGCTGGCCGGCACCGCGTTGAGCCTGCCGATTTTCGACGGCGGCCGCAACAAGGCCAACCTCGCCCGTGCCGATGCCGGTTATGAAACGCAGGTGGCCAATTACCGGCAGCAAGTGCTGGTGGGGTTCCAGGAGGTGGAAAACAACCTGAGCGCGTTGCGCACGCTGGACAGGCAGATCGGTTTCCAGCAGGAGGCGATCGCTTCGGCGAAGCGTGCATCGCACCTGGCGGAAGTGCGCTACAGCAACGGCTCGGCGAGCTATTTCGAAGTCATCGACGCGCAGCGGACCAGCCTGGCTGCCGAGCGGGCGCAAAGCCAGAGCATGGGCCAGCGCTCGGTGGCGTCGGTGGGGCTGATTCGGGCGTTGGGCGGCGGCTGGGGGCAGCCGGCGGAGGTGCGCTAAACGGCTTTCGTTGCTCCGGGTCGGTCGGTAGCATGCGCCGATCAGCTCGGGGCTTGCGGCTCCATGTAAACCAGTTCCCAGATATGCCCATCCAGATCTTCGAAGGCTCGGTTATACATGAAGCCGAGGTCCTGCGTTTCGCGCGGTATCGTGCCGCCGGCCGCAATAGCCTTTGCGATCAACTCATCCACCTTGGCGCGGCTCTCGCACGAGAGGCAGACGAGCACCTCGGTACTTTTGCGCGCGTCGCAGATTTCCTTTTTGATAAAGGTCTGGAAAAAAGGCTCGACCAGCAGCATGATGAAAATGTTCTCGCCGACGATCATGCAAGTGGCGTTTTCATTGGTGAAGTTCAGGTCGAAGTCATAGCCCAATGCCGTGAAAAACGCCACGGATCGTTGCAGGTCTTTCACGGGTAGATTGACGAAAATTTGCGTCGCCATGCTGTCTCCTTTCAAGCGAATGGATTCGAATAACCGGTCAATTGCCTGCGACCAGTGCGGCTAGCCCGAGCAAAATGGCGATGCCCGAAACCGTAATCGCCACCACACATAATTGACGGGTTTTCTGAAGTTCCTTTTCGATGCGCGCGGCGCCCGTTTCGATATCGGCAATCGCCTTCTGCAATTGCGATGCGAGCACCTTGACGGCTTCGGTGTTGCGGGTCGCGGCATCCTGCAATTCCGCAATCTGCTTGCTGACGACTTCCTGCGATGTGCCGGCATCGCTTCTGGTGGTGAAGGCTGGCACGGCCAGCGTGACGATCTGCGTGACGTAGGGAAGTATGGTTTTGAATGCCGGAAGCCAAGCGACCATGGGAACCTCTCAAGTGAATGAAAACAGGAGTGCGGCTTATCGAATGGATGCCATTTTGGGAATTCAGTTCATCCGTTTGCCATGAATAGTGTTGTTGGCGGGTCAGTCGCTTCGTTCTGCCTCATTTCTGTGCCCTCTCCCTTTGCGAGGAGAGGGTGAGGGGGGCGAGTATCCTGGCCTGCACTATGAGTTTCCGTACTAGGGGTTGCCGCCCTTGGCGACGCCCAGTTCCATTTTTGCCGGAACCGTCTTGCCGTCGCCGGTGGTTTTGCCGGGCTCCTGCGCGCTGACGCGCCCGGCATCCAGCCCGGCCTTGTCGATCAAATAGCCCTGAATGGCTGTTGCCCGTGCCTGGGCGAGTGCGGCCAGATCGGCATCGGTGACATTGGCGGTGGCCTTGAGCTGCTGCAGCATGGTTTCGTATTTCGGAATATCTTCCGGCTTGGGTTTCTTGAAGTAATCCCGCACCGCGTCCAGCGCCTTGAGGTTGCGCTTTTCGCCCTTGCGATCCTTCAGCAGGTTTTCCACGGCGGATTGCACCTTGACGTTGTTGAGGTCCAGCGGGCCGGGCTGCTCGCCTTCCTTGAGCGTCAGGCCCATTTCCTTCAGCACATCGCGGCGGGTGGCGATTTCCTGCAAGGCGGCCTTGTCGGCGGCGGCGTCGAAGGCAGGGGTGATGCGCAATGCCAGTGCCGGGCGTTTGCTCATCGCATCGGCGATGGCCTTGAGCTTTTCCTGCTCCGGCGGGGCGAGCGCGGCGCTGCCGGGGTCGAAGGCGATGGCTTCCAGTTTTTCCGAGCTGATGCCCAAGAGCTTGCCCAAGGCGCGGAAAGGCGCCGTGGCGATCTTGCCGATGACGTTGACGATGGCTTTCCAGACGATCTTGCCGTAGCTGAATTGCGGGTCGTCCAGGCTGCCGGAGATCGGCAGGTCGAGGTCGATGACACCGTTGCTGTCCTCCAGCAATGCAATCGCGAGGTCGAGCGGCAGGTCGACCGCGTCCGGGCTTTCCACGCGCTCGCCGAGCTTGAGCGTGTTGATGACGAATTTGTTCTCGCCGGTGAGCTGACGGTTCTTGATCTTGTATTCGAGATCGACCGAGAGCTTGCCGGAATCGATCTTGCGTCCGGCGAACTTGCCCGAATACGGCGTCAGCCGGTTCATTTCGAGATTGCGAAAAGCCAGGGTCAGGTCCGTGAAGTCTGTGGCGCGGAAAGGCTGGATAGAGCCACGAATGCGCGCCGAGCCGTATTCGTCCACCTTGCCGTCGAGTTCGACCTGCGCGGTGCTGGCGGCATCGGTGGAAAGGCCATTGATTACGCCGCCCAGCGTATGCATGTGCGTACCGAACTGCGGGACGAGCGACAGGTCGGCGAATTCGAGGTCGCCGTTGTCCACGCTGACGCGGTCTACTGTTACCGGGAATTTTTCCGGGGCGTTCGGATCCTTCGCCGGGGCGGCGCGGGCGGGTGTTTCTGCTGCCGGTTGCGGACGCATGATGCGCTGAACGTTCATCGTCTTGTCCTCAAAGATGATGATCTTGCCGACGGGATGCACGACGCGCAGTTCGTCCATGTGCAGCTTGTCGGGTGCGAGGGAAAACCGCAGCGAGTCGCTGGAAACCGATTGCCAGCCTAGGAAAAGCCGATCGTCGATTTCTTCGTTGATCGCAAGTTGGTCGATGTTGAAGCCACCCGCAAAACGGCCGCTCAAACCCTTTTCGGATTTGAGCGACAACTTGCCGCGCAAGCCGGCCTGGCCGGCTGTGAGTTTGAGCAAGGTATAGCGGGAAAGGTAGGGCGAGAAGGGCTTGAGCGGCAGCCCGCTCAGCTTGACCTGCAAATCGCCCTTGATCGGTGCCAGGGCCATCTTGCCGGCCGCCTCGAATTTTCCGCCCTGCTTGAGTTGAAAGCTGGCCTTGACCGGTACCGGCTTGACGAAATCCAGCGATGCGTCGCGCACCTCCAGCATTGCGCTCTGCACGTCCAGCGCCACTGCGGTGCCGGTGCTTTTATCCTCGATATGCACGGTGGAGTTGTCCAACGATAAGGTATCGAGATTGACCTTCCAGGCCGGGGCCGTGTTGTTCTCGGCGGGCGTTTTGGCAGCCGCGAGCGGTACCGATTCCAGCACGGCGAGCCAGTTGATGTTTTTCTTCGCATCCACCATCACCTGGGTTTGCATTCCGGAAAGCTGGATGCCAGGCAATTTGACCGTGCTGTCCTTCAGGCTTACCGCCCCATCCTTGAGACTGATTTTTGCCAGGCTCGCGACCGGCTGCGGATAAAGCGCGGAGCGCAGCGTCAGCGATGCCAGTTCGGAATTGAGCGCGGCGACGGCAATGCCGTTTTCCGCCTCCTGCACATTGAGGCCGAGATTGATATCCTGAATTTCCGCGCGCAGCGGATGCACGAACGTCCGGTCTTCATAGGCTGCCTTCCAGCCTTGCAGTTGTATGTTGGCAATGGCAAAACGGAAAGCTTGTGTCTCGGTCTTCGGTGCTTCTGCTGCGGCAACCGCTTCTTCCGGCCCGGCCGGCACGAGATGCTGCCAATCGATGCTGCCGTTTTTGGCACGCGTGGCGTTGATCTCGCCTTGCTTCAGCAGAACCTCGGCAATGTTGAGCTGGTTGCGCGCGAGGTCGTATTCAATATCGTTGACCGCCGCCTGATCGAGCTTGAGTAAGTGCCCGCTATTGTTTGTCAGCGCCAGTTGCTTGACGGCCGCATTCAACCCTTGCACATGGATATGCTCGCCTTTATTCAACGCCAGATCGAGGCCGGGTAATGTCGCCGTTGCCTCTGCCAATGTTACGTTGTTTTCTGTCCCCAGCTTGCCCGCCAGATGTGCGATCTCGACCGCGATGTCGCTCAGCTTCGCTTGTGGGTACGGCTCCGCTTTACCATCCACCATCGCAAAGCGGTAGTTGAAGCGCGTGCCCATTGCGCCTTCGGTGAATGTGATTGGCAGCGTCTCGCGGCGTACCACTTCCATCAGTTTCGCGAGCTTCAAGCCCTGAATATCCACCGAACCGACGGAAACCAGCGGATTCGCGCCGAAAGTCCCTTTCCAGCGCAGCGTGGCCCCCTGATCGGGCATCCGGGCAGCAATCAGGTAATCGCCGCGATCCTGCGGCAATGTGGAAAAACCATCCAGTTCCAACGCTAGCGGCGTCAGTTCGGCCTTGAAAGGGGTAGGGCGATTGCGTTCGGTATATTCCAGATTGCCGCGCTCAATCAGCAGATGGTCGATCAATACGCGGGGAATCCTGTTGTCGTCCGGCTCTTTATCCTCGTTCAGCTTGGCGAGCAGGTCGGCCCAGTTGAGCTTGCCGTCCGGGCCGATATCCAGATGACCGTAAGGCGCGGCAAGCCGGATATCTTTCAGATGCCAGGCACGCCTGAAGAGCCCATCCGATTCAAGATCGACATGCAAATATTCAAGACCAGCCAGCGCATTTCCATCCGGTTGGCTGAGGCGCAGATTGTCCACCGTCAAGATGAGGCGCAGCGGATCGAATTGCACCTGATCCACCGTCATGCGGCCCGCCAGCTTGTGCTCGGCCACCCACGGCAGCACGCGCTTGGCGATAGGATTGACGGCAAAGTAACCGAGCAGGAAATACGCGGTCGTCAGGCCAAGGATCAGTCCGGCCGCAATTTTGAATCGCCTGCCGCTCAGGATTGTGCGAAGTTTTTTATTCATTTCGTTCTCCGGTATTGCTTTTGCAACCCGTCTTTTGTCGACGGCATGCATACCCTGCAATAGTAACCCGCGCGCCGGCTATGGCTCGATAGCGAATTGCGGATTCCAGACGATTTCCCACAGATGCCCGTCCGGATCCTGGAAATACCCCGCATATCCTCCCCAGAAGGTCTTGCCAGCCGGCTTGACGATGGTGGCGCCTGCCCGTTCAGCCTGCGCCATGACATCATCGACCTCCGCCGCGCTGGCGACGTTATGGCCGAGCGAGAGTTCGGTCGGGCTGGGCGGCGTTTTCGCCAGGCCGCTGTCGTATGCCAGGTTATCGCGCGCCCAGAGCGCCAGCTTGACTCCGGATTGCAGATCAAAAAACGCCACCGCGCCATGCTCGAATTCGCGGCCGATGATGCCCTCGGTCGGCAAGCCCAGCCCGTCGCGATAGAAAGTTACGGATTTCTCCAGATTATCCACGCCCAGCGTGATGACGGTGATACGAGGTTTCATGATCGACCTCAGCCTTTGATGGCGAGCAGCAGCACGCCGGAAGCCACCAGCGCGATGCCCGCCCAGTCTTTCAAGGCAAGGTGCTCGCCGAGAAATGCGAAGGCGAACACGGCGACCAGCACGAGGCTCAGTTTATCCACGGGCGCTACCTTGGAGGCATCGCCCAGCTTTAGCGCGCGAAAGTAGCATACCCACGAAGCCCCGGTCGCCACGGCGGAAAGGCCGAGAAACAGCCAGGTCCTGGCCGAAAGCGCCAAAGGGTTGCTCCATTTGCCCGCGAACCAGACGAAGCCCGCCAGGATTACGATAATGAAAGCGGTGCGTATCAGCGTCGCCAGGTCGGAATCGACATTCTGGATGCCGATCTTGGCGAAAATCGCCGTCAGCGCCGCGAATACGGCGGATAGCAGCGCCCAGTAGAACCAGCTGGTAGTAGCCATGACGTGTCCTTGTCTGCAGGAGGTGGCGGCCCGCTCTCGCAATGCGATAACGGGCGAAGTCATGGCTAACTGTAGGACAAGGCGAACGAAATCGCCAGGGTTTTAGTGCCTACCAATACTTCGGATAGCGCCCTGCATGCGTCGTATTGTTGTAAATCAGCGTCACCAGGACCAGCACCACCGCGCCTAGCAGCATCGGCATCAACAGGAATCCCCAGTCCGGCTGCAACGGGTAAATGATGACAGGGTTCGAACCGGCAGGCGGGTGCACGGTGCGAGTCATCATCAACAGCGCAATCGCGGTACCCACGGCCAACGCCACGCTCCACCAATGCGGGCCGAACACGCCGAGGAATACCAGACTGGAAAGCGAACTGAGAAAATGGCATGGCTCGGCCAGTATTGCATCACCCCGACTCTCACTCGCAAGGGGGAAGGGAAGGAGGAATGGCTGTTATGGACGATGCCATCTAATGTAATGGATAATACGATCTCGCTTAAATACCGGATAAACCAGCCGGCCATACCAATGTAATTCTGCATTCCCCTTCCCGAGATTTGCCGTTTCTTGTCCGTGATTGTTGACCGGACGACTGTTTCCATTCCCATTCTTGTTATGCCTCGCCGTTTTTTGCCGGTGTGGAACTGTTTGTTCTGAAGGAGAAGCACATTGACTGCTCTTGATACGCAGGAAATAAAAACCAATCTATTGAGCGGCCTGACGGTGGCTCTGGCCATGGTGCCGGAGGCGATTGCGTTTGCATTGGTGGCGCATGTTTCGCCGCTGATGGGCCTCTATGCCGCGTTTATCGTGGCGCTGATTACATCGGCGTTTGGTGGCCGGCCGGGCATGGTGTCGGGCGCAACGGGTGCGCTGGCGGTGGTGATGGTGGCGCTGGTGGTGCAGCATGGCGTGGAGTATCTGTTCGCGACCGTGGTGCTGATGGGGCTTTTGCAACTGCTGTTTGCGGCGGCGAAGCTCGGTAAATTCATCCGCATGGTGCCGCATCCGGTGATGCTGGGCTTTGTAAACGGCCTCGCCATCGTGATTTTTCTGGCGCAGTTCGGGCATTTCAAGGAAGTAGGGCCGGACGGCTTGCCGCAATGGATGCAGGGCGTGCCGCTTTACACCATGCTGGGGCTGATCGCGCTGACCATGGCGATTATCTACCTGCTGCCCAAGCTGACCAAGGCCGTGCCGGCGACGCTGGTGGGGATTCTCGCTACATCGCTGCTGGTCGTGGGAATGGGCATCGAGACCAAGACGGTGGGCGATCTCGGCTCCATCGCGGGCGGTTTGCCGAGTTTCCATCTGCCGGATGTGCCGTTCAATCTTGATACGCTGAAAATCATTTTTCCTTACGCGCTGATCCTCGCGGCCATCGGCCTGATCGAGTCGCTGCTGACGCTGAACCTGATCGACACCATGACTGATACGCGAGGTCAGCCCAACCGCGAAAGCATGGCGCAGGGTGCGGCCAACGTGGTGACCGGTTTCTTCGGCGGCATGGGCGGTTGCGCGATGATCGGCCAAAGCATGATCAACGTAAACAGCGGTGCGACCAAACGCCTGTCGGGCATCGCCATGGCGCTGTTCCTGCTGTCCTTCATCCTGTTCGGCTCCAGTCTTATCGAGCAAATCCCGCTGGCGGCGCTGATCGGCGTGATGTTCGTGGTATCCGAGAAAACCTTCGAGTGGGGCAGTTTCCGGTTGTTCGGCAAGGTGCCGAAGCCGGACATCGTGGTCGGTCTGGCGGTGGCGGGCATTACCGTGGTGGCCGATCTGGCGGTCGCGGTGGTGGCCGGC
>Ga0066486_1000380_pt1 | contig 11721 bp, 9 predicted proteins | sample LakWasM128_HOW14_2_FD_59591 | JGI IMG/M metagenome (GOLD analysis project Ga0066486, IMG submission 59591) | Freshwater sediment methanotrophic microbial communities from Lake Washington under simulated oxygen tension - Sediment Metagenome 128_HOW14 | ecosystem: Environmental > Aquatic >... | reverse complement strand
CGCCCGTCTCCGCAACCACTGGAACGTCGATGCCGGCTGGCAATACAACACCGATATCGAACGGTCGGTCAAAAGCAATATCGGCGCACGCTACAACCCGGAACCCGGCAAGGTCCTGAATCTCAGCTACCGCTTCACGCGCGACAGCCTGGAGCAAATCGACATTTCTTCCGAATGGCCGCTGGCTCCCCAATGGTTCGGCCTCGCGCGCTGGAACTACTCCTTGCGCGAAGATCGTCCCATTGAAGGCCTCGCGGGTGTGGAGTACGATGCCGGGTGCTGGCAGGCTCGCGCCGTCATGCAACGTGTATCGGTCGCGACCGATGAAGATCCCAACTACGCGTTCTTTTTCCAGCTTGAACTCGGCGGCATGACCTCCATCGGCACCAGCCCGCTCAGTCTGCTCAAACGCAGCATTCCGGGCTACACTAACACCTCCTTGATCCCAGACGAAACCCGCTGATCGTAACCAAATGAATGTATTTACAAAATTGGCAGGCATCCTGCCAGCCGCCTTATTCCTCATTTTTTCCGGCCCTGCCCTGTCCGCTGTCGAGGATAACGTTTCCCAGATCGACCGTATCGTGGCTGTGGTCGACCGCGATGTTATTACTTATAGCGAACTGCAGGATCGCATCCGCATCGTACTCGGCCAACTGGAAAAGCAGGGCACGCAACGCCCGCCCCAGGATGTTCTGGAAAAACAGGTGCTGGAACGCCTGATCGCCGACCGGCTGCAATTGCAGCTTGCCGCGCAGACGGGCCTGCGCGTTGAAGACAATCAGCTCGACAAGACTGTTGAGCGCATCGCCGAGCAGAATAAGCTCAGCATCGGAGAATTCCGCGACGCCTTGGAAAAGGACGGTATTAATTATCGGAAATTCCGGGAAGACATCCGCAATGAAATCATTCTGGCGCGGCTTCGCGAGCGCGAAGTCGATAATCGCATCAACGTCACGGAAGCGGAAATCGACAACCTGCTGACGTCGCAGGCATCGCGCAACGAGATCAAGGACGAATTCGATATCTCCCACATCCTGATCCGCACGCCAGAGGAAAGCTCTCCCGAAGAATTGCAAAAACTGCACAGCAAGGCCGACGAAGCCATGCAGCGCCTGAAGGCAGGCGAGGATTTCGGACAGGTTTCCGCACGTTATTCCGATGCGCCCAATGCACTGGAAGGCGGCAAGATAGGCTGGAAAAACGACACCCAGATTCCGAAGCTTTTCGTCGATGCGTTGAAACCGCTCAAGCCGGGTGAAAACACCGAGATCATACGCAGCCCCAATGGCTTCCACATCCTCAAGCTCAATAATCGCCGCGGCGCGTCTTCGCCCTTGCTGGTGCAACAGACCAATGCCCGCCACATTCTCATCAAGCCCAGCGAAGTGGTCTCGGACGACGATGCCAAGCATCGGCTTGAAGACTTGAAGGAACGCATCGAGAACGGCGGAAATTTCGCAGAACTCGCTCGCCAGTACTCCGAAGACGGTACCGCAGCCAAAGGCGGCGAACTCGGCTGGGTCAATCCCGGCGACACCGTGCCGGACTTCGAGAAGGCCATGAACGAGCTGCAACCCGGACAGGTCAGCGCTCCGGTACGCTCACCTTTCGGTTGGCACCTGATTCAGGTACTCGAACGGCGCAGCCAAGACATGAGCAAGGAAGCCGCACGCCTCAAGGCGCGCCAGGAAATTCGCGCCCGCAAGTCGGATGAAGCCTATCAGGATTGGCTGCGCGAGTTGCGCGACCGGGCTTATGTCGAATACCGCATCGAAGACAAATACTAAGAGCCTATTCAGTAGGAAAACGACAAATGCGATATGACACAAAGGCGATGGATGGCGGCTCTGCCTTGCGCGCGGGGTATTGTTGCTCGCCGCTTGTTTGGAATACCAAACCGCGCGACTCGCGCCTAACTCTGCGCACAAGGCAGAGCTGTCGCACAGTTGTTTCCCTACTGAAATAGGCTCTACCGTGGCCAGACCCCGCATCGCCCTGACTGCCGGCGAACCTGCCGGCATCGGCCCCGATCTCTGCGCAATGCTGGCGCAGAAGCTGCCGGACGCCGACATCACCGTCATTGCCGACCGCATGTTACTTGAACAGCGTGCGGATAAACTCGGCCTGCCGTTGACCGGCCTCGGCATCCAACACATTCCGCTTGCTGCCCTGTGCGAACCCGGCAAACTGGATGCGCGCAATAGCCGTTATGTTCTGGAGACGCTCACTTCCGCAGTCAAAGGCTGTATGACCGGCGAGTTTGATGCCATGGTTACCGCTCCCGTGCACAAAGGCATCATCAACGACGCCGGCATCCCTTTCACCGGCCATACCGAATTCCTTGCCGAACTCACTCGCACAGACAATGTCGTGATGATGCTGGTCGGCGGAGGAATGCGTGTCGCCCTTGCCACCATCCACATGCCGTTGCGCGCAGTACCCGACGCCATCACGAAGCCAGGGATTGAAACAACGATACGCATCCTGCACCAGGATCTGGTCGCGCGTTTTGGCATTACCAATCCGATCATCTACGTCGCCGGTCTCAATCCGCATGCCGGCGAAGGCGGACATCTGGGCATGGAAGAAATCGACACACTCATCCCCGTGCTCGACAAGCTGCGAGGAGAAGGAATGAATCTGAACGGCCCGCTCCCGGCCGATACCATGTTCAGCCAGCACAATATCAAGAGCTGCGATGCATTTCTCGCGATGTACCACGACCAGGGCCTCACCGTGCTCAAGCACGCAAGTTTCGGAGGGGGCGTCAATGTCACGCTGGGATTGCCGATCATTCGCACCTCGGTAGATCACGGCACGGCACTGGATTTGGCCGGCACGGGTAAAGCAGATGCGGGAAGCTTGTATGCAGCGATCGAGCTTGCCATTGCGCTAGCAAAGCGAAACTGATCGTCACGCTGACGATCGCCACTTCGTCCAGTAGAATGCCGGGATGAAACACATCCCTCGCAAACGTTTCGGCCAGAACTTCCTCACCGACGCCGACATCATCCGTTCACTTGTAGAAGCCATCCGGCCCCAGCCCGAAGACATCATGGTCGAAATCGGCCCCGGCCTCGGAGCCATGACCAAGCCTCTGCTGCAACGATTGCATCATCTCCACACCGTGGAACTCGACCGCGACATCGTCGCCTGGATGCAGAAGCATTACCCGGCGGAGAAAATCACCATCCACAATGTGGATGCACTGAAATTCGACTTTGCCTCGCTGGGCGAAAACATTCGCGTCGTCGGCAACCTGCCCTACAACATATCCACACCTATCCTGTTTCATTTGCTGGAAAATGTCGGGCACATCATCGACATGCATTTCATGCTGCAAAAGGAAGTCGTAGAACGCATGGTGGCTGCACCCTCCACACCGGAATACGGACGGCTGTCGGTGATGCTGCAATACAAACTGCAGATGGAATACCTGTTTACCGTCCCACCAGAAGCCTTCGACCCGCCGCCCAAGGTGGAATCCGCCTTTGTCCGCGCCGTGCCTTATGCCACGCTCCCGCATCCGGCCAAGGATGAAGCGCTATTGGGAAAAGTCGTCGCCGCCGCGTTCGGCCAGCGCCGCAAGACGCTGCGTAATACGCTCAAGGGCATGCTTGACGATGCCGGCTTTGCCGCCGTAGGCATCGATCCGCAGTTGCGAGCCGAAAATCTCGACGTCGCGCAGTTCGTCGCCATCGCGAACCATCTAGGCTGAATTAGGGCCGGATAAGCCTTCTGCGCCGAAACTCGCCTTGTTCTGACGTAGGGATGAATGGGATAATCCTGCATTAATCCTGGGAGAAAACATGAGAGTCATACTGTTGGGCGCGCCGGGCGCGGGCAAGGGCACGCAGGCCACGGCCATCAAGGAAAAATTCAATATTCCGCAGATTTCCACGGGCGACATGCTGCGTGCGGCCGTCAAGGCAGGCACTCAGCTCGGGCTGGAAGCGAAGAAATTCATGGATGCGGGCGGTCTGGTTCCAGACGAAGTGATCATCGGCCTGGTCAAGGAACGCATCAAGGATGCCGATTGCACCAATGGTTTTCTCTTTGACGGATTTCCCCGCACGATTCCACAGGCCGAAGCCATGAAGCAGGCCAGGGTGGATATCGATTACGTTGTGGAAATCGACGTGCCCGACGAAGAAATCATCAAGCGCCTGTCTGGCCGCCGCGTGCATCTGGCTTCGGGCCGGACTTACCATGTCATGTTCAATCCGCCTAAAGTTGCAGGCAAGGATGACGTCACCGGCGAAGACCTGATCCAGCGCGACGACGACAGGGAAGATACGGTAATGAAGCGGCTGGAGGTCTACCACAGCCAGACCAAGCAGTTGATCGATTACTACTCAAATTGGGCAGCACAAGGTGGCAAGGCCCCGAAGTATGTGCGCGTCAACGGCATCGGTTCGGTAGACGGCATCCGCGACAATATTTTTGCCGCATTGGGTTAACTCAGGGCTTTGAAATACAAAAGGCCTGCGGTCATGCGACCGCAGGCCTTTTTCATGGGTGTTGCAACTCAGTCGTGGCGTCGCGTGACCATTTCCTTAATCAGCGGCGACAGGATCAGTTCCATCGCTAGGCCCATCTTGCCCCCGGGAACAACGATGGTGTTGCGGCGAGACATGAAGGAATCCTTCAGCATCGCGAGCAAATATTCAAAGTCTGCCTTGGCGGGATCGCGGTAGCGAATTACTACGAAGCTTTCGTCCAGCGTCGGAATGTCGCGTGCGACAAACGGGTTGGACGTATCCACCGTTGAAACGCGCTGGAAGTTGATGTCGGTATTGGAGAACTGCGGACAGATGTATTCCACATAGTCGCGCATGCGTCGCAGAATGGTCTGCGTCACTGCCTCGGCGGAGTAGCCGCGCTCGGCCGTATCGCGATGGATCTTCTGGATCCACTCGAGATTGACGATAGGCACCACGCCGATCAGCAAATCGACATATTTGGCAATATTGACCTTATCCGTCACCACGCCGCCATGCAGGCCTTCGTAGAAAAGAATGTCGGAACCCGCCGGGATGTCTTCCCAGGGCGTGAACTCGCCGGGCTGCAGCTTGCTGCCCAGGCGTGCGTTGAACTCGGCCGCCTCGGCGACACTATGAACATAATAACGACGCTTGCACATGCCGGTTTCGCCATATTGGCGGAATGTCTCTTCGATCTTGTCGAAATGATTGGCTTCCGGGCCGAAATGGCTGGGCGCGCGTTGGTTATTCTTGTCTGCATCTTCGACGGCATCCTTGAACTCGGCACGTGTCAGGCTATGAAAACTATCGCCTTCCAGAACGGCTGCTTCGATGCTTTCGCGGCGGAAAATCTGCTCGAAAGTACGCTTGACCGTTGTCGTACCCGCACCGGAAGATCCGGTGACAACAATCACGGGATGCTTCTTGGACATGGGGGTTCTCCTCAAAATTTGCGCCTGATCAGAAACCTGTCAGGCGCGGCGTTTGTGCTCTAGAGCCGATTGCCGAGCTCTTGTTACGAAATAATTATACGTGAGCTTGGACAATCAACCAACCAATCGCAAGGTATAATTTGCCACTTTCCCATAGTCCGATAATCCTATTCCATGCAACCGCAGTATTTACCCAACGAAATCGAACAACGCGCCCAGCAGCACTGGGAATCGCAACGCACATTCACTGCCGTCGTCGACCCGGGCCGGCCCAAATACTATTGCCTGTCGATGTTCCCTTACCCGTCCGGCAAGCTGCATATGGGCCATGTGCGCAATTACACCATCGGCGACGTGCTCAGCCGTTATCATCGCATGCGCGGCTATAACGTGCTGCAGCCCATGGGCTGGGATGCGTTCGGCCTGCCCGCCGAAAACGCGGCGATCCAGAACAAGGTGCCGCCGGCGCAATGGACCTACGACAATATCGCCTACATGAAAAAACAGTTGCAGTCGCTGGGTTTCGCCATCGACTGGAGCCGTGAACTGGCAACGTGCCAGCCGGATTATTACAAATGGAATCAATGGCTTTTCTTGCGCATGCTGGAAAAAGGCATTGCCTACAAGAAGACGCAGGTGGTGAACTGGGACCCGGTGGACCAGACCGTGCTCGCCAACGAGCAGGTGATCGACGGACGCGGCTGGCGCACCGGCGCGATTGTCGAAAAGCGCGAAATCCCAGGTTATTACCTGGGTATCACCCAATATGCCGAAGAATTGCTGGCCGACCTCGACAAACTGCCCGGCTGGCCGGAGCGCGTCCGCACTATGCAGGCCAACTGGATCGGCAAGAGCGTGGGCATGCGCTTCGCCTTCCCATATGAACTCGACGGCAAGCCGGAGGAGTTGTGGGTGTTTACTACCCGCATCGATACCGTGATGGGCGTCAGCTATTGCGCAGTAGCGGCGGAGCACCCGCTGGCCGAGCGCGCCGCGCGGGATAACCCGAAACTGGCGGCTTTCATCGAGAATTGCAAGCGGGGTTCGGTAATGGAAGCCGACCTCGCCACCATGGAAAAGGAAGGCATGGACACCGGCCTGACCGTCACCCATCCGCTTACCGGCGAGGCAGTGCCGGTGTGGGTAGCCAACTACGTGCTGATGAGCTACGGCGACGGCGCGGTGATGGCGGTACCGGCGCACGACGAACGTGACTTCGCCTTCGCGCAGAAATACACGCTGCCAATCAAGCCGGTGATCCTGCCGGCCGGCTGGAACGAGGCGCCAGCAGCCGTGATCGATGCCAACCATGCCGCTCCGCACGAAATTGGCGAGGCACCGGTGTTGACCCCGGCAATGCAGATCGCCGACGGCAACACCCTCCTGGACTGGCAACGGTGGTCGGACGTATTTGCACAGTACGGCGTGCTGTTCAACTCCGGCCGCTACGACGGCATGAATTTCGAACAGGCCTTCGATGCCATCGCCGCCGACCTCGGCGCACAGCACCTGGGCGGACCGAAGACGCAATTCCGCCTGCGCGACTGGGGCGTTTCGCGCCAGCGCTACTGGGGCTGCCCGATCCCCATCATTCACTGCGTCAGTTGCGGCGACGTGCCGGTGCCCGACGACCAGTTGCCAGTCGTGCTGCCGGAAGACTGCGTGCCGGACGGCTCGGGCAATCCGCTCAACAAGCGCGAGGATTTCGTCAATTGCACCTGCCCCAAATGCGGCCAGCCGGCGCGGCGCGAAACCGACACCATGGACACCTTCGTGGACTCCAGCTGGTATTACGCGCGCTACGCCAGCAAGTTCAACACTACCGCAATGGCAGACGCCGAGACCAATTACTGGATGCCGGTGGATCAATACATCGGCGGTATCGAGCACGCCATCCTTCACCTGCTTTACTCCCGTTTCTGGAGCAAGGTGATGCGCGACATGAGCCTGGTCGATTACGACGAACCGTTTGCCAACCTGCTGACGCAGGGCATGGTGCTGAACCACATCTTCTCGCGCCGCACGGACAAGGGCGGCATCGAGTATTTCGCGCCGGAAGAAGTCGAACTGGTGCACGACGCCGCCGGCAAGGTATGCGGGGCAAAACTGCTGGCAGACGGACAACCGGTGGACTTCCAGGGCATGGGCACGATGTCGAAGTCCAAACGCAACGGGGTCGACCCGCAAGCGCTGATCGAACAATACGGCGCGGATACGGCCCGCCTGTTCATGATGTTCGCCGCGCCGCCGGAACAGACGCTGGAGTGGTCGGACAGCGGCGTCGAAGGCGCGCATCGCTTCCTGAAGCGCTTGTGGACATTCGGCAGCGAATTCGAAGGCATAGGCAAGGAGCCGGTCGACCTGGCTAGCCTGGCCGCTGACGCAAAAAAACTGCGCCATGAGATTCACACTACGCTGAAACAGGCCAATTACGACCTCGGCCGCTTCCAGTTCAACACCGTGGTTTCGGCCGCGATGAAGATGCTTAACGCGCTGGAAAAAGCAGGCAAGGAGCCGGCCAATCGCGCAGTTATCGGTGAAAGCCTGTCCATCCTGCTGCGCCTGCTGTCGCCGATCACGCCGCACATCTGCCATGCCCTGTGGAGCGAACTGGGTTACGATGCCGACATCCTCGCCGCTTCGTGGCCCGAACCGGATGCGGCAGCCCTGGTGCAGGATGAAATCGAGATGGTGATCCAGGTCAATGGCAAGCTGCGCGGCAGTATTATCGTCGCACGGGACATGGAACGCACCGCCATCGAAAAGCTTGCGGTCGAAGAGCCATGCGTGCAAAAACACCTGGAAGGCGTCGGCATCAAGAAGGTCATCGTCGTCCCGGGCAAACTGATCAACGTCGTCGTAGGGTAAACCATGAAACTCACGTCACCGAACTCGCACATGATCTCCCGCAACCTGCTGCTCGCTTTCTGCCTGCTGGCGCTTGCCGCCTGCGGTTTCCAGCTGCGCGGAGCAACGGAATTGGGGTTCAAGAAGCTTTATCTGCAAAAAAGCAACGCATCCGCTCTAGCCAAGGAATTGCGGCGCTCCCTGACCAGCAGTGGCGTGGAAGTCGTGGCAACGCCTGAAGAAGCCGAAATGCTGCTGGAGCTGTCAGGGGAATCGACCGAGAAGAATATTCTTTCGTTGTCCGGCGGCGGCAAGGTGCGCGAGTATGAACTGATCTATCGCGTCACTATTCGCCTGCGCGAAGCTTCAAGCGAACTGTGGGGAGTTCCACAACTCATCGAGCAGCGTCGCGACTACTCCTATGACGATACGCAACTGCTCGCCAAGGAAGGCGAAGAGGCGCGACTCTACAGCGACATGCGCAGCGACTCCGCGCGCGAAATCCTGCGCCGCTTGAACGCGATCAACACCAGCAAGCCGAAGGCAGCGAATTAGGAGCATGTCGTAAGCCGTGCATCTTTCTTTCGATCAACTTTCCGCGCACCTCGAACGCGATATACGCCCGCTCTACATCCTGACGGGAGACGAGCCTCTGGCATTGAAAGAAGGCGTCGATGCCATTCGCCAGGCGGCGCGGCGCCAGGGTTATGACGAGCGCCTGTCCTACACCGCCGAGCGTTATTTCGACTGGAAACAGCTGAAAGCCAGCAGCCAGTCGATTTCGCTTTTCGCCAGTCGGCGTCTGCTCGAGCTGCATATCCCTTCCGGCAAGCCGGGCGTCGAAGGCAGCAAGGCCTTGCAGGAATTCGCCGTCAATTTGCCCGGCGATACCGTTGTACTGATAACGCTGCCCAAGCTGGATAAAACCGGGCAAGGCAGCGCCTGGTTCTCCGCGCTGGAAAAAGTCGGGGTCGTCGTCCCGCTGCAGACTGTGGAGATCGAACGCTTGCCGCGCTGGATAGGCAACCGGCTGCAGGCGCAAGGCCAACAGGTTGATGAGGCGACGCTGGAGTTCCTCGCCAATCAGGTCGAAGGCAACCTGCTGGCCGCACATCAGGAAATCCAGAAACTGGGCCTGCTTTACCCTGCCGGCTCACTGGACCCGGAAGCCGTACGCGAAGCAGTGTTGAATGTTTCGCGCTTTGACGTGTTTCAGCTCGGCGACGCACTGCTGGCGGGCGATCCGGCGCGCACTGCAAAAATATTGCAGGGCCTTGAAGCCGAAGGCGCGCAGCCCCTGGCACTGCTGGGCGTGCTGGCATGGCTGCTGCGCGGCGTAACGCGCGTCAAAATGGCGGAAACACGCGGCGAAAACTTGGCAAATGCGATGCAACAGGCCAAAATCTGGGGAGACCGCCAAGGCCAGGTCAAGCGCATGCTGGCACGCGTCAGTCTGCGGCAGTTGCAGGCGGCCATGCTGAAAATGGCGGAGATCGACAAGATCTGCAAAGGCATCGCGCCCGGCAAGCCCTGGCTGGAACTTTCGCGCCTGTGCATCGGCCTTGCGCGCAGTGGTACGCGCCGGCCTGCGGCACGGTCACATTAGGAATGAACATGGACATCAAGCAATACATGCAACAACTCGGGCAAGGCGCCCGCGCCGCATCGCGAATGATGGCAAAAGCCGACACCGGCACCAAGAATCGCGCCCTGCTCATCATCGCCGCCGCGATTCGCCGTGAAAAAGAGGCGCTGCTGGCTGCCAATCGCGCCGACATGGAAACCGCTCGCGCTGCCGGCCTGGACGCCGCGATGCTCGACCGTCTGGCGCTTTCCGAAAAATCCATCGCCACGATGGCGGAAGGCCTGGAGCAGATTGCTGCGCTGCCCGATCCCATCGGCGAAATCAGCGATCTCAAATATCGTCCGTCCGGCATCCAGGTCGGCAAGATGCGCGTTCCGCTTGGTGTCATCGGCATCATCTACGAAGCACGCCCGAACGTGACAGTCGATGCCGCCGGCCTGTGCCTGAAGTCCGGCAACGCCGCCATTTTGCGTGGCGGCTCGGAAGCCATCCATTGCAACCGCGCCCTGGCCGCGCTGGTGCATGAAGGCCTGGAAGCAGCCGGACTGCCCAAGGGCGCCGTACAAGTGGTCGAAACCACCGACCGCGCGGCCGTGGGCGAACTCATCACGATGAAGGAATACGTGGATGTCATCGTCCCGCGCGGCGGCAAGGGCCTGATCGAGCGCATTTCGAACGAAGCGCGCATCCCGGTGATCAAGCATCTGGATGGAAACTGCCATATTTATGTGGACGACGAGGCCGACCTGGGCAAGGCGCTGCGCATACTTGAAAACTCCAAGACCCAGCGCCTCGGCACCTGCAATACCGCCGAATCGTTGCTGGTAGCGCGCTCGGTCGCCGCCGAGATGCTGCCGCAGCTGGCCGGCATGCTCACGGCCCTCGGCGTGGAAATCCGCGGCTGCGCCGAGACGCAGGCCCTGGTGCCGCAAGCCAGAATCGCAACGGATGAGGACTACTACACCGAATACCTGGCCGCGATCATTTCGGTCAAGGTAGTCACAGGCCTGGACGAAGCAATCGAGCATACCAACAAATATTCTTCGCAACACACCGAAGCCATCGTCACCGAGAATTACACCAAGGCGCGACGCTTCCTGCGCGAGGTGGACTCCAGCAGCGTACTGGTAAATGCCTCGACGCGCTTCGCGGATGGGTTCGAGTATGGGTTGGGCGCGGAAATCGGCATTTCCACCGACAAGCTGCACGCACGCGGCCCAGTGGGCCTTGACGGGCTGACCAGCATGAAATACATCGTTCTCGGCGATGGGCAGGTACGCGCCTAATTGAATGCCATCGGCATTCTGGGCGGTACTTTCGACCCCATTCACTTCGGCCATCTGCGGATGGCGGAAGAGTTACGCGAAAAACTCGGGCTGGAACGCGTACGCTTCATCCCTGCCGCCGTGCCACCGCATCGGGCCAGCCCGCAGATTGAGGCATTTCACCGTGCCGAAATGGTACGACTCGCGATTGCGGGCAACCCCGCCTTTACGCTGGACAACCGAGAACTGGCAAGATCCGGGCCGTCTTACTCGCTCGACACATTGAGCGAGCTGCGCGCCGAGCTGGGTACGGAAACTCCGCTGTGCCTGCTGATTGGCAGTGATGCCTTTCTTGGATTGCACACTTGGCACCGCTGGCGCGAATTGCAGGATCTCGCACATTTTGTCGTCGCCCATCGTCCCGGCACTATCCCGAGGGAAAACGCGATGTCGCCCGAACTGAGGCAAGTTTGGCAACAGCGCGGCACCCTGCAGCCGGCCGATGTGCAAGCCATGCCAGCAGGGCGAATACTGCTGTTACCCATAACCGCGCTCGATATTTCCGCCAGCGCGATACGCACGGCGCTCGTTGAAGGGCGCAGCAC
>Ga0066486_1000379_pt1 | contig 11736 bp, 13 predicted proteins | sample LakWasM128_HOW14_2_FD_59591 | JGI IMG/M metagenome (GOLD analysis project Ga0066486, IMG submission 59591) | Freshwater sediment methanotrophic microbial communities from Lake Washington under simulated oxygen tension - Sediment Metagenome 128_HOW14 | ecosystem: Environmental > Aquatic >... | reverse complement strand
GCGCGCGGTGGAACAACGCTCGCAAGCCGACACCTATCTGCAAGCGCCCGAACCCCGCGCCGCCAATCAAAAACAACTGATTGATTCCTTGATCGCCCTGCCCAGGAACGCGCTTCTGGAAATGCGCGGCGAAAGCGCCGATACCGCCGTGCAGGGATGGATAGACCTGGCGCTGGCCATTGCCCACCCCGGACAGCCAAGCACCGCTCTTGCGCAATGGCGACAAGCCTATCCCGACCATCAGGCCGACGAAGCCGCACTGGGCGCGCAGTCAGCGCCGGTATCGACAAATGTCGCGTCGCAAACGCTCACCGGCAAGGTCGCGCTGCTGCTGCCTGTCGACACCCCCGCCTTTGCGTTTGCCGCCGAAGCTGTGCGCAGCGGCTTCATCGCAGCACAGAAAGCGGCAAACAGCTCGGCGGAAGTCGTCATTTATACGACATACGGCCGCAAGGATGAAATCGCCGCGATTTATCGCCAGGCCGTCGCGGAGGGGGCGCAATATGCCGTCGGCCCATTGACGCGCGGGGAAGTCGCCGGACTGCTGGAGCCGGAACTCATCAGCGTTCCGACCATTGCACTGAACGTGCTCGACGAACAAACTGCAATCCCGGCCAAACTGGTTCAATTCGGGCTGCCGGTGGAGGAAGAAGCCATGCAACTGGCGAAAATCGCCCGCGCCCAGGGCATGCAGACGGCCGTGATTGCCGCAGCCAGCACGCCGCTCGGCAAGCGCATGGCCCAAGCCTTTGCCTCGGAGTGGACGGAGCAAGGCGGCCTGGTCGTGCTGCAAGCCGAATTCAACGAGCAATCCAACCTGCTGGGCTTCAAAACCCAGCTTGCGAGCGAGCGTGCCGACATGATTTTCCTGGCCGCGAATGCCGAACAGGCGCGCTGGATACGGCCGTACATGAATCAGGCGATTCCCACTTTCGCGCTTTCGCATATCTACGACGGCAATCCTGCAAATTCGGATAACAGCGCTTTGAACGCGATCCACTTCGTCGACATGCCTTGGCTGCTCAATCCTGACGATCCGAGTTATTCCGCTTATCGCGCATCCTCTTCCGAGCTGCCACCAAATGCGCAGCGCTGGTTCGCGGTAGGGGTCGATGCCTGGAACATTCTTTCAGCACTCGCCGTAAATTCGGCCGAAAAAATGCAGTTGCGCGGGCTTACCGGCGCGATCATGCTGGACGGCAACCATATCCAGCGCGAATTACCGCTGGCGCAGTTCCGCAGCGACGGAGTAGCGCTGGAGTAGACCCCATGAGCATTGCCGGCAATGCCGCCGAGAAGTTAGCCGCCGCCTATCTGCAACAAAAAGGGCTAAAACTGCTCGAATCGAATTACCGCTGCCGCTTCGGTGAAATCGATCTCATCATGCGCGACGGCAAGGAAATCGTTTTTGTCGAAGTCAGGCTCCGCAGCAATGCTTTTTTCGGCGGCGCCGGAGCAAGCATCACTATTGCCAAACAACGGAAACTGACACGTACGGCGGAGCATTACCTGATGCAGCATGGCGTAACCCCGTGCCGCTTTGATGCAGTTCTGCTGAACTCACTGTCGAATGACAACTTAACCTGGCTTAAAAACGCCTTCGAAGCGATCTGAACATCACCCATGAACCTGACACCCCGTATAGTTGGCCATTTCGAGGAAAGCGCACAGCTCAAGCTCGTCAGCGCGGACCTGCTCGCCCCGGTAATTGCCGAGGCCGCCGCGATGATTGTTGCGGCCCTTCTCAACGACAAGAAAGTACTCACCTGCGGTAATGGCGGATCGGCGGCACTTGCGCAGTACTTTGCAGCACGCATGCTGAATCGTTTCGACATGGAACGCCCCGGGCTGGCGACCATCTCTCTTTCCGCGGACAACTCGACACTGACATCGATTGCCAACGATTCCAATTTCTCGCAGGTATTCTCGAAACAAATCATGGCATTGGGCCAACCCGGTGATATCCTGCTGGCGATGAGTACCAGCGGCAATTCGCAAAACGTACTCGATGCCATAATCGCCGCGCACGAACGCGGCATGAACGTAGTCGCATTCAGTGGAGGCGACGGCGGCAGCTTGATGGAACTTTTGATCCCTCAGGATATTCATATCGGCGTTCCCCACGAAAATACTGCCCGCGTTCAGGAAATGTATCTTCTTGTACTGCACTGCCTGTGCGATTCCATCGATTGTCTTCTGCTAGGAGTTGAATAAATGACACGCTTATTAAAACTAATATTACTGGCTGTCTCGCTCACTACCGCCCTGAATGCTTGCGTTCCCGTCGTTGCCGGAGGCGCCGCAGCGGGAGGACTTGCCGCTGCCGACCGCCGCACCTCGGGTGCTTACGTGGATGATGAAGGCATCGAATGGAAAGCCCTCACGGAAATCGAAAAACAATTGCGCAACAAGATTCATGTCAACGTCACCAGCTTCAATCGCAACGTATTGCTGACTGGCGAAGCGCTGGATGAGGAGACCAAGAAGCAGGCCGAATCCATCGCCAGGGAAATCGCCAATGTCCGCAACGTCACCAATGAATTGCAGATCGGCCTCGCCAGCACGGTGCCTGACCGCAGCCGCGACGGCTACCTGACCTCGCTGGTCAAAGGCAAGATGTACAAGGAAAACCGCTTCCCGCCCAATTACGTCAAAGTAGTGACGGAAGCCTCGGTGGTTTATCTGATGGGCATGGTGACCCGCCAGGAAGCCGAAGACGCGGTAGATATCGCACGCAGTATCGATGGCGTGGAGAAAGTGGTCAAAGTCTTCGAATACGTCATCGTCGAGCCGTAACGGACTGCTATAATTCGGTTATTCAGATTGAGTAACCTTTACGAACCATGAGTACCGAAATCATTATCGAAGGCCTGACGCGCGCAGGTAAACCTTTCCGCCCTAGCGACTGGGTGGATCGCATGTGCAGCACCTACGCCTCCTTCGGGCCGGATCGCAAACTGCGCTATTCGCCCTACCTGAAACCGCGCCTGCTGAATGGCGTACGCTGCCTGGCGGTGGATATGAAGCTGAAGGACGTGAACCCGGAGGGGTTTGCCCAACTGATGCATTTCGCAGAAGAAAACCAGTTGAACATGAAGGACGCCGAGGGAAACGATATCCCGGCTCCAGCAGCCTGAGCCATGTAAGCTCAGCAGGTCATTTACCTGCGGTCAACTGCTCCATTTGCTGACGGGTCATCAGGCCGCGTTGCATTTTGATCAGTTGGCCTTGCGGGTTATAGATATAAGTGGTCGGCAGAATGTCTGCCGAGCCGAACTGACGGGCGACCTTGTCGTCGCCGAGTACGACAGGATAGGAAATCAGGTTATCGTCGACAAAGTCGCGCACCTCCTTATCGGTCTCATACTCCATGGCAATGCCGATCACGACCAGATTTTTGCGTTTGTCGTGCAAGGCAATCAGGTCCGGGACTTCTTCCAGGCAAGGCGGACACCAGGTCGCCCAGAAATTTACCAGCACCCATTTGCCCTTGTAGTCCGCCAATGTATGGGTTTTCCCGCTCATGTCTTTCAGCGAGAAGCCATCCGCGGCCTGGGCCGGCCATGCACATGGAATCAGCAAGCCCAGCAGCAACGCCATGCGCAAGCAGGCATACGCTGCCAATTTGCAGGTTTTCCGGAGTCGATTCATATCATGGCATCTGTTTAAAAATGGCGAGAAGAGTTTACCATTCAGGATTGCTTGAAGAGACTTCACTTAGGCAGGTTTTTTCGCTAGGATAGCGAGAATGCCTTTTTCGGCTGCTTCAATATTGGTTTCCCAAAACCGCTGAACGCCTTAACCACACAGAATCAAATCAACGAGGTTCAACATGAGCGAACATATTGTGCATATTAGCGATGACGCCTTCGAGCAGGAAGTCCTGCAATCCCAGGTGCCCGTGCTGGTCGACTACTGGGCGGAGTGGTGCGGCCCCTGCAAGATGATCGCCCCCATCCTTGACGAAGTCGCCAAGGAATATTCCGGCAAGCTGAAGGTCGCCAAGCTGAACATCGATGAAAATCAGCAAACCCCGCCCAAATACGGTATTCGCGGTATTCCGACCCTGATGCTGTTCAAGAATGGCAACGTCGAAGCAACCAAGGTGGGCGCACTGTCCAAATCCCAATTGACAGCATTTATTGACAGCAATATTTAAAGCCGATACGCTGGCGTCTGATTCCTGTCCAAAACTGCCCTAAAGCAGTGGGAATCAGGCGCTTAACCCGCCTTACCTCTTTTCCCCGCTCTCCAAGATTTACCAGCGAGTCCTTGCATAATGCACTTATCCGACCTGAAACACCTACCTGTCACCGAACTCGTCGAAATGGCTATTGCCAACGAAGTCGAGGGCGCCAGCCGCATGCGCAAGCAGGACCTGATTTTCGCCCTGCTCAAAAACAAGGCCAAGAAGGGCGACAGCATTTTTGGCGACGGCACACTGGAGGTACTGCAGGACGGATTCGGATTCCTGCGCGCACCGGATAGCTCATATCTGGCGGGGCCGGACGATATTTACGTTTCCCCTTCGCAGATTCGCCGCTTCAACCTGCATACCGGCGACACCATCACCGGCGAAATCCGCACGCCCAAGGAAGGTGAACGCTACTTCGCGCTGGTCAAGGTCGATACCGTCAACGGTGAACCGCCGGAGAACACCAAGCACAAGATTCTCTTCGAAAACCTGACGCCGCTCTTCCCGACCAAACCGTTGACGCTGGAACGCGAAATTCGCGGCGAAGAAAACATTACCGGTCGCGTGATCGATATGATCGCCCCTATCGGCAAAGGCCAGCGCGCCCTGCTGGTCGCCAGCCCGAAATCCGGCAAGACGGTGATGATGCAGCACATCGCACACGCCATTACCTCTAACCACCCCGATGTTGTGCTGATTGTGCTGCTGATCGACGAACGTCCGGAAGAAGTGACGGAAATGACCCGCTCGGTAAAGGGCGAAGTGGTCGCCTCCACCTTCGACGAACCGGCCACCCGCCACGTACAGGTCGCCGAAATGGTACTGGAGAAAGCCAAGCGCCTGGTCGAGCACAAGAAGGACGTGGTCATCCTGCTGGATTCCATCACCCGCCTCGCGCGCGCTTACAACACCGTGGTGCCTTCTTCCGGCAAGGTGCTGACCGGCGGCGTAGACGCCAACGCGCTGCAGCGCCCGAAGCGTTTCTTCGGTGCCGCACGCAACATCGAGGAAGGCGGTTCGCTGACCATCATCGCCACCGCGCTGGTCGATACCGGCTCGCGCATGGACGACGTGATCTATGAAGAATTCAAGGGCACCGGCAACATGGAAATCCATCTCGACCGCCGGATGGCCGAGAAACGCCAGTACCCCGCGATCAACGTCAACAAGTCCGGCACCCGTCGCGAAGAACTGCTGATCGAGAAGGACATCCTGCAAAAAATCTGGGTATTGCGTAAGCTGCTATACCCGATGGACGACCTCGAAGCGATGGAATTCCTGCTGGACAAAATCAAGTCGACCAAGAATAACGCAGAATTCTTCGACGCCATGCGTCGGGGCTAAAAGGTAGCTTCGACGTCTGCAAGCCGCTCCCGCACCGGCGCTGCGCGCTAACGTGTTGCGGTTTGCACCCCTCGGAGAGGGAGTTTCTATTGGACAAAATCAAGCCCACCAAGAAAAATACCGAGTTTCTTCGACGCGAAGCGTCGAGGATAGTTGAAAAATGTTTGAATTTGCTGGATAATCGCCAGCTTTCTTGCGACAGCACCAAGCTAAGGACATCAGAATGAAAGCCGACATTCATCCGGATTACAACGAAATTACCGTAACCTGCAGTTGCGGCAATAAGTTCCAGACCCGCTCCACCAACGGTAAGAACCTGAACATCGAAGTATGTTCGCAATGCCATCCGTTCTACACCGGCAAGCAAAAGATCATGGACACCGCCGGTCGCGTAGAAAAATTCCGTCAAAAGTACGGCATGTAATTATTGTTGGCTTGGGCCGACAAAACGAAAGGCAGCTTCGGCTGCCTTTTTGTTTGGCGCTTGCCGTAAAATATCCATCCTAATTGACGAAATGACGGCCGAAACATGGCGTTTGAATTCGAACACGACTGGCAGGCGAGCCTTGCAACGCCCAAGCCCAGCATAGGCGAAAGCGCCAAAACCAATCTGCTGTTGCTGTTGTGCTTTATCTGGCTGGCCGTCGGTCTGATCGGGCACCATCCCTGGAAACCCGATGAAGGACAGACCCTCAGCGCGGTGAGACATCTACTAGAGGGCGGCGACTGGCTGGTGCCTTTCATCGCGGGTCAGCCCAAACTCGAATACCCTCCGCTCTACTACTTGAGCGCCGCTTTCAGCGCCAGGATTTTCTCTTCGTGGCTGCCCTTGCATGATGGCGCACGACTTGTTACCGGCGTGTGGATGGCGCTCACCTTGCTGCTGGTCGGCATGAGCGGACGCGAAATGTGGGGCAAGGGCGCCGGACGCCAGACGACATTCATCTTTCTTAGCTCAATCGGCCTGTTTTTTTCGGCTCACCTGCTCTCGCCCGAAGTTGCCGGACTGACCGGCTATGCGATGGCGTTCTATGGGCTGGCTTTGACACGGCGGCGGCCTTGGCGCGCAGCTCCGCTGATCGGCAGCGGCATAGGCATCGCTTTTCTTTCCGTCGGATTGATCGCGGTCGCCATTATTCTGGGTACCGCCATCCTGCTTCCCCTCCTGTTCCGCAGTTGGCGCATTCGGCCCTACCTTGTCAGCTTGCCGACTGGGTTGATAATTGCGCTTCCATGGATGGCTCTCTGGCTCGTCCCCATGCTGCAAAGTTCGCCCGATATGCTGCAGAACTGGCTGCTTTCCGAACGGCATGCGTTCGATAGCGACAATGTGCTTTATTTCGGCGAATTACTGCTCTGGTTTTCCTGGCCGGCACTGCCGCTGGCAGTCTGGTCCCTGTGGCATTTCCGCAGCCACTTGCTGCAACGCCCACAAATCCAGCTCGCCCTGTTGTTTTTCACGACTGCCCTCATCCTGCTTGGCTTGAATTCGGAGAGCCGCGACGTATTGGCCTTGCCGCTGCTATTGCCGCTGGCAATCATGGGCGGCGCGGCCATAGACAAGCTCTGGCGGGGCGCCGCGAGCGCGCTGGACTGGTTTGGCATCATGCTGTTCGGCATGTTCGGCTTCCTGATCTGGCTGGGCTGGTTCGCGATGATGAGCGGCATGCCCGCACGGTTGGCGGCTCGCATGCACAAGCTTTCCGAAGCCTATGTGCCACATTTCGACTGGCTGGCGTTCATCGCCGCGGTTGTTATTACGGTGGTCTGGATGGTGACAGTGTTTCACAACAAACGCTCCAATCGCGCGGCCGTCACCGACTGGGCAATCGGTATCACCATGGTTTGGGGGCTGCTGATGACGCTGTGGCTGCCCTGGCTGGATGCGGCCAAGAGTTATGACCGCGTGTATGCCGGAATGCAGAAGGCACTCCCGGCCGATTTTGCCTGCGTCACGAGCCGCAATGTCGGCGAATTCCAGTTGTCGATGCTGCACTATTACACCGGAATTCAAGCTCAGCGTTTCGAGAACGTCCAGCGCCTCGATTGCGATCTTTACCTGATCCAGGATGAACGCCGCCGGGAAAAGATCGAGCCCGGACCGGACTGGGAACTCATCTGGCAAGGCAAGCGCCCGAGCGACCGTCGCGAGAGTTTCCGCCTGTATCAGTTCAAGGCTTCCATCCGCTGATTTACAGCGGTTGCAACTCCGAATTTGCCAGCGTATATCGAGCCGACCATGACTGGTCAATCAGCTCTCGGTCATGCGTTGCCACCAGCACGCAATTATCTTCATCGCCCATATGGGCGATCAGCTCGACAACCTGACGCCGAGCCGACAAATCCAGATTGGCCGTCGGCTCGTCCAGAAGCAAAAGCCGCGGCTTGAGCACGCGCGCCCGAGCCAGCGCCACACGTTGTTTCTCGCCTCCGGAAAGCCGCGATGGCGGCACTTTTGCCACGGCCTCCAGTCCGGCCCAAGCCATTTCCGCTGCTACCCGTCGTGCAATTTCAGCCTTGGACAAACCCTGGCCTTTCAGCCCATAGGCGATATTGGCGGCGACGCTGCTATGGAACAAATAAGGGTGTTGATGCATGTAAATAATCGCGGGCGCCAGCGTGACGATTTCCGGCAGCCCGATTTTCCGGCCATCGAACACATAACTCGACATATCGGCTTGCTCCAGGCCGGCAAGGATACGGAGCAGCGTCGTCTTGCCAGCGCCATTTGAACCCGTGACGATGTAGCTTTTGCCACGATCAAGCGTCAACTGCGGGATATCGAACAACAGTCGTTCGCCGAAAGACTTGCGCAACCCCTGCACATTCAGCAGATTCATTTCAATCCACCCTTGCCCTGCAGCAGCGCCATACCGGCATTGGTGACCAAGGCAATCACGACCAACACGATACCGAGCGCGATCCCCTGCGCGAATTCGCCCTTGCTGGTTTCCAGCGCAATGGCAGTAGTGATGTTGCGCGTCACGCCGGCAATATTGCCGCCCACCATCATCGCGCAGCCGACTTCGGAAATGACGCGTCCAAAACCGGTAACCACAGCCGCCATCACCGCAAACCTGACTTCCAGCATCTGCGTCCAGGCGACTCGCACCCGCCCTGCTCCCAGCGTTCTCGCCGTCTCAGCGACTCGCATATCTGCACCTTGCACCGCGGAGAGCGTCATTGCCGCAAGTATGGGGAAAGCGAGCACAGCCTGGCCCAGGATCATGCCCCCTTGAGTGAATAACAACTCATGCTCACCCAGCGGGCCATTCCGGGTCAGCATGAAATACATGACAAGCCCGACGACAACCGTCGGCAATGCCAGCAACGTCTGCACCAGCACGATCAGTACCCGGCGGCCCGGAAAGGAAAAGTTGGCGAGAAGAAATGCCAGCGCCACCGCCGGTGGGGTCGCCAGCAGCAGCGAGAAAAAGCAGACCCGCAATGAAACAAAAACGATGCCCCACAAGGTGGCATCGCCTTCCCAAAGCATGCGTAATGCCTGGAGCGCGGCTTCGGAAAGGCTCATGATTTCATCTTGAATGGTTATTTAGCTGAAGGGATGAACAACTGTTCGCCGCCCACCTTGAAATCGCCGATCAGCTGCTGGCCTTCCGGCGAGGTGATCCAATTGATCAACTCTGTCGCACCCTGATAGTTGGTTTTCGGGTATTTCTTGGAATTGACCGCAATGATACCGTAAGGGTTGAACATGCGGGCATCGCCCTGCATCAGCACCGGCAGGCCGATCTTGTCCTGGAAGCTGATATAGGTGCCGCGGTCGGTCAGCGTGTAGGCGCGCATCTCGCCCGACATCATCAGCACCTCGCCCATACCCTGGCCCGCGGAAAAGTACCAGCGCTGGCCAGCTGGCTTGATATCCAGCGCCTTCCAGTAGCCCTTTTCCATCTGATCGGTGCCGGAATCGTCGCCACGCGAAACGAACTTCCACTTGGCATCGGCGATTTTCTTCATCGCAACCAGCACATCTTTTTCACCCTTGATCTTCGCCGGATCGTTGTTGGGGCCGATCAGCACGAAGTCGTTATACATCACGTCGCGCCGGTCGATGCCGTGCCCGGCCGCGACAAAGGCATCTTCCGCCGGCCGTGCATGTACCAGTACTACATCGACGTTGCCGTCCTCGCCCAGCTTGAGTGCCTTGCCGGTGCCGACCGCAATCACGTGTACCTTACAGCCACACTTAGTCTCGAACTTGGGCAGTATCGCGTCGAGCAGGCCGGAAGAGGCTGTGCTGGTGGTGGTCGCGAGACGAATAACCTGTTTTTCCGCTGTCTGTCCCAAGGCAGCGGTAGCCAACATGACTGTCAGCAGGAATCCATAGATTTTTTTCATCTTCACTCCGATCAGAAGTCGTATTGCGCGCGCAGCACCAACGCTTTTTCACGATCCCCGGTTTCGCCGTTGATCGTCAGCTCGGTCGGCTGGTCGAATTGAGTTTGCACATAGTTCAAGACGATGCGTGCGTTCGGATTGAGTATCCATTTTGCTCCCACAATCCACGCATCCGCTTCGCTAGCGTTGGTTGTAGCACTCGCGAGTAAATCCCGGAATTCCGAGCCGTCATACTTGCTATAACGCAGGCCGACCTCCAAGGCGCCCCATCCACCTTTCTCGTCGAAATTACGCTTGGGCTTTACTCGCCCGAACACACCACTCTTGTAAGCATCAGACCATGCCTCACCCGTCACAAGCCAGTTAACATCGGCATACCATGCATGGATGTCCTTATCAAAAGTGCTGCCACCCTTTACACCTTCAAAATTGGCATCGATATATTCCGCTTGCAGCTTTATAGGGCCGTAAGCTAACGCGGTTTCCATACCCCAGCGATCGCGGTCGGCACGCTCGTCGAGACCCGTCACATTGAAGAACTGAGTACCGCTTCCTTCGGTGGATTGGGTCAAGGATGTTTTACCGATATCGCCCTTACTAGCGGAAGCGCCAACATGGATGACAGCATTCTTAATATCGGCCAGCGACGCAAAGTTTGCGTTGATTCGTGCGCCAATATCCTTTTCGTCGTTCTTGTCGTCGTTGTTCTGGCCTGTACCGTTGACAACATAAGCGTTGTAATTAAGCCAAGGTAACGGATCCCCGTGCACCATGACACCTCGATCATAGGTTGAGGTAAAGATGCTGCCGTTATTCGTAGCCAGCGACAACTCGGTGAAATCAGTAAAATTCGTACTGTAGGCACGCTCCAGACCGAAGAACAGTTTGAATTGGCCTGCGCGGATCTTCGCGCCTTTCCAGCGGTTGTAGTCAAGATATGCGTAAGTCAGCGCCGTCGTGGCAGAAGCACCAGTTGCATTCGCATACTCACCCTCAACACGTACGGCGAAATCCTTCAGGAAACTGAATGTGCCGCCGAAACGTGCACGACGGATCGCAAAATTATCGTCACGCCACTCTGTAGGATCATAGGTACGATAATCGACTTGAGCGCGACCGTTGATCTGCAGCTTCCAGTTCCCGCTGCCATCCTCGAAAGTCAGGCCGTCCTTGAATGCGGCATATACTGGGCTGCCCTCGCTCTTGCCTTTTTCCTTGACGCGCTCCTCCTTGCCTTGCGCCATCTGCTGCTGCATGGCCTTGAGTTCTTCGGCCATCACCTGCATCTGCTTGTCCTGCTCGGCGCGCTGCTGCTGCATTTGCTGCATCATCGCCTCGAGTTGCTTGATACGATCTGCCGATGCGTCATCTGCATAGGCAACCGGCACCATAGCGGCAAACACCAACGCCGCCAGCGGACGCTGGTTGGTTCTGAATGGTTTATACATGGTCTCTCCCTTGAGACTTGCGAAATAAATGTGGAATTGCGCAATATTGCGGAGGAAATAACGAACGTTACATTTAATTAAATATAACGAATGATGTCAATTGCTAAGTGGGAGTATTAGTACTTTACCGATCAGCTGATGGCGACAGCATCTCCATCAGCTCATGCAGCTCGGCGGAAACGCACTCATTGGCCTTGCATTCCATTGCCCGATACCGGCGCAATACCTCATAACCGAGCTCGGTCACATGCGCGCCGCCACCATGGCTGCCACCAGTAGCGGTGGAAACGAGCGGGTGCGTGAAACAGCGATTCATGGTATCGACCAGATCCCAGGCACGCTTGTAGGACATGCCCATCGCGCGCGCGGCTGCAGAGATAGAGCCTGCAT
>Ga0066486_1000377_pt1 | contig 11760 bp, 13 predicted proteins | sample LakWasM128_HOW14_2_FD_59591 | JGI IMG/M metagenome (GOLD analysis project Ga0066486, IMG submission 59591) | Freshwater sediment methanotrophic microbial communities from Lake Washington under simulated oxygen tension - Sediment Metagenome 128_HOW14 | ecosystem: Environmental > Aquatic >... | reverse complement strand
TCGCGGCCTAATTCGTCGTTGGAGAGGGCATCGAAGGCGGTGATGCCGGTGTTCAGGGCGGTCTCGCGCTCCAGCGAGACTTCCAGGCCGAGGCCGGCCACGAACTCGGCAATCTCCTCAAGCACAGGGCGTATGCCCCTGGCCTGGTGCTTGCCCACTAACGCCACATGACGGAATCGCTTGGCCATGCGCAGAATTACACCACAGGGTTGCGACGACTTGCGGAACATGGCGGGCCTGTCCGTACAATGAAAACCATGCTCGACGAGCGCTCCAAATCACTGCTGAAAACCCTGGTCGAACGCTATATCGCGGACGGTCAGCCCGTGGGTTCGCGCACGCTGTCCAAGGCCTCGGGCCTGGAGCTCTCGCCCGCGACCATACGCAATGTGATGGCCGATCTGGAGGAGCTGGGCCTGATCGCCAGCCCGCACACCAGTGCCGGCCGCATTCCCACCGCGCGCGGCTATCGCCTCTTCGTCGACACCATGCTGACGGCGCAGCCGGCCCTGCTGGGCGCGGACGCGCGGCCCATCGAGACGCAGTTGCAGCCCGACCAGCCGCAGCGCGTGATCGCCAGCGCCGCGCATCTGCTGTCCAGCCTGTCGAGCTTTGTCGGCGTGGTCACCGCGCCGCGCAAGCCCAGCGTGTTCCACCACATCGAGTTCCTGCGCCTGGGCGAGCGGCGTGTGCTGGTGATCATGGTCTCGCCCGACGGCGATGTGCAGAACCGCGTGATCTTCACCGCTCAGGACCTCAACCAGGCCGAACTGGCCGAGGCCAGCAACCGCCTCAACGCCCATTACGCCGGCCTCACCCTGGAGGCGGTGCGCGAGCGCCTGAGGAGCGAAGTGGATGCGCTGAAGGGCGAGATCGGCCTGCTGATGAATACCGCCGTGCAGGTCGGCACCGAGGCACTGGAGCATGAAGAAGAGCGCGTGGTGATCTCCGGCGAGCGCAATCTGCTCACCGTGCAGGACTTCAACAACGACATGGGCAGCCTGCGGCGCCTGTTCGAGATGTTCGAGCAGAAGACCCAGCTGATGCGCCTGCTCGACGTCTCCAGCCGCGCCGAGGGCGTGCGCATCTATATCGGCGGCGAGAGCCAGGTCGTGCCCTTCGAGGAACTCTCCATCGTCTCCGCGCCCTACGAGGTGGATGGCCAGGTGGTGGGCACCCTGGGCGTGATCGGCCCCACCCGCATGGCCTACGACCGCATGATCCAGATCGTCGACATCACCTCGCGCATGGTCAGCAACGCGCTGTCGCAGAAGTAGGGCGCAGCCAACTGCCCTATACAATCCGCGCTCCTGGCGCCGGCCGGGGCACTCAGGGCCGTTAGCTCAGTTGGTTAGAGCAGAGGACTCATAATCCTTTGGTCGCAGGTTCAAGTCCTGCACGGCCTACCATCAATTTATTCAAGCAAATCAACGACTTAAGTTGGATGTTTTGCTCGTTGTTTGATGTGGATGGACCCCGAATCGGACCCCGCGTGGCATTCGGCGGGGTCCAGGCGGGGTCCGGCGTCGCTCCGCTGGATGGCTACGCCGATGCAACCACGGCCGCAGCAGCGCGCCGACCTTTCATCACGTGCTCGGCCGCGTAACCAACCGCGTCGAGAACTTCCGCGACGGCGCCATGAGACATCAACATGGGCTGCTCGATCTCATAGGCATAACGCCATTCGACGAAAGGCGCCCCGCCGATGCCGGTGAGCGCTTGGAGAAACAGCGTCTTGCGTGTTTCGAGCCCGGCCGCGACCGGTGTGTGTGACGGATTGCGAAACATGCTGGCGATGAGGTCTTGGTTGACTGGCTTGATCCGATCCCACAGCTTCTGAAGGTAGTGCCCTCTTCGGTCATCCTGCGGCAGTGCCGGGTTGTCGGCGTTGTCGAGCGTGAGGAAGAACTTCAGGAAGAGTTCGACGGCGAAGCTTGAGCACACCATCGCGGGGAACGCGAACGTGATCTCATCAGTCTTGTCCGCGTGCTTGTTCAACATCAGCCCCGAGTGCGCGTAGGCCGTGGCGATGGCGTACAGCGAGGCGAAGTCGTGCGCGTCTCCAGGAATGACGAGCAGCGACGGAATTGCCGGTTTTGTGGACATACTGGCCTCAACGCGACAGGTGATCCAAGAAGGCATCGAGGTTCACAAACTTGGTCGCCACCTCCTTCAGTTCTCGCGATGCGTGTCCCCAGAACACCACATGGACTGGAATCCCCCGCTTCTTCAGCTTCTCGATGGCGGGCACGTAGTCCGCATCGCCAGATACCAGAGTCACTTCGTCGCCAGGCTGAAGAATCGTGAACGAGTCTTCGATCATGGTCGCCACAATGTCTGTGTCGATCTTCTTCTCGTGGTTTGCGACGTTGCGGTCGTAGACGATCACGTCAAACCCATTGCGTTCGGCCGCCTGCCAAACCGAGTCGTTCTGCGGTGGACGCGAGCCGAACAGTGCGGCGCGTCGAACCTCGGCCTTGTCGCCGCCCGCAAACTGGAAGAGCTTGCCGAAGTCGAGCTTCCAGTTGTAGTCACATATCTTGTTCTGGACCGCTGCCCAAACATCCGGCGCGTGGCCGTGCTTGGCCGCCGCGACATGCATCCCCTCGATCCAGACGTTCGAGTTGTCGACGTACAAGAGATTCGCCATTCTTAACTCCCTGTTGTTGAGCTTCCATTCTGAGCACAGTCCGCACAACAAGGGACGGGGCAATCCCGGCATCCAGTGGCGTTGTGCTTCAATTGATGGATGGACATCTCGACCATCACGGCACTGATTGGCGGCGTCAAGACGGCGACCGACATTGCGAAGGCAATCAAGGACAGCGGCGCGACGCTCGAAGCCGCAGAGGTGAAGTTCAAGCTCGCGGAACTCATCTCGGCCCTGGCCGATGTGAAGATGGAAGCCGCGACGGTGCAGACGGAACTGCTCGACGCGCAGGAGCAGATTCGCAAGCTCGAAGCCGCCGCGAAGCAGCGGGCCGCGCTCGTGTGGCGTCAGCCGTGCTACTGGATGCCGCGCGAGTCGGACGGGGTGGAGGAGCCGTACTGCCAGCGCTGCTACGACAAGGAGCAGAAGTTGGCGCGACTTCACGATGACGGCCGAGGCGCCTATCGATGCAGAGTCTGTGGCGGCTACGTTGAAACCGAGTCGCGCAAGGCGGCAGACAGGGCCGAAGCGGAAGCCGAAGCAGCACGAAACCGGTCGGACTACTTCTGACTGTTCGCGCAAACTTTCTGCGGGCACGAAGCCGCCCGGCCGAAATTCTTGTCCCCAAAATGAGACTTGGCGATGAAGGAAGGGTACCCACCCGGTTTCCTCTTGGCCACCTATTAGAGTTTTGATACTCCCCCTCCCCAGGGGCGGCGGCCCAGGCGGGGCGCAGCGTTCCCACAGGGTGGGCGCAGGCTGGGCGATCAGGGGTTGGTCCAGGGCAGGGCAGCGGGCCTGCAATTCGCGTGGCTCCTGAGCCCAAAGTGCCCGAGTTCGATTACAGCTCTGCTTTGGCCTGCCGCACGGTCGAATGAGCCGCCACGACGACACGGCCGCCGCGTGCGCTGGAGGCTGCCAGCTCAACGCAAACCGCGTCCTCGTCCACGCGCAACGTGAGCGTCATGGCCGCGCCCTGCGTCGAGAGGATGCGCGTCGCTTGCTGGCTCAGCTCGTGGGCCTCGGAGCCGAGCATCTTGAGGCCGTAGTTGTCGAGCCGCGCCGCGAGGTCGATCAGCTCGGCTTGCTTCTTGGTCGAGGGCAGTTCATCAGTCATGGTCAATTCTCCGGTCGAGGTGGTGCAGTCATCGCGGCGCAGTAGCCGCAGCAGTGGGGGGCGATCCGCCGATCCGCCCGATCCGCCTATCTCCCTAAACTCCGTAAAGCTCTTCCTATTTCCAGTCCAGACTGGAGAGATGGAAACTGGTCTTTTCTAGACAGGCGGATCGGGCGGATCGGCGGATCGGGGCGGATCGGTTGATTCAGGTGGCATCGCGTCGATGCCCGTCGCACGCGGCTGCTTCGCACGACGGGCTCGCGGCTCGAACGTGGGTCAGAAGCCACCGGCCAGCCCTCGGAACCCTGGCGCGGCTCGGTATCGGGCCACCTCAGCGGCGAGGTCGGCCGGCAAATCACCTTTGCCCTTCAGCTCCCACAGCCGCGTCGGTACGCCGCCGATGCGTGGCCGGGCTTCGATCTTCTGGTGCCCCAGCGCCTTCATCGACTTCGTGAAGTAGCTCGAATGCCGCGTGTCGTCGGGCTGCAAGCCGCAGGCCACGAGCAGATCGCCAGCCGCAGCAATCGACGAAGGCCAATCGGCGATGACCGCCCGAAGCTCCTTCTCCAGCTCGGGCGTGGTCGCCTCGATCACTGCGCGCTTCGCGTCATTCACGGTCGGCGTGGCGCCGGGGTTGAACTCGGCAATGTCGAGCGTCGCCAAGTACCAGCCCACCGCCTGGATGAACTCCGGGTCAGCGAGCGCGCCATACAGCCGGGCGTAGTAGTCAGCGCCGCCCGCGTGCCGCTCGGTCGGATTGGCGATCACGGCGAAGCGCCGGTCATGGGCCGGCATCGGCAACCCGTCGGCATGGTTCGAGAACAGCAGCCAGCGCAGCACATTCCATTCAGTGAACTGGCGGCCGTACTTCGGATTGATCACCCGGTATTCCTCAGTGATCAGTTGCCGCAGCCGGTTCTCGATGGCGTACCGCGACTTGCCGAAGTCGTTCACATAAACCTCATCGACGACGGCGAGGCGCTTGCCGGCAATCTGGCCGTTGAAGCTGCTGTCGATCAGCGCCGGGAGGTTCACGCTCGCAGCGACCTCGCCCGCCCAGACGCGAGAGAGGATGGACGCCAGCGCATTGCGCCCGATACCGAACGACTCTGTGAACATCAGGTAGCCGTGATGAGGCAGCTCATGAGGGCGCTGCTCGGCGTGCGCGAGCCACAGCAGGAACTGCCGGCGCTCGCCCTCGTTGGGGATCAGGTACGCGAGGTGTTCGAGGAACAGCCGCACTTTCTCATGCGCACCGGCACGCGGCTCGCGGCGCTGCATGGGCGTCCACAGGTTCACGGCAGGGGCGCCCGTGTCGGTGCGCCACACACGCGCCCGGCCAATCGCCATCGTCGTTGCCGCGACTGTTTTGCGCTCAGGCGAGTTGCGCCAAGCCTCCACGAAGGAGCGCCATGTGCTGTTGCCGTCGTCGCGCTCGATGAGTTCGCCGGAGGACTTGAATGTCTCGGTGAAGTCGGCCAGCTGCATGACGACGGCGCGCTGGCCGCTGGATTCGTCATCGGGCAGCACTGCGACCTGGCGGCCCTCGGACACGAAGACAGCCCGTTCATGCAACTGCTCAGGCGTCAAGAACTCGGCCACGGGGAAGGCATGCGCGCCGTTTCCAATCTCGACGTTCTCGGCGCGCTGTTGGTCGCGGCGGCGCTGTTCATCCGGTGTGCGCTGCATCAGCGCTCGCTCAATTGCGTTCATCGCCCGCAGCCCCTTCGTTTGCGGCGGCCAACTCCTCGGCCGACTCGTCGTTGATCCAGTCGGTCAGCTCGCGCCAGCCCTTGTCGGCGCAGTGGCCGTGATGGCAGCGGAAAGCACCGTGATAGCCGTTGTCCTCATGCGGCAGGCGCAGTGCGGCGCCCGAGTCCGCGCCACCCGTGTGGTCGTCCCTCCAAGGGCAGACCATCGCAACCCAATCGCCAATGTCGGGCGCATCGCCTTTCATCATTCGGCGCTGCTCCAGCCAGCGGTAGACCGTGCGGAAGGCGTCGATGCGCGCCGTCTGAAGGGTGGGGTGCATGCCTCGCGGCCGGTGCAACTCATCGCGCAGTGCAGCGGCCGTCTTGCGCTGCTTGGCAATGTCGAGGCCGAAGGCCGCCGCGATCTGCTCGGGCGTGTAGCGGTGCGCGTCGAGCGAATGCAGCACCGTGACGAAGCCGCCGTACTGCGCCTTGCCGTTCACAAAGCCCGGCAGCCGGCCGACACGGTTGAAGCCCGCCATGCCGGGGTCGATGCCGGCCGCGTGCTTGGCGATGAACGCTTCGCCCAGCGCTGCGTACTGCCGCATGTCGGTCATCGGCTCGGCGAAGAAGTACCAAGCCTGAAAGTTGCCCGGCGAAGTTTCGATCAGCGCGCTCGGCGGCAGTGCATCGAGCAACGAAAGCGGCAGCTTCGTGCCGAGGTCGTCGAGCATGAAGGCATGCGCGGCAGCGAAGCCCTCGCGACGGCGGCGCCATGTGCCGTCAGCGCTGACCCGGAACGTGCTGACGCACACATAGCCGTTCGCCTTCGGGCTCAGCGGGACCGGGGCGCCCGGTGCCCACGGGCGCGGCTTCCATGCGTTGGTCGGCCGGTCGTTAGGGTCGCCCATGAAGCCGCAGGTGATGGCGCGCTGGTCGGCGGGCATCGGCGCGTTGAACAGCGCGCTCAGGAAGCCAAGAGCGAGTCCCATGGTGCCTCCTTTTGCTGTTGGTATTCCGCGTCCCAGTCCTCGTCGAGCAGGCCGACAAGGTCGATGTACTTGCGGTGCCCGTTGCATACCGGGCAGAAGTAGTCGCCCTTGAACTCGTTGCCGAGCACGGGCGCGGTGGCGACGGGGCGGTCAGGGTGCTTCCAGCCGTGTTCGTCGTACCACGGGCAGCGCTTCAGCTCCGGGCGCCAGGGCAGCGAGCGGATGCCGGGCACGCCGGCCCGCAGGCATCCGAGGGCTTGCAGGCGTTCGAGGATTGCCGCCCATTGGCGTGCGAGAAAGCCGGCTTCTTCCATCGACCTGGGGCGGCCCACGAGCGAGCGCGACATCCAGAAGGTGTAGGCGACCATCGAGCGCGTGCGCTCGGGCAAGCGCAGTTCGTCGAATGCCTTCTTGAAGGCAGCGTCGGAAAGGGTTTTGCGTTGAATGTTCATAGCGCTCCTTCGTCAAAGTGGGGCGCCATGAAGTGCTCTGCGCGCATCGGCACGCGGCGAGAAAATCGAGGGGTTCTGAGTCCTCTTCTTCCCGCCTTCCGGCCCTGGCATCGACGCTTCCAACGTCTTGCCGGGGCCGTGGCACTTCTAGGCGTCGGGTTTCATTTGCCGCGCCACGCGGCGGGGTCGTCTTCGTCGTCCTGCGGCTCGGGTTGCTGCCGCTGCTCGGGTTCGGGCATAGCGGTCTTGAACTGGGCCCTGAGAACGATGCTGTTGAACTGCTCTTCGGTGACCAGGGTCGGTTTACCGTCGAGCATCACTTGCATGAACCGGGTCATGGGTGGCGCGTCCTTTGTGTTTGGGGTGGGGCGTGCAACGGGCAAAAGGAGATGCCAGCGGTGAGCCTCGTCGCGAAGGTTCCTGACGCCTTCGCCATGCTTCCCATGAGGGCGCATCGACACCGGCCTTCCGGCCAGGTCGAGGCCCACCGCCTGGGCCTATGGGCTGCTCTCTCGGCCCAGGCGGTGTTCGGTTGCTTAGGCTCGGACGCCGGTGATGACCGACAGCGCGGCCGGGTACTCGACGATGACGTCCACCCGCGCGTGGCAGATGAAGGCCACTTGGCCGGTCGCGGCGTAGAGCTGGTCGGCGAGCTGGATGCTCGGGTTCTCGCGCATCACGAAGATCACCTTGCTGAAGTCGCCCACATAGATTTCCGTGCAGTCCGTCGAGGTGCCGACGGTCAAGTTGTTCGGAATCTGAGAGGTAACGATCAGGTTCAGGTCGCTGGCGAGCGGCGGTGCACGCAGCGGTTGCCCAGTGGTGTCCACGAGGCCGGCCAGCGTCATGCGCGAGCGCGGCGACATAATTGCGGCCGTCGTCGCCGGGGCGTCAGCTTGTGCGATGGCCTGGATGCCGCTCATGATGTTGGCGTACTTCGTGGTCGCCAGCGAGGCACCGTTGGCACCGTTCGTCACCGCCTGGATGCCGACCGTGTTCAAGATGCCGCGCGGCTCGGGTGCAGTGCCAGTGCCGCGCAGGCCAGCGCGGTCGATTTCCTTGGCGAAGGCTTGACCGATGACGGTTCGCAGCGCGCCTTCGAGGTTCTGGCTGTCGGCGAGCAGTTCGCGGCTGACCTTGAACATGAAGGCCAGCGAGCGCGGCGTGGCCTGCACGTTGCGGAAGGTCGGATCGGACTCGGCTACGGCACCGTTCTCCGAGCGGAAGCCGGGCACGGGGATGGTGTTAATGCCTGCGTAGTTGTAGGACTTCGCACCAATCGTCGGGAAGGTCACGCCGGCCCCCGCCTTCAGCAGCGACGAGGCCGGGGCCAGCGCTTCCATGATGCCCGGCATGACGATGCTCGGCACGGTGAAGCCGCCTGCCGAGTCGGTGCCCTCGGTTAGCGCGGCCTGAATGGCTGCGCTCTTCGTGCGGCCGCCGTTGGCGATGGCGTTGACGAAGCCGCTCAGCGAGATTGCGCCCTGCGCCGAAGCCGACATGCGGGCGTGCGGCGGGGCGAAGTGGGCGCGCAAGTCCTTCAGAGCCGCTGCGCTGTTGGCACGGAACACAAGCGGCTCGTCGCCCGAACCGCCTCCGCCGAACGCGCCGATGCCAGGGCCGGGTCCGGTGCTGCCCTGGAAGCCGTTGTGCGAGATGCCGGGGCCGTAGCCGTCATCGAGTGGGCCAATGCGTGCTGCTGCGGCGTCAGACTCGGGGCTGACTCCATGGCGGTCAATGGCCTTCACATAGTCGTAGTGACGGTCGAACTCGTCTTGGAGGGTGTCGAGTTCGATCTGCTGATTGCGGGTCCAGTTCTTGCCGGCCGCTTGCTTCTCGTCGATCTTCTTGCTGAGGATTTCGTTGAGGTCGCGAACGCGCTCGCGGGATGCTTGGATGCTGGGCATTGGGAAATCTCCTAACGGTTAAATTGACAAGACGAAGAATCCGCTGCCGTCCACATGCACGGGAATCGCGTAGCGGCCAGCTGGATTCGGTTTTGTGGGGTCAGTGCGGGAGCGCGAGCCGGGCGCGGGTGTCGCGCACCGCTGCGTCGTCGAGCGAAGCCGCAAGGCGCGGATGAGCGAGCAGCTTGGCGTGGGCGCTCTTGAGGGCTCGATTGGCGTTGGGGCCGGTCGTCGTCCACAGGTTGCGGCGCTCTAGGCGCTGGGCAACATCCACGGGCCGCGCCCGCTTGCCTTCGGCGATCAGCGACCGCTCGACAAGCAGCGCCTGCTTCTCGTGCTCGCTGAGGATGACCTGAAGCGCTGCGGCCTTCGCCTGCCCGCCCTTGCGGCCCAGCTCGCGCATGTGCTGGCGCAGGACTTCGGCGGCGTGTACCGACTGCATCGGCGCGGCGCTCATTGCGCCTCCGCTGTGCTCTGCTGCTCGATGGCCGAGAGCCATGCCTTCAACGGGCCGAGCCGAACGTAGGTGCGCGTATGGCGCTGGATGTGGGGCGGGAAGGTCGCGGCGTGGTCGTGCCGCAGTTGCGTCAAGTGCCGGGGCTGGAAGCCGAGCGACTTGGCGAAGGTGGCAAGGTCAACATAGCCGTCGTCCGATTGGACGACGGGCTGCGCGCGGGAAGCAAGGGTTGTGGACATAGCGGGCGAACGTTGAAAGCTCACCCGCTTTCTCGTCCGCCGCGCAGCCGGTGACGATCACCGCGCAGAGGTCGCGGGTTCGGCCCGCGATCAGTACGCCCCTGGCCGCAGCCGTTGGGGGTACGAAGTCGATTCTCGTTGATGCAGCCCGATGAGGCAATCGAGCACTTTTCCTGGAGGTCAGCGCTTCTTGCCCGTGACGTAGGCCTGCCACTCAGCCAGCATGCGGCCCTTCAGCTCGATGTTCTCGGACTTGTCGTAGTGGCGGCGCACCAGTGCCGAAACTTCCAGCCCGTGGGACAGCAGCCGGCCGCGATCCTCGCCACTGAAGCCGCGCTCGGCGAGGTAGGTCTCAGCGGTGCGGCGCAGGTCCGGGCCGACGTAGCTGCGCGGCTTCAGCGACTCGGACAGCACAGCCCGGCCGCCAGGGAGGCTCAGGGCGCCGTCCTTCAGCGCGGCGCGCATCTCCTTCGTCACGGGCAGCGTGTTGAACTTCTCGCGGGCGCCGCGTCCCTTGCGGTCGATGATCGTCAGCGTGTCGCCTTCGTCGGTCGCGGCGGCGAGCTGATCCAGGCGTTGGAGCGTCAGCACGGCCAGCCGTCCGAAGGCGCCAGCCGCGCCGCGCGCCGTCAGCTCCTTCCAGATTGCCTTGAGGTCGGCTTGGCTGATGACGGTATCGCGGGCTCGCTCGAACTCGGCGATGCGGGGCACCAGCGTGACGGGGTTGGACTTGATCGCGAACACAGCGGCCTCAGCCGGGCGGCGCGGGTCGAGGTCGCGCTTGGCGCCCCAGGCGTAGGCCGCATGCAGGGTGGCGCGGGCGCGGTTGACGCTCGTTGTTGCGCCGGCCTTCACCTTGTCGCGCAGCAGGCCGGCAATCTCGTCGGGCTCGATCTGGTTCGCCTTCTTCGCCGCAAGCGGGTGCTCCCACTCGCGCCCGAGCAGCCAGCGGGCGAGGTTGCCCGCCGTCGTCGCGGTGGGGCGCTCGCCCAGCGACTTCACATAGCCTTCCAACAGCTCACGAAGCGAGCCACCGTGGCGCCGGGGATCGGGCCGCTGCCCGGTGCCAATCTCCAGGGCGCGCTCGCGAGCCTGGGCCACCGACATCGTGGGGAAGTAGCCGAGCGTTGCGGATGTGTCCTTGCCGCCCGAGCGGGTGCGGATCACCCAGCGCTTCTTCGTCTCCTTGACGACCAGGGCGAGCGCGCCGCCGCCCGGGATTACCAGGTCATCCGTCAGCTTCGTGCCGGCCTGTGCCGCCTCTGCGGCCTTCGTCGAAATTCTCATGGCGAGTCACCACACCTCTATCGGACCCCGCGCTGGACCCCGCGCGGCATCGGGTGCTTGATTCTCGCTTGTAGTCGATGTGGGTTGATTTATTGTCAGAAAATCGTTGAAAATCAACGCATTGCGATGCTATCGAGGCTGGTGCCCGGCGATGCTGGTTGATCGCAGTTAACGACTCATAATCCTTTGGTCGCAGGTTCAAGTCCTGCACGGCCTACCAATTAAATCAAATACTTAAGCCAACTCTTCGGGGTTGGCTTTTTGTTTTCTGCGAGCCATGTAGGCATCATGTAGGCAAATTGCCGCTGTTCCGCTCACTCTCGATCAACGCAATTGGCTGAGGAAACCTTTCTGCAGGAAGTGCCTCCCGCCGCCTGTCGACGTACTGATGCGGGCTATGCAAGCTGCTGTTGCGAACGAAGCGACGATGGCAGTAGTGGTGGCTACACGCGGGCTGAGTTGCTTCCGCATTTGGCTGATTGCGGCCGCTCGCACTTGACCCTCGTCGGTCAGGTGAGCGTGGCGGGGTATCACGAGCGCTTCGTGCCTGGCGCCCGCGCGTCCCAGAGGCGGTACCTGAGCGACGACGTGCTGCTGGTGCACGTCTAGGTCGTTCACGCCGAGAGTCGAGGCATCTATGACTGACCGAGGGTCTGCAAAGAACTGCTCGCGCGAGGCATTCGCGTGGGCAAGGAGCGGGGGCGCCCAGAAACGCTTGTGGCTCACCCTATGAGCCAGGCTAGGCTTACATTTCTAACGGTGGCGTATTGGCTCCTGATTTGAGCGGCCACCTGGATAGCGATCAATTCAGGCAGAGAAGCTGCTGGCTGTTGATTCCCGCGCAATCCTGACCCACTGTTTCCATCCAATCTTGACCCACCCTTGTTAGTGCCTCTGGGGGCTCAGGTTGTGGGTAACTTCTTGGTCTTGGACTCCTTCTTGGTGGGTTGTGCGGAACTGTTCTTGAA
>Ga0066486_1000373_pt1 | contig 11843 bp, 13 predicted proteins | sample LakWasM128_HOW14_2_FD_59591 | JGI IMG/M metagenome (GOLD analysis project Ga0066486, IMG submission 59591) | Freshwater sediment methanotrophic microbial communities from Lake Washington under simulated oxygen tension - Sediment Metagenome 128_HOW14 | ecosystem: Environmental > Aquatic >... | reverse complement strand
GCTCTTGAGAAGTGGCTTCCTCATTACAAGACTTCATCTTATCTTGCTGTGTACCTGCATGGGCACAGGTGAAACAGGACATCAAAGCAGCGGCAATTAATAGCCTCTTCATAGTAAAGCCTCCTCTAAGTTAATGGTGTTACTGCTATTAAATATTACTCCGATTAGGCTTACAGGTAACTGGCAGCAAAGACTCCTAGACTTGCTTAAAGGTAATGATTAATATCTTACTGTACGTTCGTACACTTTGATTGAGATTACTATGACCATAGAGCAAACATACAATCCCGCCCACCTGTCCCCTTTAGTTACCCAGCGGCCAATCTATAGCGGTAAGGTATGTGCCGGACAGTCTCGCTTCCCCTCCCCAGCTCAAGACTACGAACAGAAGTCCCTTGATCTAAACCAACGATTCGTTACCAATCCACCAGCCACCTTCTTCTTTGAGGTTACAGGGGACTCAATGATAGGAGCTGGAATATTCCCCGGTGCGACTCTGATAGTGAATCGCTCAGTCAAGGCCAAGTCCTCTAGCATAGTCATTGTGGATGTTGACGGGGAGTGGATGGTTAAGCGGCTGTACAAGAGAGGGAATACTGTAAGGCTACTCTCCGAGAATCCTGCTTATGCTCCTATCGAGTTCACAGAAGGCCAAGAACTCATTATCTTTGGGGTGGTGACCTATGTCATCCATCAGCCCCAATAACCTTATCTATGCCCTCTGTGACGCTAACAGCTTCTATGCGTCCTGTGAGCAAGTATTCAGGCCAGACTTACGTAAACGCCCTGTAGTCGTCCTATCCAATAATGACGGCTGTGTAATAGCACAGACCAAAGATGCAAAGAAGCTGCTTGATCTATATATGTGCAAGCCCTGGTTCGAGGTGGAAGAAGAAGCCCGTAAGTTAGGGGTTGTACCCTTCTCTTCTAACTACGAGCTTTATGCGGAGATGAGCAACCGCTTTGTAGCCACGCTAAGACACTTTGCACCACGGGTGGAGGTGTACTCTATAGATGAATCTTTTCTTGATCTAACAGGCTTTACAGAAGACCTCACAGCTTACGGGAGAGACATTAAAGACACTGTTAAGCAGTGGACTGGACTTCCCATCTGCGTAGGCATGGGACACACAAAAACCTTAGCTAAGCTTGCTAATCATTGTGCTAAGAAGGTAGGTGGATTTAATGGAGTCTGCGACCTCACCAGCATGTCTCAAACAGAGCAAGACAGTCTTATGGAGTCGCTACCTGTCTCTAAGGTTTGGGGAGTCGGTAGCCGCTTAGAGGCCAGCTTAAACCAGCTCGGGGTACACAATGTATTAAGGCTCAAGAGAGCAAGTCCTAAGCGAATCCGTGACAAATTCGGAGTGGTCTTAGAGAGAACCGTTAGGGAGCTGAACGGGGAACCTTGGCTAGAACTCCAGCTTTCACTTCCTGAAGCCAAACAGGTAATGTCTAGCCGCTCCTTTGGTTCTAGGGTAACCGAACTGGCAGACCTTGAGCAATCTATCAGTTTCCACGCAGGGACAGCAGCAAGGCGTATGCGTAGCAAGGAGCTGTACGCTAATGCTGTGTATGTGTTCGTGATGAATAGCCCACACGATAAAGCGGAATACTATTCTGCTAGCCAGGTGGTTAACTTACCGAGTCCTACAGATTCAACCTTTCAGATTACTAAGGCCGCGCTATGGCTACTTAAGCAGATACACAAGCCCGGTGTGTATTACCAGAAGTGTGGGGTAATGCTTATGGATACGGTGCCTAAAGGTGGTCAGCAGATTGATCTATTCGGGTACTCCAAGGACGACGAAAAGGCGGACAGGCTAATGACTGCATTGGACAACGTGAATCTGAAGTATGGGAGAGGAACCGTTAAGATTGCTTCTGAGGGCATAGATCAAGCCTGGGTAATGCGTAGGGCTTTCAAGAGTCCTAATTATCTGGGAGACTGGAAAGAAATACCAAAAGTTAAAGCTTAGGGGAGTCGTTATGTTCATTCCGGAGGTTGTCCTTCAGTTACCACCAGTGGCCTATCTTATTGCGCATTGGGAGGCTATTAAAGGTTTCTTTGATTCATCATTTACATCTGCATTACTAGGAGCTGGCTTCGGTGCTTGGGGCGCACAACACATTGCAGAGCGGTCTAAGGGACGAGAACAATTACTGACGGAAATGAAAGCCACAAACGCCGCTAGATCAGTAGTTTTACAAATCCTTAATTCATTATTTGCAGTAAAAGGCCAGCAATATAGGCCGATGAAGCGGAGATTCGATCAACAGAAGGATGAGTACTTATCTTTAGTACAGGGCGTAAAACTAGGTACGATACCGCCAGGAGTTGTTTACACACCAAAGGTAGACTTACGGAGCTTAGGTGAAGTCTCCGTACCCATCCAAACTCTGCAAACTTATGTTTATGAAAAAATAAATTCTAGTGGGAAAGCCTTGGCACTAACTGGGACAATTACTGAATCTTTATATTCGATAAACACTATGCTCAGACAAAGGCAAGATGTTATTAACTCTTACAAGACTGATGCTATGTATTTGAGTTATGAAGCCCAGGTGTATTTTGGCATTCCTATTCCGAGTGAGCATTACCATAATACAATGTATACAGACCTACTGACTGGCATCAACGACCAGACTGACAATGTAATATTCTTTAGCTTACTTTTAAATGATGATCTTCTAAAACACGGTTTAGAGTTAGAGAAGCTATACAAAAAAGAATATGGGAAAGGGGCAATATCTCCCGTTGAGCTTTCGTTCGCAGTTGCTGAAAGGAACAATTTAATTCCCCACCCACTTATGTATATGGACTGGCTAACAGGTTTTAGGAAGAGACCTGAAAAGAAAAGTGCAATTAGGAATTTCTTTACACCAGCCTAGCCCTGCCACCTTGTACGAAGGGTACCCGCTCTTCCTTACGTCTACCCCACTTCACCCACTCAATAGAGCCGTCCTTAAGGGAAACTGGGAGAGCCGCCTTGGGGTTCGGGAAGTAAATCTTCCATTCTTTACCAGATGACTCCTTGAACTTAGCCCCTCCGCACATGGTTTTACCTTTAATCTATTGAATAGTACCGCTAATAGTTTCATCTTGAGCCTTCGGCTTCTTCCTAAAGTCCCACGGAGGAATCGGATTGCCATCCTTCCAAAGACCTACCCTAGCCCCTTCAGCTACCTTCTGTGCCCTAAAGTAGCTTTCCCTATCTTCGTAAGGTTGCTCCTTCTGGTACTTGGTATAGTGCCAGGCTAGGCCACGCTTAACTTGCTCCAGGTTCACGTCCCGATTCCCTAGCAGAATCTTTCCGACAATCCGACCGTACCTATCCTGCTTATTCCAGTCCACTAGCACGGGCTTGTTATAGATTAAATCTGAAAGAGACTCTTTGGAGACTTGCCCAAAGGCTTGCTTTTTCTCGGGTGCATCAATGCCGGATAGCCTGATCTTGTACTGGGTATTAGTTGAGTCTAATAAGGTAACTGTGTCCCCATCAGAAACCCCTACAACACGGCCTGAGAGGGTCTCAGCGTGGACTGTAGATAACTGAAAGAGAATCGCTACAAGTACTAAAAGCTTACTCACACCGGAAGCCATATGGTGTTTAACATTATTTAAGTTTTTTCCGGTTTTTAATTAGATACCTCTTTCGTGATGTTTCTACTCCACTTCCATCCGCTGTTTTACTATCAGCGCCTACATACTTACCTACAATTATTAGAAAAGCCCCTGTAAGGGTAAAAAACTTTTCAATATTTTTGAATAGGGAAGCTTGTCCATCTCTCAGCGCTTTATCACGTTTTACCCTCTCAGCAACCAGATCACCGTATATCGAACCTAAATTCTCTGAAAGACTTATCAGGTATTTTGACCTTTTATCAACATCAGCTGTGTTCTCTGCTAGAGATAGATAGCTTAGGCCATTTAATATTCCCAAATTAGCTTTTTCTTGAATCATAAACTCCCATTCAAAAAGCTCTCTATCCCACCATCCAGAAAAACTGGATTGCCAGGCTGCACCAATTAATACCAAGCAAAGGCCTACAACCTCTACCCAATGACCTAAAGATTTCCGATTAATTTTCATACCTGAACCATAGTATTTAAGTTGTTATATAAAGTTTAATTGAGGTCTAACATTGCTCATAGTACCTATGTAATTTCAAGCAGCCGGACTCAATTATTTTTGTAGAAAAACTGTGAGTGGGTGACCTCACGTGTACGTTGACCGCATACCCCCCGTACCCCTCGGTTGGCTGATAGTACACCAGCGGATCAATGCTTATCTGAATCCAAAGATGAGGCCAGATTCAATCACATTACTGGATTATCAAGTACTTAGTCTAGCTCCAAGGCACTATAGCAATACCAGCCCCCAGATTGAATCTAAGAGGCTGGCTGGTGGATTAGACTTTGCTGACGATTAGCTTCAACTTACCCAGATTCAACTCGCGGTCAGTTGGGGAATCTTTACGGTAGCCCCATGTGGATTCTTCAGTTGGATGCAGGAACACCTCAAATGAGGAAGTTCTAATAAAGATGGTGGATAGAGTTACTTCTAACATTAATGACATTACAGCCCCTTTAGTTAATCTCAGTGAATCTGAAAGTAACTGAAGGCTATCATGGAATAGTAGGGATATACAATAATATTTATATTAATCATGTACTTAGTTACTTTATGACAACTATCCTCATAGAGCAACCTTCCCTCTAAAGAAACTATCACTTAAGGTAATCGAAAATGCAATCGCACGGTAAGCCCCGATCTCTGAACGGTTGGGGCGAGGGTATGGGCAAGGGTTAAATAATGGCTGTAGTCGCTTGGAATAAGGCGCTGTACCCCTTTTTAAATCAATCATGTACCGAATATATCAATGACTTAGTTGAGCTAGTACATACTAGAGGGTAGCAGGGCTAAAAATGAATCTCTCTACAATCTGTCGCCTAATAATCTGTACAGACTAGCCCTGCTTATTCCGTGTTTCTCAGCCAATGCGGCCTTGCTACCGTTCCAACCTGCTGCCTCAGCTTTTAACAACTTTACTTGTTCATCCGAGAGTTTAGGCTTGGCTCCGAACTTAACGCCCTGCTGAATCGCTTTAAGCCTTCCCTCAGCAGTACGCTCATTGATTAATGATCTCTCAAAGGCTGCAACTGCCCCTAGTACATTAAACAGCAACTCTCCGATAGCTGACGTAGTGTCAATCTCTGGTTGATCTATGGCTACCAGCCCAACAGCTTTAGACTTTAGATGTTTTGCAATCGTGCCCAAGTCGATCATTGAACGTGCCAGTCTGTCCAACTTTGTAATAACCAGAACATCACCATCTCTAACGTAATCTAGTGCTGCCTGTAGTTCCTTTCGGTCGTCGGTGTTCTTTCCGCTAGCCTTTTCCTCATAAATCCTATTGCAACCCGCAGCCTTTAAAGCAGCTAACTGAGCGTCCAAGCTTTGGCTCAGGGTACTAACTCTCGCATATCCAACTTTCATATTTATCTCCAGCTCAATGTCTCATTAATCTTAAAGACTTCTGATAACATTATATGAGACAACTTATGAGACATGCAAGAGGTGCATTCCATCGTTAGGAAATTAATGTCTTACCACTTAAAACTTATGAGACACCGGAGCGATTGCTCGGGGGTACTGTATAGGATGTTTTCCTAAAGTAACAATCACTTAATCGAGTAAGTCCGTACTTTAGGATAACTGGTGGTTTCCTTATGGAAATCAGGTACCTAATCGGGCTTCAGCACCCTATAGGATTAAGAACCGTCCGCAATCCCCATTAACAATTATCTGTAGAAGGAAACAAATGAACGAAACAACTAAACGAGTATTCCGAAGCTTTGCTCTACCCCTACCTACATTCGAGTACCTCAAGAAATACCAGAGGAAATACCAAGAGACTCATAACGGCTCGATAAACAATAATCAGGCTCTTACCTTGATCTTGGCTGAACATGAAGCTTTGACTATCGGGGGTCTTATCTATGGCAAGTAATGCGAAGCCAGGCAGCATGGGCTGGTTTAAGTTTCATGTCGGAACTTTCTTAGGCGAGACTACTGGATTGCCAGCGGCTCAGGTTGGCATATACGCAAGACTAATTGCTTTGTACTGGGCTTCAGGTAACAAGTTAACTTTAACTCCACAACTGAAGCGAAGGATAAACGTCATCACTGCGGAGGACGAAGAGAATCTTGACGCTGTTATAGACGAGTTCTTTGATACGGATGCTGAAGGCCAATTGATCTATGCCCCTTTAGATGAACAATTAGACGGTGTTGTTAAGTACAGCGTAACGCAGTCTGAGAACGGTAAAAAAGGCGGTAGGAGACCCCAGGGTAATACTCAAGCACGTGTCCATAGTGATGTGGAGGTGGAGGTAACTGGTGACAGACTCTAACCATGGAAAGCCACCGCTTAACGAATGCTTAACCAGTGCTTAGCAGATGCCAAGCCTATAGATAGAAAGAGAGATACATAGAAAGAGAGATAAATATAAAGATAGGTACATCAACATCCATCTTAATTTGTACTCTGTAATTAGTATTAATCTATAGATAGTCTCAAGGCTCCAGGTAATTACACTTAAGTCTCTTTAAGATTAACTACCTGTCACCTTGAGTAAGACGATTAGATTAGTTCCTGGGTGTGGGTACATAGATATATTCAATCTTAGTTACCCTTCCCAGTATCGTTTAATAGTCTGAACATCCGTGTCTTATTATCTATTTTTAACTTAACCAGAAAGCTTACCTTCTCCTAACCTATCCTGCCCTACCCCATACCAGTTCCCCGGTATGAATCTTTAGCATTACCCCAGCAAACAATCCCCATTAATCATGTATGAAAGTAAATTGAATGACACAAGGCACAGTCACGTCCGTTAAGTCGCCCTTAACAAAACCTAAATCAATCCCTCGTAGCCAATACGCCAAAGAACTTAAAGAAGTCACAGCACTATTCACCAGCCAGGCTCTTAACCCCTCCCTAATCAAAGCTGCATCCACTCTAGATAACTGGCTAGTAGAAGCATCTAACAGTAAAGACTTCATAGGTACCAGCGAGGCCTCTAGATTACTTAGGGGTAGCGTCACAGGCCTACAGATTCTCACTGAGGGTATAGCAGTTTTGGTTCATGCCACTCGTAACCCTACTCTGTACCCATCAAACGAAGTCCTAACTGAGCAGATCACTACAGCTATTCTCAGATTAGCTCCACGTGATGAAGTTACAGCTCCATCGACCGGGTATCGGTACCATAAGCCTTGCGGCATTGTTACTAAGCGAGCTTTAGGCTTTCACTTTAGGAGTCTTCTGGACATCTTTTACAAGTTGATTACCCACGGAGAAGTCGTTAAGGAAAAGCCTAAGACACCACTAGTGAAACTCTTGGCTTACCTCAAGGGATTTTCATTCAGGAAGTTAGCCAGTGTGTAATCCCCTTTTAATCACCGCAGGTATCTCCGCAATGCAATACATCGGTGGGAAGGCTAACGCTGAGAATCAATACGAAGCCACTGCGAAACAGACTGAGCTTGGGTACGAGCAAAATGCTGTGAAGCAAGAACAGGTAAACGACAAGTACGCCCTGGAGCAATCGGAAAGAATTAAACAGGGGATGCTAGAACGTGCCAAGATTGCCACCATCTCCGGTGAATCAGGTGCCCTAGGATTGTCAGCAGACCGCCTTGTAAGCGATTCTTTCATGCAGGAAGGTACTGATAGGAGTTCACTGGAGAAAAGCCGCCAGAATGAGATTGCACAAACCTTAATGGATGGGAGAATGTACCAAGCCAGGGGCGAATCGAGCAACGCTCAGACAGCTTCAAGAGAGCCTACTCTCATTGGTACCGGCTTGCAGATTGGTAGTGATGTCTGGACAACTAGTAACAAGGCTAAAACGAAAGCTAAGGCAACACCCGCTTAACTAATACTATCCCTAGCTATAACTATAGGACTCTTCTGTTTACTCAGGGGAGTCCTTTTTTATTGTCTGGACTCATCCATTTAACTTCTATAAAGGCTAAGACACAATGCAAGTACCACAATTACTAACTCCAGAATCACTACCTTGCCCACTCTGCAAGACGCTCAATAAGAGACCTCGAACACCAACTAAATTTAAATGCACTGATTGTAGGAACTGGCTAGAACTTCGGAAGGGAGCCACTGAGCTTAACGATTATCTACAGCGTAAAAACAAGGAGGGTAGAAAGAAGGATTACTGGTGGGATGCTGAAATTTCAAAGGTAATGTTTACTTTGGACTTGAATCACGAGGATGCTATCCAGCATATCAAGGACAGGTTATCTAAGAAGTCCCCTACCAAATCCCGTGAGCCAGAAATATCAACCGCGATAAATCCAATAGTTGCCTTACCGAAGTCTTCATCTCAGAACAGTGCAGCTCCTTGGGATTAATCCTTTATAAAAGGATAAACATAAACTTATAGAACCTACTTGATTAACTTCAGGTGGGTTCTATTTTTTTCTGACTCAAACTTAGTATATGATTTACGAAACCTTTTGTGTACATAGATGCAAGCTCATCCCTGGAAAGGTTTTTCAACGATTCAACGTCATACCCCTCAGCCATGAATTCCAAAAGCTTCTCTTTGGTCGTGTTACGGTAAGCTTCATACATTCGGTCATAGATTTCCACCGGGTCAGCTTCTGTTTGGGTATGGTTTCTAGTTACAGCACCAAAGAAAGTGTCAGGGTACATTTTGTAGGCTTCAAATTCTTCTTTGCTCAATTCAAACCTAGTGATTCCCATTTTTCCATTCTCCAGCTTTAGAAGCCCGGTTACAGTGTGATCATCCATAACGAAAGCCTGTTCCAATATACCCAATACACTGCCACCTTCTGGGTCACTAACTCTGTACTTCTCACCGATTAGCAAACGATTTCTTTCTAATGCAGGATTGAAAGCAAACTGCGGCGCTCTTCCATCGAAAGTGGTTGGTATTCTGGAGTGCTTTCGCATGGAAAGAATGAAACCCTCCATATCTTTCATTATTTCCCTATTAGCTAAACGTTCATCAAGCGTATAACCTCGATCTAAATCGAATTCAGGTATTTTGAAACCGTCCATACAGAACATGTTAGGTACATCAACATCATCTAAGTGTAAGTGGGTGGGGTGGTTTGTGAGGACAAACATTGCTGGAGGTAGGTGCCCTCCGTTCTTCTGATTAACTGTTAATTTTCTTATATGCTTTCTTGCCATCTCAACGACTGGCCTGAAATTATCAATTGTTGAAGAGTCATATCCAAAGTTCAAGTCAATAAATACAATTCTTTCGTGTTCTGCTTGTTTAACCAAGGCACCAGCAAACCTCTTACCAAGTTTTGATAGATTTATGTGATTTACTTTACCTGTGGACTCCAGCCTTTTGCATTCAACGGAAAATTTTTTACCAGTTTCACCTGATATAGCTGTGAACTCACAATGTGATGTGCGCCTATCTGCTTCATCCTCAAACGATAATGTAAAACCAGCTCTAATCATTCTTGCTGCTACAGAAATTTCATAGAGTACACCATAAAAATTTTGGTCTGGATTCTTTAGCCTAGAAAACAAAGCTTGTTGAAGTTCAGCATTGTGGTCTATGCAATAAAGATCATATGCAAGCCAATAATAAGCATCCACTGCCCCAGTTCTCGGCATTTGAACTACTTCACCTGCTGCTCCTTTATATTTAGCTTGGAGATCGCACACTCTAGCGTACCACTTGAAAATCTCGTGACGCTCCTCAATGCCTTTCTGAAGCTCTGAGTTTCCCCATTCACTACCAACTTTTATTTTTATGTAATCACTGAGGAAATCAAAAAATGTAACCCAATGTTTTGAGTGAAGAACCTGATTGTTGATCGCAACGAATCTTGTTTCGTTGACTTGGGCTGAGATGATTTCCCTACCCATGCCTTGTTGGGCTTGTCTTTGGTGTGATGCGGCGATTGCTCTATCACGGCCCTTCTCAATTGATTCCTTCATGGCTGGAGTAAGAGTCAAATAGTCCGAAATAGCCCCATGGCAGCGCTTATACTTTTTAAGGCTGCCGCAGGGGCACAAGGAATTTCTTCCAACTTTGACCATCTTTAATCCAGAAATTGAGTGATAGCCAAACCATCATACTTAAGCTTGTTCATCCACTCCCCCAAAGTCTTAATCGAATATCCTAATCCATACCCCGAACCTACATCCCCACTAGAGTGGCCTGTAAGTTTATCGTGTACATCCTTAGGTATTCCTGAGTTCCTGCAAGCGTCTTTGAATGAATGTCTAAAGCTATGAAAGGTCAGCTGTGTATTATCTATACCGATGACTTTACGGCCTTGCTCCGGCCTTCCCCACCAGCGAGAAAAGTCGGCCATTAAGCGCCCTTGATTGCTTGGTATTAAGCCAGGGAATAAAGCCTTATCTTGTGCATTTATATACTCAAGCAAACCCATACGAACAAGCTCAGGGTGGATAGGTACCCTCCTTCGTGAACTATCCGTTTTAATCGACGCCTCATCAGCATTGTTTGAAATATCAAAATACCAATAGTCTGATTCCTGCCTAATGTCGGACTTCTGAAGCTGACCTATCTCCGTCATTCTAGCGCCCGTATAGAGGGCAATTAAAGGTATCCAGTAAAGAGATTCTCCCTGCAATCCCTTAGCCTTCGGTCTGAAGCCTTGTGTGTAAATAGGAGAGGAAAAGATTCTATTCAAATCATCAATACTGTAAGGTAGCCGAGGGTCTTCCTCCACTTTAGGCTTTGCTATTTTTACTCCACTAGCTGGATTCTTTTCAATGTAATCATTATCAACGGCATACTGTAGTAGCGAGCTTAAGCCCCCTACCTGTTTCTTAACCGTTGCGTATGCCTTGCCATCCTCTACCCTCTTATCCTTGAATTTTACTATGTGGGCTTTGGTTATCTTGTCTATCGTAAGGCTACCGTTCAGCTCCTCGAATATCCTAATGCAAAGCTTCCATTCATCTTGTGTACTCCTGGTAGGCTTACGCTCAAGTATCCACTTGTCATAGACGCTAGTTAAGGTCAGCCTAGAGTTAGCCTTGGGGTTAAACTGATCGGGCCTCTTAGGGGTCTCTACGTGTTCCCCAAGCTGTCTTTGTTTGAGTTGTTTAGTAGCGGATGACTGAGCCTTAATAAACTTTAGGGCAAACTGTTTGAAGTCCTCAGAATGGGGGGCAAACTCGTATCCGTGCCCCTGTAACCAATCTGAAACTATCGAGACTGCTTGTGGGCTTAATGTGCCCCTGGCAATTGCTAACCGCTCTGACTCATCAGACTCCTTATGTGAATCGTTAAGCATCTCAAAGACATCATCATCAACACCCTCCAAGCGTATCTCATCATCAGCAGAAAGCCGAGAATGAAGGGCTAAGGCTATTATGTGTTCGGCTTCATCTGCAACGGGTACCTTCTTTATTCTAGTTCCTGTTGTATCTATCCTCTCAAACTCTTCATGAAGCAGCCCCCAACGCTTGCGGACAAGTGCTTTTGCTTCATTACGATTCTCTGTAGGGAGCTTTTCCCTGATTAATGCCTGAGGATAATGTGTAAGATACTGCTTAGGGATTCGGGCTTGGAAGTAATAGCCGTTGGGTCGTTCAAGTAACCCTTGAGTAGTGCTCATTTTCTTTTCCATTCGGTGAGTATAAACGGAATGTATCCGCAAATGTATCCGAATGAATGTTCTGCAAGCCTTTATTGACGGGGTTTACAGCGTTATCAATATGTTAGGTGGTTCTTGGTGCCCCCGACACGAATCGAACGTGTGACCCTCCCCTTAGGAGGGGGATGCTCTATC
>Ga0066486_1000371_pt1 | contig 11944 bp, 11 predicted proteins | sample LakWasM128_HOW14_2_FD_59591 | JGI IMG/M metagenome (GOLD analysis project Ga0066486, IMG submission 59591) | Freshwater sediment methanotrophic microbial communities from Lake Washington under simulated oxygen tension - Sediment Metagenome 128_HOW14 | ecosystem: Environmental > Aquatic >... | reverse complement strand
CGCCGCACATGAATGCCGAGATGCCCGTATTTCGGCTGCAGCGGGGAAACAGCCCGCTGCGACGCCGGCCGCGAGATTGGCGAGATGCAGGGCTTCCTTGCGTTGCAACCCCGCGACCAGGCCGGCAGCCAATGTCGAGATAACCGTATCGCCGGCGCCTGAGACGTCAAAAACCTGTTTCGCAGTTGCCGGAATATGCAGGGAATGATTATGTTCGATCAGAGAAACGCCTTCTTCGCCGCGCGTCAGCGCAAGAAAGTCGAGCTGCAGATTTTCCCGCATCGTGGCTGCGGCTGTCAGCAGCGCTTCGTTGTCATGAATGCTCACGCCGCAAGCGTCGGCGGCTTCGCGCTTGTTCGGGGTCAATGCGGTCGCGCCGCGGTATTTCGAGTAATCGCGGCCTTTGGGATCGACCAGCACGGGGATGCCGAGCGCCCGGGCTTCGGTAATCACTGCCTGGCACAGTTGGGGCGTGAGCACGCCTTTGGCGTAGTCGGAAAGCACCACGACGGCTGGGCGTTCCGACAGCTGCAGGTGCGCGGCGGCCAGCAGGTTTTGCATGTCGTTTTCGGAATATTGCGCACGATCTTCCTGATCCAGCCGCATCATCTGCTGATGTCCGCCGATGATGCGTGTCTTGGCGATGGTCGGGTGGCGTTCGGCGCGGAGCAAGCCATCGGCATTGACGCCGAGGTCGCCGATGGCGCGTTGCAAGCGGACGCCATTGTCATCGTCGCCAATGAAGCCGATCAACCGCGTTGCGATATCCAGCCCAGCCAGATTGGCCGCGACGTTGGCTGCGCCGCCAGCGCATTCGGTTTCATTCTTGAGGAGGACGACGGGGACCGGCGCTTCAGGGGAAATGCGCTCGACCTCGCCCCACAAATAGCGATCCAGCATCAGGTCGCCGATGACCAGCGCCCAGGCATCCTTTGCGGCGAAACCGCTTTTTACGACTTCGATCAGGTGGTGCTGCAAGCTCAGTCTGCCTCGATCAGGTCGCACAGGATATGGCCGATCATGATGTGTGCTTCCTGGATGCGCGGCGTGTCGGTGGATGGCATCGCCAGGTTCAGATCGCACAGTTCAGCAAGTTTGCCGCCTTTGGCGCCGGTCATGCCGATGGTATAGGCGCCGATTTCGCGGGCTTTCTCGATGCCGGCGACCACGTTGGCGCTGTTGCCGGAGGTCGAGAGGCCAATGACGATGTCCTTCTCGTAGCACAGCGCTTCTACCTGGCGCGAGAAGATGAAGTTGAAACCGTAATCGTTGCCGACGGAGGTCAGGATGGAGGTGTCGGTCGTCAGCGCAATCGACGGCATGCCCTTGCGTTCCTTCTTGTAGCGCCCGACGATTTCGGCCGCGATATGCTGGCTGTCCGCCGCGCTGCCGCCGTTGCCCATCAACAGGATCTTGCCGCCATCCTTCAGGCACTGGCGCATGCGCTCGCCGGCCTGGGCAATCACGGGTATCAGCGATTCGAGTTGTGCGATGACCGACTGGTGTTCGGTCAATTGGGCGCGGATAGTATCTTGGCTGTTCACGATGGTTCCTAACAATAGGGGTCGGGCTGCATCAGGTAATTCTGCACGTAGTCGCGCACGCCTTCTTCCAACGTGTGGAAGGGCTGGTCGTAGCCGATGGCGCGCAGTTTTTCCATGCTGGCCTGGGTGTAATACTGGTACTTGCCTTTGAGGTCGTCCGGCATGGCTATCCAGGTGATGTTAGGCGCGCCGCCGGCGCTGGTCATGACGGCCGTTGCCAAATCCTTGAACGCGCGCGCCTGGCCGGTGCCCACATTATAGATGCCGCTCTCGCCCTTGCCTTGCAGGAACCACGTCACCACGCTGGCGGCATCCTTCACATAGACGAAATCGCGTAATTGCATGCCGTCTTCCACATTCGGACGGTCGCTTTTGAACAGCTTCACGGTGCCGGTGTCGCGGTATTGGTTGAAACTGTGGAACGCCACGCTCGCCATGCGTTCCTTGTGATATTCGTTGGGGCCGTAGACATTGAAGAACTTGAATCCGGCCCACAGCGGCGGCGCGTTGCCTGCATCGGCCTGACGCTGCGCCCATTGGTCGAAGAAGTGCTTCGAATAACCGTAGGCATTGAGCGGGCGCAGATTCTCGATGTTCATATCGTCATAGCCCTGTTCGCCGCCGCCGTAAGTGGCCGCAGAGCTGGCATACAGAAAGGGCACGCCATTGTCGGTGCACCACTGCCACAGCCCTTGGCTATAGCGGATGTTGTCTTCCAGCAGGCGGTTCCAGTCGCGCTCGGTGGTGGCGCTGATGGCGCCCATGTGGATCACGGCATCCAGCTCCGCGCCGGCTTCCAGCCAGGGCAGCAGTTCTTCCTTGTCGAGGTATTCCTCGTAGCGGCGATGGCAGAGATTTTGCCATTGGTCGGGATGTTTCTGGCGATCGACGATAAGAAGGTCGTCGCGACCTTCCTGGTTGAGTTGCCAGGCAATCATGCTGCCTATCATGCCTGCGCCGCCGGTAATGACGATCATGGTGCGGGGTGTCTCATGCAAAACGTTAGTATAGCAAAGGCATGGCACACGCTCATTGCTTCGCGCCCATGGCCAGCGCGCGCTGGCACGAAAGTTCGAGTTCGGTTTTCTTTTCGGCAGACGGAGCTTCGTCCAGCCAGCCTTGCAGATGGCGTGCGGCGATGTCGCTCAGCGCGTGCAGCCAATCATTGCGCTCGTTAAGCGCGGGGATGTAGTTATATTCGCTGCCGCCCGCCGCCAGGAATGTGGCCTTGCCTTCCATTCCGATTTCTTCCAGTGTTTCCAGGCAGTCGCCGGCAAAGCCCGGGCAGATGACGTCCACGCGCTTGACGCGCGCCTTGCCCAGTTCTTCCAGCGTCGGCGCGAAGTAGGGTTTCAGCCATTCTGCCCGGCCGAAGCGCGACTGGAAGCAGATCTGGTACTGGTTTTGCTCCAGATGCAGCGCTTCAGCCAGCAGGCGGCCGGTCTTTTGGCATTCGCAGTGATAAGGGTCGCCCAAGGTCAGCGAACGGCGCGGAATACCATGGAAGCTCAGGATCAATTTATCCGGGCGACCGTGGCGCATCCAGTATTCGCGTACGCTGGCGGCCAGCGACGCAATATAGCCGGGGTCGTCATGGTAATGCCGCACCGTGCGGATTTCCGGCATGTTGCGCATGCGTTGCAACTCCTGCCACACCGCATCCAGGGCCGAGGCCGTACTGCTGGCGGCGTATTGCGGATAGAGCGGGATCACCAGGATGCGGTCGCAGTTGCGAGCACGCAGTTTTTCCAGCGCGGAGCCGACGGAAGGATTCCCGTAGCGCATGCCGAACTCAACTTCGACGGAAACGCCGCGCGTGCCTAGATAGCCTTGCAGCATCTTCGCCTGGCGCTGGGTATGTACCAGTAGCGGCGAGCCTTCGTTCGTCCAGATTCGTGCATACTTTTCGGCCGATTTTGCCGGGCGGGTATTCAGGATGATGCCGTTGAGGATGGGCCACCAGACGGCGCGCGGGATTTCGACGACGCGCGGATCGCTGAGAAACTGCCTCAGATAAGGGCGTAGTGCCTTGGCCGTGGGCGCATCCGGTGTGCCGAGGTTAAGCAGCAGGATGCCGATGCGCGCAGGCGAGCCGTGCTGGTGAGGCGGTTCGGGGAGGAATTTGGCCATTGATTTGCTAGCTAGTGATTGGATAGCGCGTTGGAAAGCAGTTTTGCGGTGATGTCCACAATGGGAATCACGCGCTCGTAAGCCATGCGCGTCGGACCGATCACGCCCAATGTGCCAACCACCTGGCCATCGACTTCATAAGGAGCGGTGACCACGCTGCATTCGTCCAGCGGCACCTGGCCGGATTCGCCGCCAATGAAGATATTCACGCCGGCCGCTTTCTGGCTGGTGTCAAGCAGTTGCAGCAGCGTGGTGCGGCGCTCGAAAACTTCAAACAGTTTGCGCAGCGAGGTGACGTTGGTCGAAAGATCGTCTACCTGCAGCAGGTTGCGCTCGCCGGAAATGACGACGTCGTCGTGATCGTCTGCCAGCGCCTTGTTGCTTGCTTCGAGCGCGGCAGTCATCAGTCGGGTCATGTCCGATTGCATCTGGCGCAGTTCGTCGTGCAGCTTGCGCTGGACCTCCTCGAAGGTCTGGCCGGTGTAGTTCTGGTTGAAGAAGTTGGCCGCCTGCGTCAATTCGGAAGGACTGTAATTGCGATCGGCGATGATGATGCGATTTTGCACATTGCCGTCAGTCGTGACGATGATCAGCAGTATGCGTTTGTCCGATAGCGGAAGGAACTCAAGCTGGCGGAAGGCAATGCCTTTGCGCTTGGGGATCATCACCAGGCCGGCGAATTGCGTCAGATTGGACAGCACGCTGGCCGCCGAGGAAATCAGCTCCTGCGGGTCGGGTGAAGAAAGTCGATGTTCGAGTCGCAGGATTTCATCCTGGCGCAAGGGTTGTACGGTGAGTAGCGTATCGACGAACAAGCGGTAGCCGCGATGCGTGGGAATGCGTCCGGACGAGGTGTGCGGACTGGTGATGAAGCCAAGCTCTTCCAGGTCCGACATTACATTGCGGATGCTGGCGGGGCTGAGATCGAGTCCCGAGCATTTTGACAGCGTGCGCGACCCCACCGGCTGGCCGCCGCTGATGTAGTGCTCGATCAGGGTTTTCAGCAGAACTTGGGCGCGTTTTTCCAGCATGGCTATCAGTGGGCGCGGCTTGAAAATGCAGCAGCGAAAAGGAGCGTGGTCACGGAGTACGGAGCGGAATGCATCATGCCCGAATTATGAGGCAAGACCCGATGACGGGCAATGCGCCGCAAGGTGTTTCCATTCATTGACGCAGCCGGCATGTAAGGAATTCGATCATTCAATGAGCGTATCTTGGAATCGCCACGATGCATTCGAGTTCCGCTGCTGCGGCAAATCTTTTTCGAGGGGTGCTTCTGTGGTTTAATGCGGCCATGAAGGATGCATTTCACCATATCGCCCTGATCGGCAAGATCACCAATCCCGAAATACGCGAATACGTGCTGGCGCTGGCGCACTTTTTGAGCGAGCGCGGAGTTGGCGTACTGATCGAGGATAATACCGCGGCATTTTTTGATATTCAGGGTTACCGCAAGGTGACGATGGCTGACATCGGCGCGCATGCGGGGCTGGCCGTTGTGCTCGGCGGCGACGGTACCATGCTGACCGTGGCGCGCAGCCTGGTGAATCACGGCATCCCGCTGGTCGGCGTCAATCGCGGCCGCTTCGGCTTTCTTGCCGATCTCACGACCGAATCCATGCTGCAAACCGTCGGCAGCATTCTTGACGGCGAATACGTTCAGGAACAGCGCATGCTGCTCGGTGCCTCCGTCGTGCGCGACGGCAAGGTGGCGAGCGAAGGCCGCGCCTTGAATGACGTGGTGGTCAGCAAGGCTGCCACGGTGCGCTTGATCGAGCTGGAGTTGACCATCGACGGAGAATTTGTCCATCGCCAGCGTTCCGACGGTCTGATCCTCGCCACGCCCACTGGCACCACTGCCTACGCGCTGTCGGCCGGCGGCCCCATCCTGCATCCAACGCTGGAAGCCATCGCGCTAGTGCCGATCTGCCCGCATACCTTGTCCAACCGGCCTTTCGCAATCAATAGCGGCAGCAAGGTCGAAATCACTCTGCTGCATGCCGACGATGCCCGCGTGCATTTCGACGGACAACTGCATTCCGACCTGCATCCCGGCGACAAGGTCGTAGTGCAACGCCTGGACAAGACCGTCACCCTGCTGCATCCTCGCGGCCATAGCCACTACGCGATGCTGCGCGAAAAGCTGCACTGGGGATAAACGCCGGAACCATGTTACGCTCGCTTTCCCTTCGCGATTTCGTCATCGTCGACCGGCTCGATCTTGAGTTCGACGCGGGATTTACCGTCCTCACCGGCGAAACCGGCGCGGGCAAGTCCATCCTGATCGATGCCTTGTCGCTGGCATTGGGCGAGCGGGGAGAGTCGGGGCTGGTAAGACTAGGCTGCGAGAAAGCCGAAATCAGCGCCGAATTTTCCGTGACCGACCTGCCGCAACTGCATGCTTGGCTCAAGGACCATGAACTGGCCGGGGATGACGACATCTGCCTCATGCGCCGCATCGTTTATGCCGATGGCCGCTCGCGTGCGTTCATCAACGGTTTCAACGCCACCATGCAGCAATTGCGCGAGGCCGGCGATTTCCTGGTCGATATCTACAGCCAGCATGCGCATCACTCGCTGCTGAAAACTGCAAGTCAGCGCGCGTTGCTTGACGACTTCGGCAGCGTATCCGCTTTGGCGGCCCAGGTAGTGATCGCTCACAAGCGCTGGCGAGAGCTGCATGAAAAACGCAGCGAAATGGAGCGCAACGCAGCCGCTTACGCTGAAGAACTCGCCGAACTGCGCGACCAGGTGCGCGAGCTCGTCCAACTCAATCCGTCGGCGGAGGAGTGGGATACCTTGCAGCAGGAGCACAGCCGCCTTGCGCACGCCGCGAGCCTGCTCGCCGGTGGCGAGGAGTGCCGCGAATTGCTGGCGGAGAACGAATCCTCTGTTCTGCGTCAACTGCACGTCGCGCAGCACAAATTGCAGGAGTTGAGCGAATATGATCCGGCGATGCAGGAAGCGCTGGACAGTCTGGACGCCGCCGCGATCCAGATCGAGGAAGCGGACCGCTTCCTGAAGAAATACCTCAGTCGCGCCGAGCTCGACCCGGAGCGGCTGAATGAGGTCGAATCCCGTATCCAGGCCATCCATGCCGCCGCGCGCAAACATCGCGTACGACCGGAAGAGTTGCCGGAGCTGCTGGTCAAATGGCAGGAGCGCATGGCGGAACTGGACGGCGTGGGTGATGATGGCGTGTTGGCGCGGGAAGAGTTGGCCGCACATGAACAATACATGAAACTTGCCACTGAGCTGAGCGCTGGCCGCCAAAAGGCCGCCGCCCGGCTGGGCAAGCTGGTCAGTGCCGAAATGCAGCGTCTCGCTCTGTCTGGCGGCAGCTTCGCCGTGGCGCTGGAGCCGTTGCCTGAAGGTAATGCGTACGGATTGGAGCAGGTGGAATTTTTCGTCGCCGGCCATGCTGGCGTGCCGCCGCGCTCGCTGGCAAAAGTGGCGTCCGGCGGCGAACTGTCGCGTATCAGTCTTGCCATCCGTGTGATTACCGCGCAGCAAGGCGCCACGCCGACGATGATTTTCGACGAAGTGGATGTCGGTATCGGTGGCGGGGTAGCTGAAGTGGTCGGGCAATTGCTGAAGTCACTCGGTGCTTCGCGCCAGGTGTTGGTGATTACTCACCTGCCGCAGGTCGCCGCGCAGGGAGTGCGCCATTTGCGCGTCAGCAAGTCCGCCGCCCACGGCAGCACGCTGAGCCGCATCGAGCCGCTGGACCCGGTCGAGCGCATCGAGGAAGTTGCCCGCATGCTGGGCGGCATGGAAATTACGGAAACAACGCGCCGCCATGCGGCGGAAATGCTTGGAGTCTGAAAATGTCTGATCTTGGTCTGTCATCTCCGTGCATCGGGGTCTGCCGCATGGATAGCGAGGCCGGAGTGTGCTCGGGTTGCCTGCGCACGCGCGACGAAATTGCCGCGTGGTCCAAGATGCCGGATGCGCAAAAGCGGCAGTTGCTGCAAGTACTCGAACGACGCTTGGCGGAGAGTGTCAGTTTCGACTGAACTCCTGTTTCGCGACCATCACTTACAGATTTCCCAATTTCTCCTTGTCCGACCTTACTCATATTTTTTCCGCGGAAGGCGCATTGGCCGAGACCATTCCCGGTTACCGCACGCGCGTGCAGCAAGTGGAGATGGCACAGGCCATCGCCGATGCCATCGACAAGTGCAGCGTCCTGGTAGCCGAGGCCGGCACCGGCACGGGAAAAACTTTCGCTTACCTGGTTCCTGCATTGCTGTCCGGCGGCAAGGTCATTATTTCCACCGGCACCAAGACCTTGCAGGACCAATTGTTCAACCGCGACTTGCCGGCGGTGCGCGACGCGCTAAAAGTCCCGGTCACGGTGGCGATGCTGAAAGGCCGCGCCAATTACGTCTGCCACTTTCATCTGGAGCGCGCCGCCAACGAAGGACGTTTTCTCAACCGCGACGATGCGCAGTATGTTCACCTCATCCGCAGCTTTGCCGAGCGCAGTGCCACGGGCGATAAAAGCGAGCTTTCGGCAGTGCCCGAGACGGCAACCATCTGGCCGGCGGTGACCTCCACGCGCGACAACTGCATAGGGCAGGAATGTGCCTTTTACAAGGAATGCTTCGTCATGGAGGCGCGTAAGCGAGCGCTCGCTGCAGATGTGGTGGTGGTCAATCATCACCTGTTTTTTGCCGATGTGATGCTGCGCGACGAAGGCGTTTCCGAGCTGCTTCCGGCCGCCAATACGGTGATCTTCGACGAAGCCCACCAGCTGCCGGAAACCGCCGGGCTGTTCTTCGGCGAAGACGTTTCGACCACGCAACTCATGGACCTGGCGCGCGATGCCCACGCCGAATATTTGACGACCGCCAAGGATTGCATCGCATTGCCGGAGACCACTGCCGCGCTGGAAAAAGCCGTGCGCGACTTCCGCCTGGTGTTCGGGCTGGACGGCGCGCGCATGCCGGTGCAGAAAGCGCTGGAACGCAACGGTTTCAACGATGCGTTCGATAGCATGGCGGAAAAACTCAAGGCGCTGGCCGCGGTGCTGGAAACCCAGGCGGAACGCGACCCGGCGTTGGAAAACTGCTGGCAGCGCGCGCTGGCGCTCGAAGCCCAGGTGAAAAGCTGGCGTGCGGGGACGGACCCCAATCTCGTGCGCTGGGTGGAGGTGTTTACCCAGTCGCTCCAGTTGCATGCGACCCCACTTTCCATTGCCGAAATCTTCAACAAGCAAATGGAGGGCCACCCCCGCGCCTGGATATTCACCTCCGCAACGCTTGCCGTCAAAAGCGATTTTGGACATTACCTCGGCCAGATGGGGTTGCCGGAGGCGATTACCGCACGTTGGGACAGCCCATTCGATTACCCGGCGCAATCGGTGCTATACGTGCCGCAGGGCATGCCTCCGCCCAACAGCCCGGGCTATATCGCATCGGTTGCCGCAACGGCATTGCCCGCAATCAAGGCCAGCCGCGGACGCGCATTTGTGCTGTGCACCAGCTTGCGGGCGATGCGCGAGATTTGCGCGCTGCTCAAGGATGCCTTCGAACGCGACGGCCTCGATTATCCGCTGCTGATGCAGGGCGACACCTCGCGCACCGAATTGCTGGATCGCTTCCGCAAGCTGGGCAATGCCGTGCTTGTGGGCTCGCAGAGTTTCTGGGAGGGCGTGGACGTGCGCGGCGAGGCTTTATCGCTGGTCGTTATCGATAAGCTTCCCTTTGCGCCGCCGGACGATCCGGTATTGGCGGCACGCATCGACAAGATGAATGCCGAGGGCAAAAACGCCTTCATGGAATACCAATTGCCATATTCGGTGATTACCCTCAAACAGGGCGCGGGGCGGCTGATCCGCGACGAGACGGACCGCGGAGTATTGATGATCTGCGATCCGCGGATAGTGGAAAAGCATTATGGGCGGAAAATCTGGCAGAGCTTGCCGCCGATGAGGCGAACGCGGGATGTCGCGGATGTGGAGACATTCTTCGCTACCGATTATCCCGAACTTGTCGAAGGGCAGAACTCGGCAGAGTGAAGCTGGTCGTGGCAAGATGCACGCTATGTCATCCGACTACCTTATTCCCGATAACGAAATCGAAATCACAGCCATCCGCGCGCAAGGTGCGGGCGGGCAGAACGTCAATAAAGTCTCCAGTGCAATCCATTTGCGTTTCGATATTCGCGCTTCGTCTCTACCCGATGCGGTGAAAGAGCGTTTGCTCGTCATGCGCGATCACCGCATCACTGCGGACGGCGAGGTGATCATCAAGGCGCAGCGCTATCGTAGCCAGGAATTGAACCGCCAGGATGGAATCGCGCGTTTGCATGCGCTGGTGCACAAGGCAGCTATAGTGCCTGCCCAGCGCCGTGCGACGCGGCCCACGCGCAGCTCGCAGCGCAAACGGGTCGAGGGAAAAGTTCAGCGTGGGCGTATCAAGGCGTTGCGCGGCAAGGTGGAGGAATCATAAATGCCGCCTGCCGGCTCTTTGCTGCCCGGTCACGCGACGGTTAATTTCTATCATGATCTCCCGCCACTCGCTTCTTTTGCCGAAGCCGCGGAGGGGCGTCTGCATGTCGATCTTCCAAACGATTGGTGGATTGTGATTGCCGATGTCGCAGGGTCGACGCAGGCGATCGAGGCCGGGGCCTACAAGAAGGTCAATACCGTGGGAGTTGCCTGCATCGCGGCGGTGACGAATGTCGATCGCGGTATCGATCTGCCGTTCATATTTGGCGGCGACGGTGCCACGTTCGCGATCCCGGAAATGCTGCGCGAACGGGTGATCTGCGCATTGCGCGGCGCCCAGCGGCTGGCGCGTGCGAGTTTCGGCCTGGATTTGCGTGTGGGCTTGGTGCAGGTGAGCGAACTGACGCAGCAAGGATACTGGGTGAGGCTGGCAAAGATCCGGCTGTCGCCGCATGTGACGCAGCCCGCATTATCCGGCCGCGGATGGGAGGAGGCGGAAAAGCGCGTCAAGCAGTACGGTATGCCGGGTGCGTTGAAAGTGGTCGAGAATGAAGGGCCGGCCAAGGCCAGTTTCGAAGGCTTCGAGTGCCGCTGGCAAGGCGTGCCCAGTTTTTACGATCATAAGCTTTCACTGCTGGTGGCGGCGATTTCGCCGAATGCCGATGCCAATCTTGCGACTTATCAACGCCTGCAGCAGCAGATCCAGCAAATTTATGGCGATGTAGCGCATTACCATCCCCTGCGCAGCGACCGCATGCGGCTCACGTTCGATCCCCGCTTGCTGACGCACGAGTGGCGCGTTCGTTCGGCAGGCGCTGGCTGGCGAAAACGTTGCGCTTATCTGATGCGCATGCTGATGCAAAATCTTGCCGGTTGCATATTCTTTGCGCGCAACATCGATACCGAGTCGGTCAATTGGAGCCAATACCGCGACGAGCTCGTGCAGAATTCCGACTTCCGGAAATTCGACGGCATGCTACGCATGGTCATGGACGGCAGCGAAAGCCAGGCAGCCAGGTTGCAGACGTTTCTTGAAGAGGAATACCGCGAACGGCGACTGGCGTATGGGATGCAGAAATCGCGCGAGGCGCTGGTGACCTGCATCGTGCAGTCCTACACCGGCCATCACCTCCATTTCGTGGATGGCAGCGACGGCGGCTATGCGCTGGCAGCACGGGAGCTGAAGCAACGCCTGGACACGGTTATCATTCCGTAATGCCTGTGTAAGCTCTTCGGTATATAGTCACCGTGTAGTTTTCCCCAAACAAAAGAAAAGGAGAGCGATGATGAAAACGATATTTGCCTTGATGGCAGCCTTGCTATTCAGCCAGACGGCGTTTGCGGCAGATAGCGCTTGCGAAGCTAAGGCGGCTGAAAAGAAGCTGGCCGGCGCGGCCAAGAACAGCTTCATGCAAAAGTGCGAGCGGGACACAAAAACGAACGAGGCGATGAAGGTCTGCGATGGCAAAGCTGCGGAAAAGAAGCTCTCGGGTGCGGCCAAAACCAGCTTCACCAGGAAATGCGTAAACGACACGATGGTTTCCAATGCACAAATGGCTTGCGAATCCAAAGCGGCGGAGAAGAAGCTTTCCGGTGCTGCCAAGAACAGCTTTACCAAGAAATGTGTGACCGACTCGACGAAGTAGGTCACCAAGACTTAGTGATATAAATTCGATCACCCGCTTCGGCGGGTTTTTTGTGGACAACAAAAAAGCGCCTCAAAAAGGCGCTTTTGCTGAAACAGGTGGCGGAGAGAGAGGGATTCGAACCCTCGATACAGATTTAAGCCCGTATGCTTCCTTAGCAGGGAAGTGCC
>Ga0066486_1000370_pt1 | contig 11968 bp, 11 predicted proteins | sample LakWasM128_HOW14_2_FD_59591 | JGI IMG/M metagenome (GOLD analysis project Ga0066486, IMG submission 59591) | Freshwater sediment methanotrophic microbial communities from Lake Washington under simulated oxygen tension - Sediment Metagenome 128_HOW14 | ecosystem: Environmental > Aquatic >... | reverse complement strand
CGCCGCGCGGGCGATGTGATCCCCGAAGTGGTGTCGGTGATATTGAATCGCCGCCCTGAGAGCTCCAGGCCTTATTCTCTGCTCGAAGCGATCCATCATGTTTGTCCGGTGTGCGGTTCGCACGCGGTACGTCTGCCGGAAGAAGCGGCAGTACGTTGCACCGGCGAGCTGGTATGCCCGGCCCAGCGCAAGCAGGCCATCCTGCATTTCGCCTCGCGCCGGGCGATGGATATCGAGGGCCTGGGCGAAAAACTGGTCGATCAACTGGTCGATGGCAATATCGTGCATACCCTGGCCGATCTCTACCGTCTCGACGTACCCAGGTTGTCGGCGCTGGAGCGCATGGCGGAAAAGTCGGCGCAGAACATCGTGAAAGCGCTCGAAAAGAGCAAGCGGCCAACGCTGGCGCGCTTTGTCTATGCGTTGGGTATCCGCAACGTCGGCGAAGCGACTGCCAAGGATCTGGCGCGCTATTTCGGCGCGCTGGATAACATCGCGGCTGCCGATGCCTCGGCCTTGCAAGAGGTGCCGGACGTCGGGCCGGTGGTCGCGGAATCCATTGCGCAGTTTTTCTCGGAACTTCACAACCGCGAGATCATTGCGCAGCTGCGCGATCCGGAAATCGGCGGTATTGAGATACAGGAAGGCCAGGGCAGCCGTTCGGCGAACGCCGGACGGCTGAGCGGCCAGACCTTTGTGCTGACGGGCACCTTGCCGACACTGAAGCGCGAAGAAGCGAAGGAAATGATCGAGGCTGCCGGCGGCAAGGTGAGCGGCAGCGTTTCCAGCAAAACCGACTATGTCATCGCGGGCGAGGAAGCTGGCAGCAAACTCGCGAAAGCGCAGGAACTGGGTGTTGCCGTCATCGACGAAACGGCCTTGCTGCAGCTGTTGGAATAAGCTCGGTACGGCATGCCGTACCGAGCGCGTTATGCATAATGGGTTATTGCGGCAACAGGGCGAATAGCTCACACTGGCGGCAATGACGTATAACGAAAAATACATCGAACTGAAAGCCAGCGGGAGACTGCCTTCCCCCAAGGGAACGGCGATGAAGCTCATCGAGCTTTGCCAGCAAAGCAATGTTGCGCTGCCCGAAATCATCCATGCGATGCAAGCGGACCCCGGACTGGTCGGACGTGTTCTGAAAATGGCGAATTCGCCGGTGTATGGACGGCTCCGCCCGGTTGTTTCGCTCTCGCCGGATGTGCTGATGACCATCGGCATTCAGTCCTTGCGGCAGGTCGTGCTGGCTTTTTCGCTGGTTTCGGCGCATCGCAGCGGTCAAGCCCAGGGGTTCGATTACCAGGGGTTCTGGTCGCGCTCCGTCGCCATCGGCGTTGCCTCGGAGCTACTCGGCGCCGAAGTGCGGGTTGCCCCGCCCATCGAGATGTTTACCTGCGGACTCCTGTCGCAGATAGGCAAGCTTGCCCTGGCCGCCATTCATCGCGAGGAGTACTGCCAAGTACTCGCGGAAGCCGGTGACGATCCCGATCGCGTATTGACGCTGGAAGAGGAACGGTTCGGTCTCAACCATGCCGAGATATCGGCGGCCATGATGGCGGATTGGGGCATACCGAAATTTTTCAATGAGGCCGTTCTATACCAGGAACTGCCCGGCATGGCCGGTTTTTCGGATACCAGCCGGCGCGCGCGCCTCATTTGGTGTTTTCATTTGGCATGGCGGCTGGCAGACTTGTGCTTCGCGGGCGACATGGACCGATCCGCTGTCATGGACGAGCTTTTTCCGATTGCGAGAAAGCTGGATCTCGATGCCGAGATGCTGATCAGCCTGGTCAACCAGATGATCATTGAATGGAAAGAATGGAGCACCTTGCTGGAAATCCAGGTTCCCGACGTGGCGGCCTTTCCCGATGCGCAACAGGATGCGCAATTCCGGAGCGATATGGACAACATGGTAGTGACAAGCGAATTCAAGGTGAATCTCGAATCCGAAGCGCATGCTCCAATGGATATCCTGATTGTCGATAACGATCCGGTTGCAGTGGAATTGCTGAAAACGATATTGGTCGCGGCCGGGCATCAGGTGCACACTGCATCCGGCGGTCGCGATGCCTTGCGCATGGTGCTGGAACATCAGCCGCAGATCATGATCACGGACTGGATGATGCCGGGTTTTGACGGGCTGCAACTGGTGCGCACGCTGCGCGAAACCGAAATCGGCCGTTATCTTTACATCATGGTGCTGACCGCCTTGAGCGATAAGGAAAAAATGGTCGAAGCCCTGAATGCCGGGGCGGACGATTATCTCGTCAAACCCATCAACCGTGCCGAGTTGCTGGCGCACCTCAAGGCCGGTATGCGTATCGTGTCGGTACAACGCGAGGTCATCAAGGAATGCGACCTGTTGCGCCGCAATGCCTTGCAACTCACTATTGCCAATCAGCGTGCCGAGGAGGCAGCGCTGACCGACGCGCTGACCGGCCTCTATAACCGGCGTTACGCAATGGACAGGCTGGCGCGCGAATGGGTGGCTTCCGAACGCAATCGTCGGCCTTTGAGCATTCTTCTGCTGGATATCGACCATTTCAAGACGGTCAATGACAACTACGGCCATAATATTGGCGATATCGCCCTGAAACGCCTTGCCGAAATGTTGGGCGAGCATTCGCGGCGCCCCGACATCGCTTGCCGCATCGGGGGCGAAGAATTTTTTATCCTGGCGCCCGAAACCGCGCTTCCCGGTGCCATACGTCAGGCTGAGCGGCTGCGCGAGGCCTTTGAGGGGAAGCCGATCAATGTCGAAGGCATCGATTTGCCCTTGACGGTGAGTGTGGGCGTGGCGCAAAAATGCGCGGGCATGGCCTCGCCGGAAGAGCTGCTCAAGATCGCCGATGAGGCGCTTTATCAAGCCAAACGAGAAGGACGCAATCGCGTCATCGCCGCATCCGCCCAATGAACAAGCACGATTTGATGGAGCCGATTGCGGCCATCGCCCTCGAGGCAGGACGCGCAATCATGGAAGTTTATGACGGCGAGATTGCCGTCAGCCGCAAGGATGACGATTCGCCGCTGACGCAGGCCGATCTTGCCGCGCATCACATTATCGAGCAAGGCCTGTCGCGACTGACGCCTGGGCTGCCTATCCTTTCCGAAGAGTCCGAGGCCTTGCCGTATGCCGAGCGCAAGGCCTGGAATACCTACTGGTTGGTCGATCCGCTGGATGGCACGCGCGAATTCATCAAGCGCAACGGCGAATTCACCGTCAATATTGCACTCATTGAAAATCACGAACCGGTGTTGGGCGTGGTTTATGCGCCGGCCCTCAATCTGCTGTTCTACGCCGCCAAAGGCAAGGGCGCTTTCCGCAAGCTCGGCAGCAAGCCGCCGCAGCCTATCCGGGCCCGTGCTTTCGACGCAACGCAGGTGACGGTGGCCGGCAGCCGCTCGCATGCCGGAGAACGATTGATCCGGTTTCTGTCCAACATGGGCCCTCATATGCTGATCAGCATGGGGAGTTCGCTCAAGATATGCCTGGTGGCGGAAGGCCGTGCGGATGTTTACCCGCGCCTGGGGCCGACTTCGGAGTGGGATACCGCTGCCGCTCAGTGTGTGCTGGAAGAGGCTGGCGGCCGCTTGGTGGGCACCGATAATCAGCCGTTTCGCTACAACACCAAGGATTCGCTGCTCAATCCCGACTTTTTTGCCACAGGAGCCTCCAGCCACGACTGGTCGCAATATCTCAGATGAAATTCAAGCATTTTTTATTGATCGCTCTTGCCATTGTTGCCAATTCCGCATTAGCCGACGGCGTGGATGGCTGTAGCCGCGCGCTGGAAGACGGCGATGCCGAAAAAGCCGTCGTACAGGCCCGTGAGGCAGTTCGTATTGCACCCAACAAGCGCGACGCCTATCTGTGCCTGGGCCGTGCGGCAGGCGAGCTTAAACAATATGACGAAGCGCTGGCGGCCTTGCAGGCGGCGGAGAAACTTTCTGTGCAGCCAGTGGAGCGCATCGTTGCGCTGACGTTGCTTGGCAATCAATACCGCGAAGCGAAAAACACCTCGCAAGCCATTGTGTATTATCGCAAAAGCCTGGAGGTTGCCCGGGCCGAGAAAAATTCCGGTTTTGAGTTGATCAATCTCAACCAGATCGGGTCCGCGCTGGAAGAAAGCGGCGATGCCGCCGGCGCATTGGAGCAGTATCAGCTAGGACTCAAGCTGGCCGCCAACGACAATGAACGTGCCGACAGCCATGGCCGCATTGCCGCTGCCAATAGTCTGCTGGGGCAGCACGACAAGGCCATCGAGCATCAACTCAAGGCTATGCTGTTCGAAGAACGGGCCGGTGACTTCAACCATTATGCCCATGCCAACATCGAACTGGGCCGCGTTTGTCTGGTCGCGAAGCGATATGCCGAGGCTGAAAAATGGCTGGGCAAATTTCTGGGAACCATCACCGAAGCCGGCGACTCCTATTGGCAGGCAAAAGCCCGCTACATGCTGGCTCGCGTAAAGTCGGCCAAAGGTGCCGACGACGAAGCGAAAGAGCAGTTTACGCTGGCCAGAAACATGGCGAGCAAGCTGGGTGCGGCTCAGTTGGTGCAGGAAATCACTGAGGCGGAATCGGCTCAGAGCCGCGTGAAGTAAGGCAAGGGTCGCCTGCATTTCTGAGGCTGTCGCAGACGATACAAACTTTCGGCTCGCGGTGTAAGGTTTTGTGGTCTCGTGCGACTCATGCGCATGGAAGGAGACCCATTATGAAACATGTTCCTATTATTTCCGCTTCGGAAATCACACCTCGTGAGATCTATCAGGGGCGGCGCGAATTCATCAAAGTGGCCGGGCTGGGTGCCATTGCCGGCGCGGCGATGCTCGGTGGCATGTCGTTCGATGCGGCAGCGGCGCAGTCCCCACGCAGGAAAATCGGAAAATTCGTCAAGACGCCTTACGGCAGCGACGAAAAGCTGACGCCGTACGAGGACATTACTACCTATAACAATTTCTACGAATTCGGCACGAACAAATCCGACCCTTCCCAATATGCCGGATCGTTGGTGACGCGCCCGTGGACGGTAAACATCGAGGGCGAGGTGAAGCGCCCCAAAAGCATTGCCATTGATGACATCTTCAAGCTTGCGCCGCTGGAAGAGCGGATTTACCGCATGCGCTGCGTCGAAGGCTGGTCGATGGTGATTCCGTGGGTCGGGTTTCCGCTGGCCGATCTGATCAAGTGGGCCGAACCGACCGGCAATGCCAAGTACATTGAATTTATCACGCTGGACAACCAGCAGATGATGCCGGGGCAGCGATCAGGCGTGCTGGACTGGCCTTATAACGAGGGCTTGCGCCTGGACGAAGCGATGCACCCGCTGACGATATTGGCCGTCGGGCTGTACGGCGAGGTGCTGCCTAACCAGAACGGTGCGCCGCTACGCCTGGTGGTGCCATGGAAATACGGCTTCAAGGGCATCAAGTCCATCGTCAAAATCCGCTTTACCGAAAAAATGCCGGTCAGCAGCTGGATGAAGGCTGGGCCGAGCGAATACGGTTTCTTTTCCAATGTGAACCCGAATGTCGATCACCCGCGCTGGTCGCAGGCGACCGAACGACGTATCGGCGAAGGGCTGTTCGCACGTCGCCGCAAGACGCTGATGTTTAACGGTTACGCCGAGCAGGTCGGCCAAATGTATGCCGGCCTGGACCTAAAAAAGTACTTTTGATATGCAGCGCAATAATTTGATTTTAAATGCAAAGATAGCGTTTTTTATTGTGGCGCTATTGCCTCTTGCACGCCTGGTCTGGCTGGGTTTGACCGACGGCTTGGGCGCGAATCCGGTCGAATTCGTGATTCGTTCGCTCGGCACCTGGACGCTGGTTTGCCTGCTGGTCACGCTTAGCGTCACGCCCATTCGTCTGATATTCGGCATCAACTGGCCGGTGCAATTGCGAAGGATGATGGGACTATTCACGTTCTTCTATGTGTGCCTCCATATGCTGGCCTATGCTGGGTTGGATCAATGGTTCGACTGGCAGGCTATCGTGCACGATATCGCCAAGCATCCTTACGTGCTGGTTGGTTTTTCCGCCTTCGTGCTGATGATCCCGCTGGCTGTCACTTCCAACCAGGCGATGATCCGCCGCCTGCGTCAGCGCTGGAAGATGTTGCACCGGCTGGTGTATCTCATCGCGATCCTCGGCGTGACGCATTACTGGTGGCTGGTCAAAAAAGATGTGAGCGAGCCTTTTATATATGCGGTGGTGCTGTTTATCCTGCTGGCGGTGCGGGTGTATTACAAACGGCCGAGGTTATTGGACACTTTTTGGCGCCCAGATAAAGCGGCAACCGGCGCTTGAGGCTATCGGATCGTCTTTAAGTTTAATATTCAAGCGTTTGAAAAATAATCAATATTTTTCTCGACTGCGAGATAGCTTCCATCACGATTCATGCTGAGCCGTACGCCCCAAAAACATGGTTGCTGGCTGATCCCGCAGAAGTTTTTGTTGGCGCAATGAATTTAACCGGAATGTTTGTTTTTAACGGTTGTCGTAAAGCCTGGTGACGATTGTTGCGTAGCAAGCGACATGCGAGCGCTACGGAATGAGATCCCTTGTTATTTCAATACGCTATACTCCCGAAGAATTGATCCAGGCCATTTCAGCAACGGCTTGAAGCACTTACGTTAGGGCATACGCATGGCGATAAGAAAAATTCATGGTTATCCGGTTCTGATTCTTGGCGCGGGAAGAGGAGGGGCGGCGCTGCTCGAAATGTTCATCGAGGACGAGCATGTCGAAGTCCTTGGCATTGTCGATTCCGACGAAGAGGCACCCGGTATCCAGCTCGCAAGGGCCAGGAATATCCCGGCCTATGACAATGTCAGCCAGGCCTTGCCTGCCTGCAAGGAGTATCCCGACTGTATCGTGTACAACCTGACCCACGACGATGCCGTTGCCGAAGAGGTCAGCCGCGCCTTGGACAACAAGAAAGTCACCAGCGGCCCCGAGGCCAAGCTGTTCTGGCAGATCGTCACCGATCTCAAGCGCATCAAGACCGAGCTGGAAAACAGCCAGAATCAATTGAACGCCATCATTCGCCACGCGATGGATGGCATCGTCACCATCAGCGAATCGGGTGAGATTGAAGGCTTCAATCCCGCCGCCGAAGAGATTTTCGGCTATGCGCAGGAGGAGGTGGCCGGCAAACCCATCACGCTGCTGCTGTCACCGGACTTGTTGGCCCAATACCGTGCGGAGCTCCAGCGTTACCTGGAATCCAGCCATCATGGCTCGACCGGCATTCGCGGTCAGGAAGTCGTTGCCATCCGCAAGAACGGCGAACAGTTCCCCATGGAACTTTCTGCCTCGGAAATGAAAATCAAGGAACAACGCTTCTTCGTCGCCATCGTGCGCGATGTGACGGAACGCAAGCTCATCGAACGCAAAATCAAGCACTTGGCGCACCATGATCATCTTACCGGGCTGCCCAACCGCAGCCTGTTTTTAGATCAGCTCGAACACGCCATCAAGCTGGCAAAACGTCGCCAACAAAAAACTGCCGTCCTGTTCCTCGATCTCGATGGCTTCAAGCAGATCAATGACACTCTCGGCCACGACGCCGGTGACGAGCTGCTAAAAGAAGTCGCTGCCCGCCTCAAGACCGTTATCCGCGAATCGGACGTCGCCGCACGTATGGGCGGCGATGAGTTCACCTTTGTCCTCAACGATATCGGGACGCACGAAAACGCCGCTGCCGTCGCCGAGAAAATCATCGAAACGCTCTCGAAAAAATTCAATCTCAAAGGCCACGAAAGCCAGATCGGCGGGAGTATCGGGATTGCCATTCATCCTAATGATGCGGTAGACCATGAGGCATTGCTCAGGAAGGCGGATGAGGCAATGTATGTGGCGAAGAAGAGTGGAAAGAATACATATCGGTTTTGCCTGCCAGTAGAAGAGTAATTATTGTTCCCGATATGGGCGCATTTGACCGGTGGAACAGCTTAGGCCCTTTATCCGTCATTCTAGTTTTTGATTTCAGCGCGAGGGCGCAGATGAAAGGTAGTTGTTTATGCGGAGCTGTCGAATACGAGGTCGATCAACTCGACACGCCCATCGCTCATTGTCATTGCAAGACTTGCCGCAAAGCTCATGCCGCAGTATTTGCTTCAACTGCTGGGGTTAAGCGTGAGCATTTTCGTTGGCTGAAAGGTGAGCAAAAACTGACCACTTTTGAGTCGTCGCCCGGAAAACTCCGGCATTTCTGTTCTGTTTGTGGCTCTCACCTTGTCGCCGAGCGGCCAGCACAGGCGCTTGTTATCGTTCGCGTAGCAACGCTGGATGAAGACCCCGGGTGCACGCCAGCCATGCATATCTGGCGTGCACATGATGTTCCCTGGTTGCATGACGAGCAGGAGACGCCGTCTTATGAGGAGTGGCAGCCAGACAGATAATTCAGGCCCAGCAACTCCAGCACTTCACAGCGAAAGGAGTTATTGCCATGTCTACCAACACAATCCGGCTGCATCGTGTGCTTCGTGCGCCGGCTGAAAGAATCTACCGTGCCTTCCTTGATCCCGATGCGATGGCCAAATGGCTGCCTCCCAACGGCTTCACTGGGAAGGTACATCATATCGATGCCAAGGTCGGCGGCACTTGCAAAATGTCGTTTACAAACTTCAGCAACGGTCAAAGCCATTCTTTCGGCGGCGAATATCTCGAATTGGTGCCGCACGAGCGCATTCGCTACACGGACAAGTTCGACGATCCGAATTTGCCCGGAGTCATGCAGACTACGGTTTCCCTGAAACCGGTTTCCTGTGGTACCGAATTGAACATCGTGCAAGAAGGCATCCCTGAAGCCATACCGCCGGAAATGTGCTATCTCGGCTGGCAGGATTCACTCACGTTGCTGGCGCAACTTGTCGAGGCTGAGATTCCGGCCGAATAGTGGCGGCTGACGATTTCATCATCACAGGAAATGGAACGAAGCGCAGCGCCGCGTAATTTATCGCCAGATCGCAGCCGAAAAAACGCCTGCATGAAACAGGCGTTGATCCAGAACTGGTTACGAAGAACCGGCATGCGGAAGAGCGATATTTGTTTTACGCACGACAGGGCCAGCTTTTTGAGCCGATTAATAACACGGCTAAAATTTAACATAATATACATTATGCGAAGTACGTCGAAAACGAAAAATTGCCTCGGCCTTCTGGTTCCTTGGGTTTGCCATCCAACGGCATAAGCCGCCAAACCACCCCGCATTTCTATACTAGGAGCTCGACGCTTTTAACCGCGTCAATAGCACGAGCAGAATAAACAAGAGCTGCGCCAGCATTCATGGCAACTGCGACGCCTAGAGCCTCAGAGATTTCTGCTTCCGTAGCCCCTTCTTTGACGGCTTCCTTTGCATGAACGGTAATACAACCATCACATCGAGTTGTGACAGCAACCGCCAAAGAGATCAGCTGACGTGTCTTTGCATCAAGATGATTGGTTTTTGACCCTGCGGCACTTGCTGTCATGTAGCCATTCACTGTATCAGGACTCAGCTTTGCCAAGTCGCCAATACGCCCCATCAGCTCGTCTCGATAACCGTTCCAATCCATCATTTTCAAACTCCTCCAGTTGGTAATAAAAATCTTGTTGCCCATATGCCAGCTTGTGCTCTTCTGGGTGACAGTGACTCAAGGCCGGCTAAATAGTGTTTTTATGCTGTCAATTCACGAGAACGTCACTGACTGTGGTGAACTCCTTACCTTCGTTGTCCTGGATTACCACCGTGAGTGTTCCCGGTTTATCAGCCTTGAACGGAAACTGAATGTTCGGATCCTCGCTTACGCCGATATAGGTGTCTGCATCGAAAATAACCTGATCGTTAAACTTCGCTACAACTTTACTGATGAAAAAGGCAGGCCTGAATCCCTGGGAAACCAAATCCCTCTGCAGGCCAGTGTTCATGGGGTGCTTGATCAAAAGATGGGCTTTCCTGAAAGGAGTGGCACTCTCCGATTTGACCGACAACTTCATCTTGCCCGCCACCTGGCGAGCGAGAGCTTCGTCACCACCAATCGTGCCGCCACAGCCACCGGCAGCGCGAATAGGTACTTTGCTCATCAGGAATTTACCGTCGCTGGTCTCTGCCACTACATGCACATAGGAATCCATTTCAAGCCTGATCCTGGTTGAGACTTCTGCCTTAACTGAGTTGGGGGAAAAACGGTAAACAGCGACCAAGGGCACCGGATTAGCGTCTGCGATGACAGATACCGCCTTGATGTAGCGCCCATCGGTCATCGGGTAATCAATGCTGAATGCAAACGGCACCTGGGCGCCATTTTCTGCACGCTGGGGCGCAGTAATCTTAACCGCGTCACTTTCTTCGATGGAGGCATTCGGGAAATATGTCTTCTGCATCCCCTGCCAGTACTTATCTACAGCTTCTGCATGTGCCAACTGAACAGTCCCTACAAAAAGAGATGACATCAAGCACCAAGTAATTAGCTTCTTGTTCATTCCCGACCCCTCATAAAAAATACCAACTGGTCGGTATATTATTCTTGTGGTATTGTTTGTCAACAGTTTTATAAATGAGGTTTTTTGAATGGCGATAAGCAAATCCAAATCGGTCATGTCGCGAGAGCGAATCCTGGTTGGTGCTCGCGATCTGATTTTGGCCCGCGGCTATTCGGCTATGACGGTCGATGCCGTATGTGAGTCGGCCGGGATTACCAAGGGTGGATTTTTCTATCATTTCGACAGCAAAGACGCGCTTGGTGAGGCCGCTCTGAGCAAATTCTGGAGTGATGCCGAAGAACGACAATCAAAAGCGCCGTTCAACAACGCTCCTGACCCGATCCAGTTCCTGGAAGGCTATCTGGATTTTGCCATCGAAGCCTATCAGGATCCCGAGCTGCGCAAGGGGTGTATGCTGGCTATCTTTACGATCGAACTTGCTGAGAGTAATGAGCAACTGTTTAAGGCTGCCTCGAAGTATTTTGCTGACTGGCAGGCAACGCTGCTTGAAATGTTCGAACGCGCGTCCAACTATGCCGGCCAAAAAATCGATGCTCGAGCATGGAGTGATTTATATATCACCACCCTTGAGGGCGCCCTCCTGCTATCAAAATCCAATAGCGACCCTGACGCTATCAAACGATCTTTGACCCTCTATAAATCATTGATCCTGCAGGCACTCGCATCAGATAAATAAGATCGCGGCCTAATGCGTAAATTATGGTGGGTCGAGGCGGATTTGTTACGCAATAGATGCGTTGTTTGGATCGGAACGGTTTGGCGGTTTAATCAGACCGCGCTCTTTAAGTGCGATGATTCAGTCAGTGTATTAGTGGCCTCCAGCCTGGATGGTGGAAATAGGCAGCATAATCGTCCAATGCATTCATAACCTTGACAGCCCCAGCCTGACGGTTGACCTTTTTTACCTTACCTTCCATTGCGTCCACTCCATCCATTATCTCGGCGATGATAATGTGCAGTTGCGCATCAGCTTGCGGTTCTAGTTTGCAATTGGCTACAACGTAACTGATCTCATTACTAACTTTCCCGGCTAATCCGTTGTATTGCGTGTCGGAAAACTTCCCACCATGAATGTCATGTAATGAGGGTTGCATTGCTGCGCGAATATTCTGCATCCCCTTTCGCAGTGCCTCATCGGTTACCCATTTCTTACCGTTGTTTAGTGATAGCTCGACTGAAGCAGTACCGTGCTCATGTTGGTGCGTGCTGATCTCTGCCGCATGAGCGCTGGCCACCGCAAGCCCGAATGTTAAACAGGCAGTGCTGAGCAAGTTACGGATGGAGTATTTTGAGAACATATTCGCTCTTTACTGTAATGAATTTCCTTGTTTAGGCAGGCAATGAAGGCCCAGCCGAAGATAGCATTCTGATTAAACATTATGCAGGATTAATTGTGATTAATAATCATGGTATTACATCACACACCCGCAGCGGGCTCACAAGGTTATCCACAAAAAAAGTGGGAAACTCTG
>Ga0066486_1000366_pt1 | contig 12207 bp, 12 predicted proteins | sample LakWasM128_HOW14_2_FD_59591 | JGI IMG/M metagenome (GOLD analysis project Ga0066486, IMG submission 59591) | Freshwater sediment methanotrophic microbial communities from Lake Washington under simulated oxygen tension - Sediment Metagenome 128_HOW14 | ecosystem: Environmental > Aquatic >... | reverse complement strand
ACATCGTCCTGCTCTGTACCGACGGACTATGGACGCTGCTGGCAGATGAGGAAATCGCCGCCACACTCCAGAACGGCCCCATCACCGATACCGTTCCCGCACTGTTCGATCTTGCCGAGTCGCGCGCCGACCAGAGCGGCGACAATATGAGCGCCATCGCATTTTCGTGGGGAAATCATGCCTATAGCGGCTTTTCGGTATCGACCGCGATGATGCCGCTGGATCTCAATACCACGATCCGCGACTTCACTTCCCGCCGCGCGAGTTCGAATCCCGCCCTCTCCACCGATATCGTCCAGGACGACGAGATCGAGCGCGCCATCGCCGAAATTCACGCTGCGCTGGAGAAAATTCCCAGATAGTCGCCAGCGCGGCGCTTATAATTCCGCTTCGAATTCAAAGGACAGGAAAGTCAACATGCGTCCAAGCAAACGCGCCCCGGGAGAACTGCGGCACATCGAGATCGTACGCCGCTACACCAAACATGCCGAAGGCTCGGTACTGGTGAAATTCGGCGATACGCACGTCATCTGCACCGCCAGCATCGACGAAAAAGTGCCGCCTTTCCTCAAAGGCAAAGGCCAGGGCTGGGTCACCGCCGAATACGGCATGCTCCCCCGCTCCACCGGCAGCCGCATGCAGCGCGAAGCGGCGCATGGCAAGCAATCCGGACGCACGCAGGAAATCCAGCGCCTGATCGGTCGCAGCCTGCGCTCCATCATCGACCTCGACAAGCTGGGCGAACGCACCATTCAGATCGACTGCGACGTGATCCAGGCCGATGGCGGCACGCGCACCGCCGGCATTACCGGCGGTTTCGTCGCGCTGCACGACGCGGTGAATTTTCTGCTGGAAAAGAAACTGATTGCCGAATCGCCGCTCAAGGATTTTGTCGCCGCCATTTCGGTCGGCGTATTCGAAGGATCGCCGGTGCTGGACCTGGATTACATTGAGGATTCCGGCTGCGATACCGACATGAACGTGGTCATGACCGGCAGCGGCGGTTTTGTCGAAGTACAAGGCACTGCAGAAGGCGCGCCGTTCCAGCGAGAAGAAATGGATGCGATGCTCGATCTGGCACAGGCCGGTATCGCGCAATTGATCGCAAAACAGAAGGCGGCTCTAGGGCTGTAACATGCAAAAACTCGTCATCGCCACCGGCAACGCCCACAAGTTGCATGAAATCAAAGTGCTGCTCGAACCGCTGGGCATAGCAGTGTTGCCGCAATCCGATTTCAACGTGCCGGAAGCGGCCGAGCCGCATTGCACCTTCATCGAAAATGCACTGGCTAAAGCGCGACATGCTGCCCGTCTCACCTGCCTGCCGGCGCTGGCGGACGATTCCGGCATCTGCGTCGAAGCACTAGGCGGCGCGCCAGGCGTGATTTCGGCGATTTATGCCGGCGAACCGCGATCCGATGCGCGCAACAATGCCAAGTTGCTGGAAGCGATGCGGGACGTCGCCGATCGCCGCGCACACTATCACTGCGCGCTGGTGCTGCTGCGCCATGCCGATGACCCGCAACCTATCATCGCCGAAGGCCAGTGGCATGGCGTCATTCTCGAAGCACCGCGCGGCGAAGGCGGTTTCGGCTACGATCCCCTGTTCCTCGATAGCGAACTCAACCAGACCGTCGCCGAAATCTCCACCGCAGACAAAAATCGGGTCAGCCATCGCGGCAAGGCCTTGCGGGCGCTGGTGGAAAAATTGCGCAACATTCAGGGCTGATGACTACGATCCAGCTTCCCGGCACGCTGACCGCGCTGCCGCCGCTTTCGCTCTATATCCATATCCCGTGGTGCGTGCGCAAATGCCCGTATTGCGATTTCAACTCGCATGAGGCGCGCACGGCGATTCCCGAGAAAGACTACGTCGATGCGCTGACTCTCGACCTTGAGCAAGCGCTGCCGCTAATCTGGGGCCGCCGTGTGCACAGCATCTTCTTCGGCGGCGGCACGCCCAGCATTTTTTCGCCCGATGCCATCGATAACATTCTGAGCGCGGTGCGTGCCCGGGTACCGCTGGCCTATGAGGCGGAAATCACACTGGAAGCCAATCCCGGCACTGTCGATGAAGCGCGCTTTGCGGGTTTCCGCGATGCCGGCGTGAATCGCCTCTCGCTCGGCATCCAGAGCTTCAACAGCCGTCATCTGGCCGCACTGGGACGCATCCACGATGAATCGCAAGCACGCAGCGCCGCCGAGATCGCACTGAAAACTTTCGAGCGGGTAAATCTGGACCTGATGTATGCGCTGCCCGACCAGAGCATGGACGAGGCCATGGCGGACCTCCGCACCGCCTGTGATCTGGGGCCGACGCACCTTTCCTGCTACCACCTGACGCTGGAACCCAACACGCCGTTCTACCGCACGCCGCCCTCGTTGCCCGATGACGACACGAGCGCCGCGATGCAGGAAGCGATCGAAAACGCGCTGGCGCAGCATGGATATCAGCATTACGAGACTTCGGCCTTTGCCAAACCCGGCCGGCAATGCCGCCACAACCTCAACTACTGGCTGTTCGGCGACTATCTCGGCATCGGCGCCGGCGCGCACAGCAAACTGTCGTTCCACGACCGCATCATTCGTCAGTCGCGCTACAAGCATCCTGCGAGCTATCTGCAAAAAACGGCAGCGGGAGAACACATCGAGCGCGAGCAGACGCTGGGGCCTGCCGATCTCGGCTTCGAATTCATGATGAACGCCTTGCGGCTGACGGAAGGTTTCGAAACGGCCTTGTTCCAGGAACGCACCGGCCTGCCTTTGTCTATCGTGGACAAGGCCCTCACCGAAGCGGAAGGAAAAGGGCTGATTACGCGAGACTTATCGAAAATCGCGCCCACATTGCGTGGGCAGCGCTACCTCAACGAATTGCTGCAACTCTTTCTGGATTGAGAGCTCTCGGTAGCTAAGGCTCGACGCGCTTGAGACGGCGTCCTTGCGCTTCTTCGAGAGGCTTGGAATTGGCCTTGATCGACTCTTGCATGGCCTGCGTATTTTGTTCCAGCGATTTCAGGCGCTGATTGAGCTTATCCAGTTCCGCCTGACGTTTCTCGACACGTTTTTCCAGTAAATTGATCTCTGCGTCTTGCGCCTTGCTCATCGGAGCTGCCGCTGTCGGCGGGGCATTTTCGATATCGGCCGCCTTTTCGATCGCTGTGGATTTATGCATTGCGGGCTTGTGTACTGCCGCTTTGTGCTTGCGCTGCTTGGCAGCCTTGCGCGACAAATCGATCAGGCTGGGAATCTGCAGTGTGGTTTTTTCCTCGAAACGCTGAGTGGGCGACAGCTCCGGCATCTGTTCACGGTTCAGCTTGATCGCGGAAGTCACGAAAAGCTGTTGCATCCGACGATTCTTGGGGTAAAAAAGTGCGGCGAGCGAATTCAGGCTCTCGCCCGGCATCATCTGCCATTCCATCGCCGAACTCGTCGAGTTGGGCATGGAGGTTGCCTCGGCCCGCGCATTGGCCGCTCCCCACAGCAGCACGCCACAGACTGCCAGCTTAACGAACGATTTCCACATGACGGGACTCCTGTTTATCCAATTATTATTATTATTCTTAAGTTTTTGCCAGGTAAACACGTGCGCGGCCAAGCGCCTCGCGTACCTGTTGCGGCGCAGTGCCGCCGATATGATTGCGGCTGGCGAGAGAGCCTTCCAGCGTCAGCACTTCGTATATATCGGCTTCCACCAGCGAAGAAAACGCCTTCAAGTCGGCCAGCGACAGATCGGCCAGATCGCAGTTTTGCGCCTCGGCATGACGCACCGCGCGCGCGACCGCTTCGTGCGCATCGCGGAATGGCAGCCCTTTTTTAACGAGATAATCGGCCAGATCGGTCGCCGTGGCAAATCCTTCCGCAGCGGCCAGCCGCATCGCCGCCGTGTCGACGGTAATGCCGCGCAGCATGTCGGCGTAGATTTCGAGTGTCACCAGTAAAGTATCCGCCGTATCGAACAGCGGCTCCTTGTCTTCCTGATTGTCCTTGTTATAGGCCAGCGGCTGCGACTTCATCAGCGTCAGCAATGCGACGAGGTGGCCATTGACGCGGCCGGTCTTGCCACGCACCAGTTCAGGGACGTCCGGGTTTTTCTTTTGCGGCATGATGGAGGAACCGGTGCAGAAGCGATCGGCGATATCGATGAAGCCGAAGCGCGGACTGGACCACAGGATCAACTCTTCCGAAAAACGCGAGAGATGCGTCATCACCAGTGCAGCTGCGCTGGTGAATTCGATCGCGAAATCGCGATCGGATACCGCATCCAGCGAGTTTTCGCAGACACCGTCAAAACCCAGCTCCCTGGCCACGCGCTCGCGGTCGATGGGATAGCTGGTCCCGGCCAATGCAGCCGCACCCAGCGGCAGGCGATTGATGCGGCGGCGCGCGTCGGCAAAACGTTCGGCATCACGCTTCAGCATTTCAAAATAAGCCAGCAGATGATGGCCAAAGGTGACCGGCTGGGCCACCTGCAAATGCGTGAAACCGGGCATCACCGTATCGGCGTGCTTTTCGGCCAGCTCGACAATGGAATGTTGCAGCTTGCCGATACGCACCAGCACATCATCCACCGTAGCACGCAGCCACAAACGCACATCAGTCGCAACCTGGTCGTTGCGCGAACGCCCGGTATGCAAGCGCTTACCAGCGTCGCCGATCTTGTCGGTAAGCCGCTTTTCGATGTTAAGGTGCACGTCTTCGAGATCCAGCAGCCATTCGAAACGGCCGGCACGGATTTCTTCCAGAATTTCGGCCAGGCCGCGCTCGATGGCGGCGACGTCTTCATTTGCGATGATGCCCTGCGCGCCCAGCATGCGGGCATGGGCCAGCGATCCCTGAATGTCGAATTCGGCCAGACGTTGGTCGAATTCGACCGATGCGGTGTAACGCTTGACCAGTTCCGCCACGGGTTCATTGAAGCGGCCGGACCAAGCCTTTGATTTATCTTGCATCGTAAAAATTGATTACCAATAATGTAGAAAATGGCAAGTATAAAGCAAAACCTTCCGCCGAATTCCATCAAGCTCCCGGACCTGCGCAACCTGGGCGTACAGTTGCGCGTGCTGGTGCTCGCCAACTTCATGGCGCTGATTGCCGCCATCTTGCACTCCGAATCGCCGCAGGAAATCTGGCAGGAGTTGCTGCAAATCTCCGCCGCGATGCAGCCGGTTCTGCTGGCGAGCATGCTGCTGCTGTTCGTCTTGCATCGCTGGCTGGCACGCCTGCCGTATCGGCAAGGGGTGCTTGTGGTGTTCCTGATCGTGTTCACGTTGACCTCGGCGCTGCATTTGCTCGCAGAAGGCTTGTTCGGAACGACTTCCGCACCTTCGCTGATTCGCCTCTGGTTTTTCAGTGCCGTCGTCACCGCCACGCTGTTGGCATATTTCAACATGCGCAGCCGGGCGCTTTCGCCGGCCGTGACCGAGGCGCGATTGCAGGCGTTACAGGCGCGCATCCGGCCACATTTTCTTTTCAACAGCATCAATGCGGTGTTATCGCTGATCCGCAGCGACCCGCATCGCGCCGAAACCGCGCTTGAAGATCTGGCTGACCTGTTTCGCGTGCTGATGGCAGATAACCGCCAGCTGGTGCCGCTGGAAGGCGAACTGGCGCTGTGCCGGCAATATCTGGCACTGGAAACGCTGCGGCTTGGGGATCGGCTCAAACTGGCATGGCATATCGACCATATGCCAAACGAAGCCCTGATTCCGCCGCTGTTATTGCAGCCTTTGCTGGAAAACGCGGTTTATCATGGCATTGAGCCTTGCCACGAGGGCGGCGAAATCGTGATCGACATCTACCGCAAGGGAAATGAAGTGCATCTGCTGTTGAGCAACCCCTATCGCCGCGACGGCCAGCACCATACCGGCAACAAGATGGCGCTTTCCAATATCCGCGAACGGCTGGCGCTGCACTTCGATGCCGAAGGGCAGCTGCGGATACGCACCACCGATCACCAATACCAGGTGCATATTGTGATTCCCTACCGGATCGAACCATGAGCGACGACACGACACTCAAAATCCTGATCGCAGACGATGAAGCACCGGCACGCAACCGTTTGCGCGAACTGCTTGCAGAAATTCCGGAAACGCACATCATTGCCGAAGCCGCCAACGGCAAAGAGGCTTTGACGATGGCCTCGGAAAGCCTGCCGCATGTGATGCTGCTGGATATACGCATGCCGGAAATGGACGGCATTGAGGCCGCCGAACACTCGCTCAAGCTCTATCACCCGCCGGCGGTCATTTTCACTACGGCTTACGACGCGCACGCGATGCAGGCCTTCGACATGAACGCCGTCGATTACCTGCTGAAGCCGATCCGCCGCGAACGGCTCGCGATGGCGCTCAAAAAGGCGCGCGCGTTGCTGCCGGCCCAGCTCGGCGGCATCAAGCAACTTCGCCCGCAACGCACGCACTTCAGCATCTCCGAACGCGGCCGCATCCTGCTGATTCCGGTGCACGACGTCATTTACCTGCGCGCCGAACTGAAATACCTCACCGTCAGGACGACAGAACGCGAATATCTGATCGAGGACTCGCTCACCAATATCGAGCGCGAGTTTTCCGACCTGTTCATCCGCCTCCATCGAAACTGCCTGGTCGCCCAGAACTCCATTCGCGGCTTTGAAAAAAGACACAATGAAGAAGGCGAAAGCCATTGGGTCGCACTGCTGAAAGAGCTGCCCGAAACCCTGCCGGTCAGCCGCCGCCAGCAGCACATCGTGCATGAAATCGGGGGATAACCTGATAAAATCGGGCCTCTGCCAACGTTTACGATTTTTCCCGTCATGAACACATCTCCCCGCAAGCTGGTCATCGCCTCCCGCGAAAGCGCACTCGCCATGTGGCAGGCACGTCATATCCAGGCGCGCCTGCAAGCGCTGTATCCCGACGCCACCGTGGAAATTCTCGGCATGACCACCACCGGCGACCAGATCCTGGACTCCCCGCTCGCTCGCATCGGAGGAAAAGGCTTGTTTGTGAAGGAGCTGGAGCAGGCGCTCGCGGACGGTCGCGCAGACCTTGCGGTGCATTCGATGAAGGACGTGCCGATGAACCTGCCGGAAGGCTTTGCGCTCGCCGCCACCGGCGAACGCGAAGACCCACGCGACGCATTTGTTTCCGTACGCTACCAGCGCCTGGAAGACTTGCCCCAAGGCAGCGTGGTCGGCACCTCCAGTCTGCGTCGGCAAAGCCAGTTGCAGGCACGTTTCCCACATCTCAAGATCGAATCGCTGCGCGGCAATCTGCAAACCCGCCTGCGCAAGCTGGATGAAGACCAATATGCGGCGATCATTCTTGCCGCCGCGGGACTCAAGCGCCTTGGGCTGGAGGATCGCATCACGCAACTGATTGCTCCTGAAAACAGCATTCCCGCCGTCGGCCAAGGCGCGCTGGGCATCGAAATCCGCGCCGACCGCGACGACATGCGCGAACTCCTGGATCCGTTGAACCATGCCGACACCGCCGCCTGCGTCGAGGCCGAACGTGCGATGAGCCGCGCACTGGCCGGCAGCTGCACGGTACCCTTGGGCGCGTATGCACATATCGAAAACGGCGCGCTGCGCATGACCGGTTTCGTTGCCAGCGTGAACGGCAGCGAGATGGTGCGTGAATCGGTGGAGGGTGCGCCCAGCGATGCGGATGCACTGGGCCGCGCATTGGCGGAGAAGCTGATCGCGCGTGGCGCCGACCGCATCCTGGCCGCGCTGGACCATGCCTGATCGGGCGCTGGCGGGCTGCGGCATCGCCATTACCCGTCCCGTCGAGCAAGCCAGAACGCTCTCCGATCTCATTATCGGCAGCGGCGGCAAGCCCATCCCGTTTCCGTTGCTGGACATCGCTCCGCTCGACGACTATTCGGCTTTCGATCAGGTTCTGACCGGCCTGCCCGAAAGCGACTGGGCAATCTTCATCAGCACAAATGCCGTGCAGCAAGGCATGCCGCGCGTCACGGCACGTTATCCCACACTTCCGTCCAAACTGCGTTTTGCCGCCATTGGCCCGGCAACCGCCGAAGAGCTCGGCCGGCATGGCATCGATCAGGTCCTTATCCCCAGCGACCGATACGACAGCGAAAGCCTGCTGACCCTGCCGGAAATGCATGACATGACTCACCGCCGAGTGATCGTTTTTCGCGGCGTCGGCGGGCGGGAACTGCTGGCCGATACCCTGCGTGCACGCGGTGCGGAAGTCGTATTTGCCGAGTGTTACCGCCGCATCAATCCGCAGCGCAATGCGGGCGAGCTGCCGCAGCTATGGCAAAATGGGCAATTGCATGCTCTGGTTGTCACCAGCAGCGAAGCCTTGCGTAATCTACTTCAGATCGCCAACGGCGCGCATTGGCTGAGCGACACGCTGATATGCGTCAACCACCCGCGCATCGGAGAAACTGCGCGCGAAAACGGACTACGCGTCGCCATTGCGGAGGCCCCTGGCGACGCGGCCATGCTGCAATGCCTGATCCATCATTTGCAGGATCGAACAAAAATATGAATGAAGACAACAATCTCCCCGATCAAGCCAGGCCTACCAGCCTGATCTCGCAAATTGCACTGATTCTGGCTGCCCTGGCTTTTGCCGCAACGGTATGGCAATGGCTGGACAGCCGGCAACGCACGATCGTACTGGAGCAAACGCTCACTCAGCGCCTGAGCCAGTTCGATGATCGCAATCGCGAAGTGCGGGTGCTATCCAAGTTGACGGAGGAAAGCGCCGCGCAGGCGGAGGCCAAGGTAACCTTGCTGGAGCAGCGGCTGGAAGAATCCCGTTCGCAGCAGGAAGCCTTGCAAACACTGTATCTCGAACTCGCCAACAACCGCGATGAATGGACGATTTCCGAAGTCGAACAATTGCTGATCGTCGCCAGCCAGCAATTGCAGTTGGCCGGCAATGCGAAACCCGCCCTGCTCGCGCTGCAAACCGCCGATGCTCGCCTGCAGCAACTGGACAAGCCGCAGGTGATCGCGCTACGCAAAATCATCGGGCGCGATATCCAGCGCCTTCAGGCATTGCCCAGCGTGGATACCGTCGGCATCAGCCTGAAACTGGAATCGCTGGTGGACGCGGCAGACAAACTGCCGCTCATCAGCGAGCGCCATCCGCAGTCCGACAAACCGCTGTTGCCGGATTGGGATTCCAACCCCTGGCGACGCCTGACGCAGGAAATCTGGCAGGACATCAAGCGCATGGTGCGCGTCGAGCGTATGGATGAGCCGGAGCCGCCGCTGCTGGAGCCCGAGCAGGCGTATTTCCTGCGCGAAAATCTCAAGCTGCGCCTGCTGACGGCCCGCATCGCCCTGTTGCAGCATGACGAATCGACCTACCGGGCCGATTTGCAATTGGCCGGCAATTGGCTCAAGCGCTACTTCAACACGCAGGATTCCGCTGGCCGCAATGCGCTGACTGCACTGGAGCAACTTTCGTCCAGCGACATTTCCATCGAACTCCCTGATATCGGCGAAAGCCTCAATGCCGTCGCCAAGTACAAACTCTCGCTGGATCGGAAGCAGCCTTGAGATTCCTGATCGGCCTGCTTTTCATTCTGATTGCTGCGGTTGCGCTCTCACTGGTCGTGGGTTCCAATGACGGCTACGTACTGATCGTCCAGCCGCCTTATCGCATCGAGATTTCGCTCAACTTGCTGGTAGTGCTGCTGGTGACGGGATTTTTCTTCCTGCATGGCGTGTTGCGCCTGGTGCAATACACCCTGAATTTGCCGCGGAACGTGCGCAACTATAAACGCGAACAGCGCCGCATAACTGCACACGCGGCCTTGCTTGAAGGCTTGCATGCGCTGGCGGAAGGCCGTTACGCCAAGGCGGAAAAAGCGGCTTCCAATGCGCTCGACCTCGGCGAGGATGCCGGCCTGAGCGCACTGGTTGCCGCCCGTGCCGCGCACAAGATGAAAATGCTGGGCAAGCGCGATTACTACCTGGCCGAAGCCGAACGTCTCGCCCCGGAAGCAAGCCTGTCGCGGCGGCTGACCCAGGCCGAGCTACAGCTGGACGAGCATCAGTACGCCTCGGCGCTGCGCACGCTGCAACAGCTGGATAAAATCGAACCGTACCACTTGCCTTCACTGAGACTACAACTGAAAGCGCACCAGCGCCTCGGCAATTGGGAACAAGTGCTATCGGTGCTCTCGCAACTCGAAAAACGCGACGCCATCGAGCCGCTTCATCTGCAACAGGTGCGCTATCACGCACATGCGCAATTGCTGCAGCGCCGCGCAGGGAATCGCGAAGAGCTATTGGCGTACTGGAACAAGTTATCGGAAAAAGACCAACTGGATACCCACCTGGCGCGCATTGCCGCCAGGGTTTTCAATGATGCCGGCGATGGCGCGGCAGCGGCAAAAACCATCGAGATGAGCCTGACCCGGCAATGGGATAGCACACTGGCCGAACTCTACGGCGACAGCACGAGCCGAGATACGGTCAAGCAATTGCAGCAGGCGGAATACTGGCTGCAAAGCCACCACGGCGATGCCGGGCTGCTGCTTTCGCTGGGGAATCTGTGCATCCGCCAAGAACTCTGGGGCAAGGCGCAAAGCTACCTGGAGGCCAGCCTCAGCGTGAAACCGGGCAGTGCCGCGCATCTGGCGCTGGCGCGGCTGCTGGAACGCATGGGAAATCAGGAAGAAGCCTACCGGCACTACCGGTCGAGCCTGGAATATGCGTTGAACACATAGCGCAAGCGCCTCGCCTGCATTGCCTCTCAGGAGGCCGGATTTGATGCAGGCGAAACGCCTGCGCTAGGAATAAATCAGGCAAGCACTTTTGCCGGGACCGGCGGCGCATACGTGAACGCGTCCGAGAAGAATTCCTCAGGCGGCAGACCGGCCGCAACGAAATCCCGATGCGCCGCTTCCACCATTGCCGGTGCGCCGCAGCAATACACCTGGTAACCGCTCAGGTCGGGGTGATCTTCCAGCACGGCAAGATGCACGAATCCACTGCGCCCGCTCCAATCGTCCTCGGGGCGCGGGTCCGAGAGCACCGGGATATAGTCGATGCCGTTCTCCGCCTGCCATTTCTTCGGCAGATCCGGCAAATAAAGATCGCGCAAGGCCAGCGATCCACGATACAGCGTCATCTTCCGCGTCATCTTGTGATGCAGCGCATGTTCGATGATGCCCTTGATCGGCGCGAAGCCAGTGCCGCCGGCGACGAAAATAATGGGCTTGTCGCTCTCTTCGCGCAGGTAGAAGCTGCCCATGGGGCCCTCGAAACGCAGAATGGTCTTTTCCTGCATTTCACTAAAAACATATTCGGTGAACTGGCCGCCGGGAATCAGGCGAAGGTGCAGTTCCAGCAGGTCGTCGTTATAGGGCGCGTTCGCCAGCGAAAACGCGCGGCGCTTGCCATCCTTGAGCAGAAATTCGATGTACTGGCCGGCCAGAAACTGCATGCGCTCGTTGCTGGGCAGTTTGAGTGTCATGACGATGACGTCGTGCGCGACGTGCTCAAGCTTTTGCACGCGACACGGCATGATGCGCGAACGGATCGCGCTGCCGACCGTCACTTCGCGGCATTCGATGGCAAGATCGCTTTGCGGCCGGGCGCAGCAGAACAAGGCCTTGCCTTCCGCGATTTCCTTTTCGTTCAGCGCATGCGCCTGATAAGCATTATGCTGCACCTGCCCTTCCAGCACCGTTCCCTTGCAGGCCCCACAGGCCCCATTGCGGCAGCCGTAAGGAATATTGAAACCTGCCTCCAGCGCAGCATTGAGTACCGTATCCCCGGCCGGCACCGAAAACTGATGGCCGCTGGGCTGGATGGTGACCCTGAATGACATGCCTATCCTTTGAATATGCGGAAAAAATGCGCATTTTACCATACTGGACCAAGAGCCTGCCTCGGCAGATATCGTCCGTCGCGCCGCGAGACGTTAATCTTCCCGACGCCACTGCCCTTCGATTACATCGTCTTCCACGGGCGGTTTGCGCGATGCAGGAAGCGGAATGACCAACAGCAACACGGCAACAACATCGCTCAGCACGCCGGGCAGGATCAGCAGAATGCCGGCAATCATCTTTTTGGCGCTGGTCAGCAACGCCAGTACGGGATGCCGGCCTTCCTGCAGCGTCTGGCTCAATCGCGCGAGCACGACAATGCGCTCTTCCATGATCAATGCGGCGCCGAAAGCCGCGCTGGCCAGAAGATAGCCCAGTACCCACCAGCCATAGCGGGAGGCCAGCTCG
>Ga0066486_1000364_pt1 | contig 12227 bp, 11 predicted proteins | sample LakWasM128_HOW14_2_FD_59591 | JGI IMG/M metagenome (GOLD analysis project Ga0066486, IMG submission 59591) | Freshwater sediment methanotrophic microbial communities from Lake Washington under simulated oxygen tension - Sediment Metagenome 128_HOW14 | ecosystem: Environmental > Aquatic >... | reverse complement strand
CTGCTGCCGGATATGACACTGGACGATGCACTTGAAAATGAATTCGACATGATTGTCTTGCCCGGAGGCATGCCCGGCGCCGAACATCTCAAGAACGACAAACGTGTAATCGCCGCACTGCAAAAAGCGGCGGCCGAGGGCAAGTATACTGCGGCGATTTGCGCGGCCCCCATGGCGCTGCATGCCGCCGGCTTGCTGCAAGGCAAGAAGGCCACCAGTTTTCCGGGCGTTCTTGACGCCATGCCCGGCGATCATACCTATATGCATGATCGCGTCGTGGTGGATGGGCGCATCGTGACATCCAAGGGTCCGGGTACGGCCATGGATTTTGCCCTTACCCTGGTCGAGTTGCTAGTTGGTAAATCAAAGCGCGATGCGGTCGAATCCGATTTGCAGCGTTAACTTCTAATATAGAGTCCTTTCATGAATTTCAAAATCTATCTGGCCTCACGCTCGCCACGTCGCGGCGAGCTTCTCGGCCAGATCGGCATCGGTTTCGATATCCTGCCATCGGATGTCGATGAATCCGTCCTGCCGGACGAGGCGCCGGAGCATTACGTGATGCGACTCGCGAAAGAAAAAGCCTCCGTCTGCGTGCAACGCCTCGCCGAGCAGAGTCTGCCTTTGCTGCCTGTACTGGCCGCGGATACCACGGTCTGCATCGACGGCATGATCCTCGGCAAGCCGGAAGACGACGCGGATGCTGCCGCGATGCTGCGGCGCATGTCCGATCGCTGGCATGTGGTGCATACGGCGGTTGCGGTCGCCGACCGCGATCGCGTGGCTGTTGCGTTGTCCAGCACGCAAGTCGAGCTGGCTCCGTTAAGCGATACCGACATCGCCGCGTATATCGCTTCCGGCGAGCCGCGCGACAAGGCGGGCAGCTATGGCATCCAGGGATTGGCCGGGACATTCATCCGGCGCATCGAAGGCAGCTATTCGGGGGTAATGGGCCTGCCCGTTTATGAAACCGCGCAATTGCTCAAACAATTTGGAGCCGTCCTGCCGTGAGCGAAGAAATACTGATTAACGTTACTCCCCAGGAAACCCGTGTCGCCATCATGGAGCAGGGCGTGGTGCAGGAACTGCATATCGAACGCACCAGTTCGCTCGGTTTGGTGGGCAACGTCTACAAAGGAAAGGTGTGCCGCGTATTGCCGGGCATGCAGTCGGCTTTCATCGAAATCGGGCTGTCGCGCGCGGCTTTTCTGCACATTGCGGATATCCTGGAGTACGAGATCAATGCCGAGAAGCCGATCCAGGAGTTGCTGCACGAAGGCCAGACGGTAATGGTGCAGGTGATCAAGGAGCCCATCGGCAGCAAGGGCGCGCGCTTGACCACGCAGATCAGCATTGCCGGGCGCTTTCTCGTGTATCTTCCGCAGCAGGAGCATATCGGCGTATCGCAGCGCATTGAAGATGAAGCGGAGCGCGATGCCTTGCGCGACAGGCTGTTGCGCTTGCTGCCGGAAAAACGCGTGGGCGGTTACATCATTCGCACACTGGCAGAAACCGCCAGCGACGATGAGCTGCTGGCCGACCTGGAATACCTGCACAAAGTGTGGGCCAATATCCAGGCATCCAACGGAGAGGCATCGCGCGGGTCATTGGTTTACCAGGATCTGACGCTGCCAATGCGCGTGCTGCGCGATGTGGTGAATGAGAATACCGACCGCATTCTGGTGGATTCTCGCGAAACGCATCAGAAAATGATGGATTTTGCGCAAAGCTACGCCACCGGTGTGGTGGAACGTATCGAGCGCTATTCGGGCGAGCGTCCCCTGTTCGACATGAACAGCGTGGAGCAGGAAATCGAAAAGGCCTTGTCGCGCAAGGTCGAACTGAAATCCGGCGGTTACCTGATTTTCGATCAGACGGAAGCGCTGACGACGGTGGATGTGAACACCGGCGGGTTCGTCGGCGGCCGCACCCTGGCGGACACCATCTTCAAGACCAATCTGGAAGCGGCGCAGGCCATCGCGCGTCAACTGCGGCTCCGTAACCTGGGTGGCATCATCATCATCGACTTCATCGATATGGAGGAGGAAGCCCACCGCGAGGCCGTGCTGGATGAGTTGCGCAAGGCGGTTTCCAGAGACCGCGTGCGTTCGACGATACATGGCTTTTCCGGATTGGGACTGGTCGAGATGACTCGCAAGCGCACCCGCGAGAGCCTGGCGCATATCCTGTGCGAGCCTTGCTCGGCATGCCAGGGGCGCGGCGAGATCAAGACGGCGCAGACGGTATGCTACGAAATCCTTCGCGAACTGGTGCGCGAAGCTCGGCAGTTCAATGCGCGTGAATACCGGGTGCTGGCTTCGGAAGGCGTGATCGATCTGTTCCTGGACGAAGAATCGCAGAGCCTGGCGCAGCTGTCCGACTTCATCGGCAAGCCGATTTCATTGCAGGTGGAAAGCCAGTACGCACAGGAAGCGTTCGATATCGTATTAATGTAGATTCTGTCTGTCAGCAAGGCGCGACGTCTGACACCGAAAAACTCACACGACGAATGACGCCTGCGGCTCGTCCGCTCGGCAAGCTGTCAGGTTGTAAGCGGTGCCAGCATCGGGCCGCCGGCAGTAGTGTTCTCGGTTGGCGAGGCGGCAGGGGACGCCCCCGAGTTTTGCGCAGCTTTCATCAGCCGCAACAGAATCTGGTCCAATGTCGCGCTCTGGGCCTGCAACCCTGCCAAATGCGCATTAACCTCGTCGATGTTCTTTTGCAGCGACGCCTGATTCTCATGGATTGCCATTAGCGATTCGGTGCGCTTGTCCAGTTGCGCCTTATGCTCCGAAATTTGCAGCTTGAGCGGCGCCAGCAGACCTTTGAACCAATTGCCGGTATCGTGTTTGGCCTTTTCGAATTCCTTGCGAACTTCCATGACCAGGGTGTAGAAGAATTTACGCACCAGAAAGTGCTTCTCGGTCATTACGTTCACGGGGTCGGCACAAAACTCATCGGCGCGCGTCTGTAACGCCAGCATGCCTTGATGAAATTCCGTCATGTCGAGCGGCTGCGGGCGCAATTGTTCGAAACCATGCTGGGTGTGGAACAGCAGATACAGGGATTCGCCCATGTTCGAGAGCTCCTGCGCCTGGCGGCTGATTTTTTCCGCCATTTCGCCCGTTTCCTTGATCAGGCTCTTCATGCCCTGGTTGAGGCCGTGCGTCGTCCAGCTGTCGCCGATTTTCTTCTGGCTTTTTTCCAGCATCCTGTCGAGTTGCGTCAGGCTGAGCTGCTGCATGATCACTTCGCCTTGTTGCATGATGCGCTGGTTGGCGTCGTTGAAGGTGCGCACGGATTCTTCGTACAGCTTGCGGTCGGCGGCGACCTTGGAAAGCATGCTTTCCACCACACTGAGATTCTGCCCGCGCAAGGAGTCCAGTTCGGCATTTTGGGCACGCACTCCGGCGAGGCGTTGTTGCATGGTCTTGCGCGAGGCTTTGACCATGTTGCCCGTTTCGGTGACGACGGTTTTGCGCAATATGTCGTGCTTGGCGCCTACCACGCTGCGCGCAAGCACGTCTTCCACGCGCTCGATGCCACTTCTTTTCAGCAGTTCGGTATCGTTTTTTACCCGTGCCACCAACGCTTTCTGGGCCGAAATGGCGAATACATCGGCCGGGGGCAACGTCAGCTGACGCGCGGTTGCAACCACCTGCGACTGGATCATCGCATTGATTTCGGCTTCGCTTTTCATGTCATCCCAGAGGATGTCGATCTTGTTCAATACTGCCAGTTTCCGGCTGGTGCGCTCGCGGATGAATTTGGTCCAGATTTCCATATCCGACTTGGTGACGCCGGTGTCGGTCGCGAGCAGGAAAATTACCGCATGGGCATTCGGGATGATGCTGATGGTGAGTTCCGGCTCGGTGCCCAGCGTGTTGAGCCCGGGGGTATCCAGAATCACCAGGCCGCTTTTCAACAGCGGATGCGGGTAATTGATGAGGGCGTGACGCCATACCGGCACATCGACCTTGCCCTTGGTTTTGAGCGAATTTACCATGCCGACGTCCTGGTCATCCCACAGTCCGAGCGCTCGCGCCTCGTCCAGTGTGACTTCCTTTTGCGCGACCAGAACCTGCAAAGCTTCTTTCATCGTCTCGGCCGATGTAGTATCCAGCCGCAGCTTGCTCCATTCCGCCGGGATCGACTTCAGGTAAGCGAGGCCGTCGTCGCGTTTGCGCGTCTCGATCGGCAGCAGTTTGATGTAGGGCTCTTCGTTATCGTCCCAGAAAATCTCGGTCGGACACATCGTGGTGCGGCCTGGGTCGCTGGGCAGCAAGCGGGATTTGAAATTCGAGAAGAACAGCGCGTTGATGGTTTCGGTCTTGCCGCGCGCGAATTCGGCGACGAAAGCCAGTACCAGCCGGTCGTTCTTGACGGCCTGCGCCATGTCGTAAAGCCGCAGATCCTGCAGCCCGTCGGAAGCGCCGGTAAGGTCCAGCCAATCGCGATAATCGTTGATGGCGCCGGCCAATTGCTCGCGCCATAGCTGATAATCGCTGATTTGTTGTTCGAGCGTGTTGCTCATTGCGGTGTCCAGAGTGTGTCGGGCAAGATCTGGGGGTCGGCGATTTCAATGACTTTGTGCCGTGCGTGTTCGCCATGTTTCAACTGCACCTGATTTTTGCTGACTTTAAATGATTTTCTTAGAAAGTCCAATAACTTATCGTTGGCCTTGTGGTCGGCCGGAGGAGCGGCTACCTTGATTTTCAAGGCGCCATCATGCAGTCCGGCCACTTCCGTGCGGCTGGCATTCGGCTGGATGTAGAGGTCGAGCGTCAGCAAGCGTCCGTCCTCCTGGAAGCGGTACCAGGTCACGGACATCAGAACAATTGCATCAAGTGCTGCTCGAGTGGTGCTACCAGCAGCATCAGCAGCAGTTCGACGAGGATAAACACGATCAATGGCGTCAGATCCACTCCGGCGGTATAAGGCATGCGGCGGCGCAACGGGCCCAGCAGAGGACGCGTCAGGCTCTCCAGTACTGGCGCGATCGGCGTGTGCGGATTGAGCCAACTCAGCACCGCTTGCAGGATCACGGCATAGAGAATGATGTACAGCGTCAGTTTCAGGATGCCCAGCACGGACAGCCCCAGCAGCGCGAGATATACCTGCGGATCCGCGACCAGCAAAGGGAAATCGTGCAGCCACAGCACGGATAGTTGAAAAACAAGTTGCGTCAGCAGTGCCAACAGCAGCGAAGCGGTATCCAGCCAGCCGATGGAGGGAACAATGCGGCGGACGGGGCGCACGGCGAAATTGGTCAGCGAAACGATGGCCTGCGACAGCGGGTTATGGAAAGGCGCACCGGTAAGCTGCAAATAGCAACGCAGCAGAAATGCCAGGGTGAGCAGGCCGAGCAGCGTTCCCAGCAGGAATTCCATGGCTTGCATGAACATAGCGAGTCCTTAATCCTTTCCCAGCAGATCGCCCATTTCGCGGGAGCGTTCGGCGGCGGCATGCAGTGCCTGAACAATAGCATTTTTTATACCTGCGGTTTCCATGCTGAGGAGCGCGCGCTCGGTTGTTCCGCCCTTGGAGGTGACTTGCGTCCGCAGCACGTCGGGGCTTTCGGTACTTTGCAACGCCAGCTGGCTGGCGCCGAGAAAGGTTTGCAGGCTGAGGTCGCGCGCCTGCTGCGGCGACAGACCCAGTTCCAGCGCGGCCTGCTGCATGGCTTCGATGAAATAGAACACATAGGCGGGACCGCTGCCCGAAACGGCCGTGACAGCATCCATTTGCGTTTCTTCGTCCAGCCAGACCGTGCTGCCGACCGCAGCAAGAATGTTTTCCGCTTGTCTGCGTTGCTCTTCACTGGCGCCGGGTGCCGCAAACATTGCGGAAACGCCGCACCGTATTTGTGCCGGAGTGTTGGGCATGACGCGAATAACCGCATCGTAACCGCCCAGCCAGCGGATCAGGTCGCCGCTACGGATGCCGGCGGCGATGGAAACGACCAACTGATTGCGCAGCAGGCTGCCGAGGAAGATGGCGATATCGCGCAACTGCTGCGGCTTGATCGCCAGCACCACGATGTCGGCCATTGCCACGCTGGGCAACTGGTCGCTGACCGCGACGCCGAAGTCGGCCTGAAGTTGTTGCCGCCTGGCCGGGTCGAGTTCGATGACACCGATGTCGGCGGCTTTCCAGCCTTGTGCAATCAGTCCGCCGATAAGCGCGCGGGCCATGTTGCCGCCGCCGATAAATGAAATTTTCATGTATGCCTTACGTTAATAAATGATTGAATCGCCAAGACGTCAATCCTGAGCAGGCTCGTCTTGGAGTTCCTGACGGTTAAATTCTAATTCGCGGGCCAAAAATGGCCGTGCCGATGCGCACGATGGTGGCGCCCTCCGAGATGGCCGCGGGAAAATCCTCCGACATTCCCATCGATAAGGTATCCAGCGCCAATCCGCGTTGCTTCAGTGATTCCAGGAGTTCCCGCAGCATTCTAAACTGCTGGCGTTGCAAAGCAATGTCGTTCGTCGGCGCGGGGATGGCCATGAGTCCGCGCAATTTCAGTCCGGGGAGTTGCGCAACGGCATCGGCGAGCGCCTGCACTTCATTCGGTTCGACGCCACCCTTGCTTTCCTCTCCGCTCACATTCACCTCGATGCAGATATTGAGGGGCGGCAAGCCGTTGGGGCGTGCATCGCTCAGTCGCTGCGCAATTTTCAGCCGGTCCACGCCGTGGACCCACGCGAAATTTTCGGCAATCGGGCGCGTTTTGTTGCTCTGGATCGGGCCGATGAAATGCCATTCCAGCGGAAGCTCGGCGAGAGCAGCCATTTTTTCCAGCGATTCCTGCAGATAATTTTCGCCGAAAGCGCATTGTCCGGCAGCATGCGCTGCGCGAATTGCATCCGCCGGCTGCGTTTTGCTGACGGCAATCAGCGCGACCGATTCCGGAGCCCGTCCGGCCTCGGTTTCGGCCTGCCGGAGGCGCGACTTTACAGCTTGCAAGCGTTCCGAGATTGAGGTCATAATCCGTCCATTCGATTACTAAAAATTATATCAGGGGAATCTCGATGGACGTTTCCGATCTGCTGGCATTTTCGGTCAAGAACAAGGCTTCCGACCTGCACCTCTCCGCCGGTTTGCCGCCGATGATCCGCGTCCATGGCGACGTGCGCAAGATCAACATGCCATCCATGGATCACAGCCAGGTGCACGACATGGTGTACGACATCATGAACGACGGTCAGCGCAAGTTCTACGAAGAAAACCTGGAGTGCGACTTTTCCTTCGAAATTCCCAACCTCGCGCGTTTCCGCGTCAACGCGTTCAACCAGAACCGCGGCGCCGCTGCCGTCTTCCGGACGATTCCATCCAAGGTGCTGACGCTGGAGCAGCTTGCCGCCCCACCAATCTTCAAGGACATTGCACAGTATCCCCGCGGGATCGTGCTTGTCACCGGCCCGACCGGTTCCGGCAAATCGACGACGCTGGCGGCGATGGTCGATTTCATCAATGAAAATGATTACGCCCACATTCTGACGGTGGAAGATCCCATCGAATTCGTGCACCAATCCAAGCGCTGCCTGATCAATCAGCGTGAAGTCGGGCCGCACACGCTGTCGTTCGCCAATGCGTTGCGTTCCGCATTGCGCGAAGACCCTGACGTGATCCTGGTTGGCGAAATGCGTGACCTGGAAACCATCCGTCTGGCGCTGACCGCTGCCGAAACGGGGCACTTGGTGTTCGGCACGTTGCATACCAGTTCCGCCGCGAAGACCGTCGACCGTATTGTGGACGTGTTCCCCGCTGCCGAGAAAGACATGGTGCGTTCCATGCTCTCCGAATCGTTGCGTGCCGTTATTTCGCAGACGCTGCTCAAGACCAAGGACGGCAATGGTCGCGTCGCGGCGCACGAGATCATGATTGGTACGCCGGCGATTCGTAATCTGATTCGCGAAAACAAGGTTGCCCAGATGTATTCGGCAATCCAGACAGGACAGGCGCTCGGCATGCAGACGCTGGATCAGAATCTGATGGAACTGGTACGTCGCAATCTGGTGGCGGGCGATGAGGCCAAGGCCAAGGCGACCAACAAGGATGCGTTCGTATAAGGCCGGTAGCGATATCTGAGTTATCCAGAGCGCTATCAAAACTTGGAGAAATAAATCATGGATCAAGGCCAGGCAGAAAAATTCGTATTCGATTTGTTGCGCATGATGCTGGCGAAGAATGCTTCCGACCTGTTCATCACGAACGGTTTTCCGCCCGCACTCAAGGTCGACGGCAAGGTGACCCCGGTCACGAACCAGACTCTGACCAATCAGCAGTGCAAGGAAATCGCGCGCTCCATCATGAATGACAAACAGGCGGCGGAATTCGACGCGACCAAGGAGTGCAATTTCGCGATTGGTTTGCCCAACGTGGCACGCTTCCGGGTGAATGCGTTCATCCAGCGCGGCGCGGTCGGGCTGGTGTTCCGGACGATTACCACCAAGATTCCCAAGTTCGAGGAACTCGGGTTGCCGGACGTGTTGAAGGAGATCTCGATGACCAAGCGCGGTCTCGTGATTTTCGTCGGCGCCACCGGCTCCGGTAAATCGACCTCGCTGGCGGCAATGGTGGGCTATCGTAATGAAAACAGCTACGGCCACATCATTACCATCGAAGACCCGATCGAATTCGTGCATGACCACAGGAACTGCATCGTCACCCAGCGCGAAGTCGGCGTGGATACCGAAAACTGGTTCGCCGCGCTGAAGAATACGTTGCGTCAGGCTCCGGACGTGATCCTGATCGGCGAAATCCGCGATCGCGAAACCATGGACTACGCCATCGCTTTCGCCGAAACCGGCCACTTGTGTCTCGCGACCTTGCACGCCAACAGTACCAATCAGGCGCTGGACCGTATCATCAATTTTTTCCCCGAAGAACGCCGCCAGCAATTACTGATGGATCTTTCGCTGAATGCCAAGGCTTTCATTTCGCAACGCCTGATTCCCAAGAAGGAAAGCAAGGGGCGCGTGCCGGCAGTGGAGGTGATGATCAATTCGCCGCTGATCTCCGACCTGATCTTCAAGGGCGAGGTGCACGAGATCAAGGAAATCATGGCGAAATCGCGCGAACTGGGCATGCAGACATTCGACCAGGCGCTATTCGATTTGCACGAGGCGGACATGATCACTTACGAAGATGCGTTGCGAAACGCCGATTCGGTGAACGATATCCGCCTCAAGATCAAGCTGGAGGGCAGGGAGTCGAAAGACAAGGATCTTTCCGCAGGCCTGGATCACCTCGGCATCGTATAGCCGAACTACGCCAGTCGGAATCCTGTCGTACCGGATGGAGGTGCGGGTGCCAAGTCTGCGCGCCACATCCACCCTGCTCACCATCGGGAGTTCCGCTCATGTCCGGCAATATCCGCATTGGCATTTCAGGCTGGCGCTATCCCCCCTGGCGCAAGGTCTTCTACCCGTCCGGCTTGACGCAGAAGCGCGAACTGGAATTCGCATCCCGCGCGCTGCCTACCATCGAAATCAACGGTTCGTTTTATGGCCTGCAACGGCCAGAGAGCTACATGCACTGGTACGACGAAACACCCGAGGATTTCGTGTTCAGCGTCAAGGCGAACCGGTATGTGACGCACATCCTGCGGCTCAATAAGGTCGAAACGGCCGTCGCCAATTTCTTCGCATCCGGGCTATTTCATCTGAAGGAAAAGCTGGGGCCCATCCTCTGGCAATTTCCGCCGAGTTTCCGGTTCAATCCGGAAAATTTCGAAAATTTTCTCAGGCTCCTGCCGCACGATACCGAGGCTGCAGCAGCTTTTTCACGGCGAAACCATGCAGGTGCCGCGGAACGCACCTATCTTGAAGTGGACAGGAAACGGCCTTTGCGGCATGCCGTTGAAATCCGTAACGAAAGCTTCGTCGACAAGACATTTGTCGACCTGTTGCGGCATTACAAAGTCGCGCTTGTAATTGCCGATACGGCAGGAAAATGGCCGTATCGCGAGGACGTGACTGCTGATTTCGTATATCTGAGACTGCATGGCGCGGAGGAATTATATGCAAGCGGATATACGGATAAGGCTTTGAAAAACTGGGCCGCCAGGATAACCGCATGGAGCAGGGGGCAGCAGCCGGAAGATGCGCATCTGATCATTGACCGCGATCCGCCAAAAAGGAAATCGCGCGATATTTACTGTTACTTTGATAACGATATCAAAGTGAAGGCGCCCTTCGATGCGCGCAAGCTGCTCGGGCTATTGGGTCTCGAGCAAGGGCTGGCACGGCTGGATCATCCAGGAAGTCTGGTCTAGCAGGCGCCTGTTTCCCGGAGTGTCAGGCCTGATGCACCAAATGCCCGGCGACGATGGTTGCGCGCACCTTGCCGGCCAGTTCCAGCCCCAGGAACGGCGTATTTTTGCCTTGGCTCAGTAGCGACTGGCGTTCCACTTTCCAGTATTCCTCCGCATCGAACACGCAGACATCTGCGCATGCGCCCTCGCCGAGATGCCCGGCATCGATGCCGAGCAGTGCGGCGGGTTCGCTGGTGATGCGCGCCAGTGCGGCGACCAGCGGCGTGCCGCTTTCCTGTGCCCATTTGAGCGTCAGCGGCAGCAGCAACTCCAGCCCGGTCGCACCCGGTTCGCTTTCGGCGAAAGGCGCCAGCTTGGCGTCGTCATCTACCGGTGTGTGGTCGGAACAAATGGCATTGATCGTGCCGTCGGCCAAGCCTTGGCGCAAGGCGTCGCGGTCGCGCTGTGAGCGTAGCGGCGGTTTAAGGTGGCATTGCGGATCGAAGAAACCGATGTCGTGTTCGGTGAGGTGCAGGTGATTGGCTGCGATGTCGCAACTCACCGGCAATCCTTGCTGCCTTGCCTTGCGCAGCATTTCCAGACCGTCGCGCGAGGAAATCCGGCACAAATGAACGCGCGCGCCGGTTTCCTGTGCCAGCGTCAGGATTGTTGCCAGCGCAATGGTTTCGGCGCTGGCCGGAATACCGGTCAGGCCCAGCCGGGCGGCGACTTCGCCATCATGCGCCACGCCGTTGCGTGCGAGGTAAGAGTCTTCGGGGTGCAGCCAGACGGTAAAACCGAAGGTGCTCGCATACTGCATTGCCCGGCGCATCACCTGCGTATCGATCAGCGGTGCCGTGACATGCGAAAATCCGACGCATCCGGCTTCGGTCAGCTCGCACATTTCGGTCAGGTTCTTGCCTTCCAGTTGGCGCGTCAATGCACCCAGCGGGTAGACACGTGTCAGATTAAGCAGCTTGGCACGATGCTTGAGCATTTCGACCAATCCCGGCTCGTCCAGCACCGGGTCGGTGTCCGGCGGGCAAGCCAGGCTGGTGATGCCGCCCGCAGCGGCCGCGCGCAATTCGCTTTCCAGGGTGGCCTTGTACTCGAAGCCCGGTTCGCGCAGGCGTGCGGAGAGGTCGACCAGGCCGGGGCAGACGATCTGCCCGCTGGCATCCAGCGTCTGGTTGGCATGAAAATCGGCCGGCGAGTTGCCGATGGCGACTACCCTGCCCGCAGCGATGAACAGATCCTGTATCGCATCGATATTGTTTTTGGGGTCGATCAGGCGACCGTTCTTGATATGGATTTTCATTCGGTATTTCCGGCGAGTATGCTCATCACGGCCATGCGTACCGCAATGCCGTAGGTGACTTGGGGCAGGATCACGGATTGTGCGCCGTCGGCGACGGCGGAGTCGATTTCGACGCCGCGATTCATCGGTCCGGGATGCATCACGATGGCGTCCGGTTTCGCCAGCGCCAGCTTTTCCTGGGTCAGGCCGTAGCATTTGAAATACTCTTGCGCCGAGGAGAGCAGTGCTCCGCTCATGCGCTCGTTTTGCAGGCGCAGCATCATGACCACGTCCACGCCTTTCAATCCTTCGCGCATGTCGTGATAGACCTGCACGCCCATGCGGTCCACGCATTCCGGCAGCAGCGTCTTGGGCGCAATTACGCGGACCTCAGGCACGCCCAGCGTCGTCAGCGCATGAATTTCGGAACGCGCCACGCGCGAGTGCAAGAGGTCGCCGACAATCGCGATGCGCAGGTTATGCATGTCCGGTTTGTAGCGACGGATGGTGAACACGTCCAGCAAACCTTGCGTGGGATGCGCGTGGCGACCGTCGCCGGCGTTGATCACATGGATGTGCGGTGCCACATGGCGGGCGATGAAGTGTGCCGCACCGGATTGCGAGTGGCGCACCACGAACATGTCGGCGTGCATCGCCGTCAGGTTATCC
>Ga0066486_1000361_pt1 | contig 12297 bp, 7 predicted proteins | sample LakWasM128_HOW14_2_FD_59591 | JGI IMG/M metagenome (GOLD analysis project Ga0066486, IMG submission 59591) | Freshwater sediment methanotrophic microbial communities from Lake Washington under simulated oxygen tension - Sediment Metagenome 128_HOW14 | ecosystem: Environmental > Aquatic >... | reverse complement strand
ACTCCAGCTATACCGGCCGCCTGGGCGTAGGCCGCATCCTGAACGGCCGCATCAAGCCGGGCCAACAAGTCACCGTGATGAAGGGCGACGAGCAACTGGCTTCCGGCCGCATCAATCAGGTGCTGGGTTTCCAAGGCCTTGAGCGTATCGCGGTGGAAGAAGCCGAAGCCGGCGACATCATCATCATTTCCGGTCTGGACGAGATCGGTATCGGCGTGACCATTGCCGATCGCGAAAATCCGGTAGGCCTGCCCTTGATGGCGGTGGACGAACCAACATTGACCATGGACTTCATGGTGAACTCCTCACCGCTGGCCGGCACCGAAGGCAAGTTCGTCACCAGCCGCCAGATCCGCGATCGCCTGACGCGTGAGCTGCTGGTGAACGTCGCACTCAAGGTTGAGGATACTGCGGACGCCGACGTGTTCCGCGTTTCCGGTCGCGGCGAATTGCACCTCACCATCCTGCTGGAAAACATGCGCCGCGAAGGCTATGAAATCGCAGTCGGCAAGCCGCGTGTCGTGTTCAAGGAAATCGACGGCCAGAAGTGCGAGCCGTATGAAATCCTGACCGTCGACCTTGAAGACGAATGCCAGGGTACCGTGATGGAAGAGCTGGGCCGCCGTCGTGGCGAACTGCAGAACATGGCATCCGACGGCAATGGCCGTACCCGTCTGGAATACCGTATTCCGGCACGCGGGCTGATCGGCTTCCAGAGCGAATTCCTGACCATGACTCGCGGTACCGGCCTGATGGCGCACATTTTCGACGAATACGCCCCGCTCAAGGCCGATATGCCCAGCCGTCGCAACGGCGTGCTGATATCCTCCGAGCAGGGCGATGCTGTCGCTTACGCGCTGTGGAAGCTGCAGGATCGCGGCCGCATGTTCGTCAGCCCAGGAGACAAGCTGTACGAAGGCATGATTATCGGCATTCACAGTCGCGACAATGATCTGGTGGTGAACCCCATCAAGGGCAAACAGCTGACCAACGTGCGTGCCTCCGGTACCGACGAAGCCGTGCGCCTTGTTCCGCCTATCCTGATGTCGCTGGAGTACGCGGTCGAATTTATCGACGACGACGAACTGGTGGAAATCACGCCAAAGTCGCTGCGTCTGCGCAAGCGCCATCTGCAAGAGCACGAGCGTAAGAAGGCTGCCAAGGTCTGATCGCAGAAAAAGCTGAAATCTCAGCAAATAAAAAGCCCGGCAATGCCGGGCTTTTTATTTTTCTATCGCTATTAGCCATCTGCTGCCCTTAAGCTCAGATTGTCATGGGTGCTACTCTAGTGCCCATGACAATCAGAATTCCTTCATCATTAAAATGGCTTATTAACAAGCACGCCAGGTTAGCCTCTCAAATCGAGAGCACTCAATCGGTGCTCGATAAAAGCAAAGAGTTGTATCTTGAGATGGTGTGGGAAAATCGGAGAGCCGAGGAAAACCATGCACTCTTGGTTGAATGCAATCGACGACACTTGGCTCAGCTTCAGAAAGATTTAGCAGCCATCGCAAGCACACTACTTCTCCATGACATTCCAATCGATCCCGAAATAATTGCTCCGATAAAGACTCAACAAAAGGTGAGGCATTTCCCTCATGGCGAAATCACGCGCTTAATATTTGAGGTCTTAAAATTAGCTAAAGGCCAACCGAAAAGCACTACTGAGATTTTTATTTTCATAAGAGCGCATAGCCCAAAAATAATGAGTGCCGCTGATGATGAGGCTTTAAGAATTTCTGTTAGGAAGCGTCTAAAGACGTTGCATGCCGAGCAAAAAGTAGAACTATTTGGCAGGACCTTACGTGGACAAGAGGGGCGGTGGGTGTTGGCTAGAGAGCTTTAGGAACTTTAGCTAATACCACCGCCTTTGTCCTTTACTCCATTAATATCTCCATGGCGCGATGGTGACCTTGGAGGTACCCACGCCACCATCGAGATAATCCATTTCTAAATATCTTGTGAAAGATATCTTTTAACCGTTGGCCCTCAGTGTGTCTTCTTGTGTCTTCACGCCATGCCATCTCATTTGCAAGATCCATTAGATATTTTGGAGTAATCCTATGTACTACCCCATATTCACAGCGTCGCAGACGACTAAAGTACGACTCCGCCTGATTCTCGTTCACACCATCTATCGTTGAGAACTCTTTCGAGTGCTCCACCGTTTTGTGCTCGTACCATTGAGCAAGTCTTGCGTAGGCAGCATTTTCATCAGTCATGATGAGGGAGTCATAGCCAACGTATCTCTTAGCTAATGTCTCAGCGCTAGCCGCGTCCTCAGCCATTGAAACTGAGACAATAGTACGCTTTGCTCCCATTCCCCCTTCAGGAAATACTTCACGCATTACCATTACGATTCGCCGATTCCTTCGTTTCTTTTTATTCACTTCTGATCCAGCATATCCATATGCTGGTGTAGCCTTTTTCTTTTTACTAAACTGTTGTTCAACCCTGGCTGCAATAGCCTCTACCTCTGGTTTTCTACGCTGATTAGGCTTCCTAGGCTTCCCGCCAAAATGACCGCCGTCAATATGAATCAACCCTGTTAAGGGAGTCGAGTCTCGTTGGCGTAAAAGGCATTCCCTTAACTTCCCCACAAGTAACCGTGCAGTTTTGACGTTAACCTTCAGCTTCGCTGATATATCAACGCAAGAAATCCCTTTGACTGATGAGGTGTACAAGAACAGACCCATCAACATTTTCTTGAAAGACAGCTTATGGTCTGCAAAAGGAGTGCCGCTAGTCACACTAAATAGGCGATCACAATGTTTGCAGCGCCATTGCTTTCGAGCCTTTCGAAAATAATGCTTATCTATTGCACCACACTCTGGACATACCTGAGTCTCAGTGTTTCCCCAGCGACGCTCAACAAAAAACCAAAATGCGTCTTCTTCTGAAAAATTGGCGATTTCAAACAAACTAAAGTCTCTGCGCTTGCTAGAAGCAACATAGGCCTGAACCATTTTTGATTTAACTCCTTTTTAAGGAGCCAATCTCATAGGCAAAGCAAGACCAGCGCGCCGGATAGTTGTAAACTCCAGAGCGTGTTTGCAAGCTGACAAAATCCATTCACCTTGACAAATCAATGGTGAGTGATTATTGTCGTAGCTGTTCAGGGTCGAATTGAACAGCACATAAAAGAGCCTCCGGATTGCCGTCCGTTGGCTCTTTTGCTTTTTATCTCTACTTAAATTCTAAGAGCTGGCTTCATATTTAATATGGCATGCTTTTAAGAACGATTATTTGTACGGTTTGTAGAGATAGTCTCCTTTCTTTTCCAGTTACTGATTTCTGCTGGCTTGTGCTGATAGCCACTTAGCAACTTCCTCAGTCAGAGCAAACCAACCCCGTCTGCCTGGTATCTTGAAAACATGAACGCCCAGTTCAGATCGAAGTCGACTTCGATGAAAAGATGCATAGGTTTTAAATCCCAACGCTGCATAGAGTTCAGAACCGCCTAATGTAGGCCCGTACTGGGCCATTAGGGTGTTCAGTAGTTCATTTGCTTGGCTTTCCATCGCAAACCTTCAATTCAATTAAATCTGATTGAATTATCTTGACTACCTCATCCATAACAATCTAGCCTCACTTTAATTCCCAATTAAGTGACACCATGGATGGAAGAAAACGAGGCAGGCCTTACCGACATTGGGCCGAGCATTTACGCATTGCCATTTGGTACAAAGAAGTAAAGCGTCAGTCTGGCTGGTCAGATTACGCGCTGGATAATCAATTTGCCTGGACGGAGCATGGGGAGGAATTAAGGGATGCAGCGGGTAACAGAATAAAGCTCGTTACAACTTATCGCCCCAGAGTATTCGAATGGATACGCAAGACTGGCAAAAGACCATCAGGAAGGGATAAAGATAAACGATGGCGTAGTATGAATGAAATTGTGGAAGCAATAGATCGCCATGTTTTGTTTACTAATACTAAGGCAATGTATCAGGCCAAATTATGGGATTTATTGCAATTAGAGGTAATCCCGACATCCACATTAAAAAATGAAATAGAAAAAATTTTCACCGCCTTTAATCTCATACATGTTGATCATGAAAATTCTCCGATCCTTGCCAAGCTAGTTGATGCGCATGGCCATTTAGCTGTCTTCGACCGTTGTTTACGGGTGTCTTTGAGGAGGTTGGGTAAGCTGGCTGCGATTGACCTAGCCTCCTACTTGTATGTACGAGCAGAGCAGGCCCCTCAGGTTCGGAGCATCATCGAAAGTATTTTAGATAATAAGCTTGAGAATCTGTTTACATCTTACTTTCCTGATTTAGAAGCGCTGGGATATTCGGAAGACTCCATTAAAGCACTGCGCAGCATAAGGCTAAGAGCAGCGAAATACGGTTATGGATATCCGGAAGCAATTGTTAATTGGCCAATATTGCCGAAAGAATTGGCCTCTTCGATTACAGAAAATCAATTGTTTCAGACAGAGTTTTTTAGCTGATCGCCTGCAAGCATTGAAATGTCATCCGGAAGAACGCATTCTTGATCGACGCCTCGAATGCTACATTGCCTCAGTAATTCAACAGCAACTTCTTCATGGCTTGGACAGATGGTTTTCATATCTGACTGCCCGTGCTTGCCGGTCGCCGTGACATAGGGATGTGAACATGATGGAATATCCAGCATGGCAATCATGGGGCGATACAAAGCGCTCAATGCAAGCTGAGGTAATCGTCGCTTTAAGCGCAGGTAAATCTGGATTCCAGCGGGATCAAGATCGCCCCAGAAAGTAATGTTTGAGTGGCTAAACAACTCCCTTACCGGAGGGCATGATGATCCCTCGCGGATTAGCGTAATAGACCTGGAAAAGCCAGAATCTACAAGGTCCGCCAGTTGGGTACCATATTCGTTATCACTTTTGCTAAGGCCAAACCCGTAGGTTGCAATAAATACGCAGGATCGCGTGGCATCTGTAGCCATGGCAAGTTCGAAAGCTGCGGGATTTTCCACTAGGACAACTGCTTTCGGCTGAGAGCACCCGCCGACGACCACATATGGGGGATGGCTCTGGAACTGGGACGGTGCTATGCCAAAAGCTATAAGGCTTTTGCTCGGGATCATTCCAAGTAATTTGGAAGACCCTAAAAGGTGTCGGGCGCTAACCAGGTATGCCGACAAGCCGGTAAGAGTAGCGTGGTCTTGTTTTAGCCTTCTCAAACCACTGACGATGGCACGCATTTCCTCTAGCCCCAAGCCATGCAAATTTTTCCAGCTTTCGGCTAGCGCCTGAGTTTCTTCTTCACTTAAAGCACTACTGTGCAAAGCATCGAGCCATAAGGATTGCAATGGATCGATTATCTTTTCAGGAATGCTGCCTAGGATTTTGACCTGAGCAAATGGAGTTCCATCTTGAGAAATCCCTTCCAGCCACCCAGATTTTGTTAATCTTGCCAATGCTTGCTTTATGGCCAATGGATCTATGCCATAGTTTTTAGCTAAACGACCAATGAGACTATTCGGCAAGAGAAATCTCTTGCCTTCCATTTCCTTGATGATGGCGGCCTTCACCGAATCAATTGGAATGCCCATGCTCATGGTTCAACCGCTTCTGCACCTTTATTGATCGACTGTACGCGAATATTCATCGAACCCATCGCCCCATAATGCGACCCTACTTCACTGGGTTGTAGCAGGCGCCGCGTCTTGCTGTCGGCATACATGAACCTGCCGTTGACTTCGCGAGCCACAATTAGCGTGGGGAAGTAAGTGAAGTTGTTCTGATAGTTCTCATCGTGGCCAGTAATGATGAGCTGGAAATTTCCGCGACTCTTAGTAACGCTGTGCAGCGCGTCGTCGATCAATTCCTTTTTGGACAGGCTGGAAAACGCGCCGTCAATAATCGTAAATTGCGTCTTGTTGGCCTTGAGGCGCTTCAGTTGGGCACTGCTTACGGTCTGTCGTGCCATTTCCCGCTCTGAAACGTAACTGGCCATCTTAACAATCCATAACAGCGCCATGGCAATTCCCTGTCCGGTGCTCACCATATCTTTTTCGAGTAGCAATGGCCGCTGACTGATTGATGGCATGCAGACATGAATAGTGGGCTCCAGTAACACCTTCTGATAGAAATTGTTACGGATTTCCCGGCGCAGGGTAGTTACAGCCTTGGCCTTGCCCCCAGGAGCGAATTGATTTATGGCTTCACTGTTGTTCTCGTATTCCTCGACCATCCGCACAATATCGTTCAGTGTGGCGCGGATGTCCTGCTTCTCAGCAATTTTTGCTGAGATGTCAAAACCCGCCCGGTGGATGACTTTCGTGGCGCTGTCACGCTCAGGAGCGAATGTCTCACGCATGATGCGCAGGTTGTCAGGTAAACGCAGGGTGAATTTCTGAAGCCATCCGCTAATGTCACCCCACTCCTGATCGAGATACGATTGCGCGGTAGCATTGGCCGCATTGTTTTTCTCGTAATTGGTCTTTGTCACGTTATAAATGTGCGCAAGGACAGATACATCCTCCTTGCCACGTAATAGCTCGATTCTGACATGCTCGGACAGATCAAGATTTGATCTTGCCATCATAAGGTCAATCTGGCTGCCCAACGTGCTTTTCGCAGCCAGGTATTCCTGACGTGATTCGCGCATCTTTTTGCTCAGAGATGAAGTGTTTACCACATCGATGTCCTCAACAAGATCAATTAATCGGGCAATTTTCTCGGCAATATCCGTTTCCCGTCTTGCCGCGTCTGCCAGATCCGTGATCGGGTGTTGAACACGCCCATTACTTGGAATAACCTCGAAAGGCTCTCCTTCGTTAAGGAACTCCCGGTATTTCCGTGTGAGTTTCCGCACAAGCTCGTCGATCTCACCGGCCTTGTCCTTGGCATCAAGATTGCGCTCCCGGAGAACTTCGAGATCAACATCAATCTGTGGCAGCAACTTGGCTTGGATTTCTTCTATTTCCAAGCCAATAGCAGTGATCCGGCTTTCAATCCACTGGGGCCTTTCTCCGCCATTTCTGACGAAGGCTTCAGCCAGCTCGAAACGGAAAGCCGCTCTCTCAACAGCGATTAATAATCGTTTGCTTAGATCAACTTCTGTAACTTGTGCAGACCGCATGAAGGCCGGGTTGTCGGTTGGGTGATCCATGAATGCCTGAATGCGTTCAAGGACAGGGACCTGTTTTGCAAGTTGCTCGGCATCGGCACGAGCATTTACCAAGATATCCCGTTGCTGCTCCAGCGCTTCGACAACAGCTTCGTTTTTGTTATAAGCAAATTCTGCTGCTTCGAATGCGGTGTTGGCCGCGTTTACTAATGCGACCAGACTTTCTTCGCTATCGTTATCCGAAAAGCCTCGGCTGAATTCAATTCGTGAGCGGATAGCATTGACGGCTCCTTCCGATGCCCGCTCTTCCAGTCGAGGCAATTGCTTATTGATGTCCGAAATTTCCGAAAGGAGAGCTGCGCTTCTGGCTTCTAGCTCATCTTTAATGGCAAGCGCGGCAGCAGGAGCATCAGCGGCATCCTGGTGATCCGCAGCCAGAAGAGCACGTTTCTCGATGAGATGCTCAATCTGATCCGCGATTGAGGCGATACGAGCTTCTACTTGAGCTTTCTCGCGCTCTACCAGTGATGGGTCAAGCAGACAGTCCACTGGGCGTGTACGCACCCCAACCAGCCATGTATGCGCCGTTGAATTCGCAATTGGAATATCATCTTCTGAACGGCAAAATGATGCTAGTTCGTCGAGAACAAATACTGGAGATTCGATTTCCTTATCGGCAAGCCTTCTGGCTGCATCTGCCGCCTCTGCCAATGTGGGATAAACCGGCGCATGTAGTAAGGCAGAGAACAGTGTTAGAACTGCCTCCTTACGTGCACCACTAAGCCCCATGCCATCAATGGCAATATGCAATGCTTGCGGTGTTCCACCTGCGGCTGCCATAGCGTCACGGGCAACACGTCCAGGCGCCACAGCAGCCTTATTCAGGTCAGCACGCCTCTGTTCGGCATCCGATTTAAGTTCCTTGGCCTTAGATATCTCAAACCCGACAGCCTCCCATTCCTTCAGACGGACAGCGATCCAGTTAGCCGGATCAACATCCCCGTGTAATTCTCGAAACCTAGCCAGTGCGTTAAGCGCCCCTTCCATGCCAGAGCATTTCACCTCTATAGCATGCTTGCGATCTTTCGCACTCTTGAGGGTACCCTTGACGGCTGCTTCTAGTTCAGTGACGGACTCGTCCCCGAACAAGCGGCTGAATACCGCCAGTTCAGGTGCAAGCTCCATGAATCTAGTATGCCGCTTCTCGCTCGCAGCTTTGGTTTTCTCGGCTGCGTTAAGAGCAGCCTTGAGAGGTTGGCGACTGGCGCGCGCCTCTTTCAACTGTCCATCAACCTCTTTTTCCACATCTTTGGCAGCCTGCTCTTCCCGCTGCAGTTGCTTCACAACTTCTCTGGGGGCGACGGCATCACCGTGATGTGCAACAAAGGCTGCGTAATTGGAGAAAACCTCCTTAAGATCGCGCACCTTGTCTTTGTGAAGATTCAGCTCAGCATCGGCGTTTGCGTGCTCTGTGGCAACAGCAGTGCCAGTCTGAGTGGGATTGGCAAGCTCGACTTCCGTAAAAAGCCCACTGTCCACCATACGGCGATACTCCGCCTGCTGCTCGCTAATGGTCTGCTGTTCCTTACGCAGATCATCCCGCTCAGTAATATATCCATCAAATTTTTCAGAGAGTTCTTTCCTGCGTCCAGTTTTGGTATCGATTTCATGAGACAACTGGTGCTCCAGTTTGCGCGCCGGATTGGTATCCGCATTTGCGTCGACCCAATCGAAAGCTTCAGTCACAGCGGCAATGGCTTTTTCGCGAGTCCAGTCCTTAAAATTTGTCGTGACGTTCAACAGTGCGAGCGCAGATTCTCTAGTGTAGAGTTGATTTGGCTTTCCTCTCGCATCTCTTGTTTTTAAATGACAAGTAAATTCAATAAGTTGCGATCTATTTGTCGATGTTAGAGCTATTCCATTTCTCTCGCTGGCTCGTCGGTTTACATCACTCGCAGCCTCACCAGTAAATTCAGCCATTACCCGATCAGGTAGATACCAAGTGCCGTCACGCCCTTGCACCACCATAGAACGGGCGATAGGAAGGTGTTCTGGAGGTATACGGGGAATGCCAGGTATAGGGTCGTCGATCAAGACGTTTTTAACCGCAGCTACTTCGGTTGCGAATTCTGCTTTGTGAACCTCATAGTCTTTTTCAGTGCCAATTAAGGCCTGACCTTTTTCCAGCACAATTTCCAGTTCTTTCATCGTGCCTTCCGTACGCTGAAGCTCTTCGGCTTTCTTGGCGGTGTTGCGCTTGGCAACGATAAGCCTGCTAACCTTTTCGTGGATAGTGTCCTCGATGCCGTTTTCGCCCTCTTCGCCAAGCTGCCCCATCACTTCGGAAAGCAGCTCTGGCGCCAATCGTTCGTAGAATACGGAGGCGGCATAGCTCTTTCCTGGGAGTTTCGCCTCAAAATAGTTGCTATCGCCTTCGGCTCCTCTCGCCATTTGATAGACAAACTGCTGATGAAGGTTGGACATATCAAAGTAGTCATCAAGGTATGCCAACCATTCTTTGACTGAAGGATCCCTAAACACCCCAGGACGCGCACGGAGAGCTTCCAGAAACTCCTTATCGGCTATGAGATCATGGCGCATTTGGTGAACATGGGCGATGCTGCAATCCTCGAACGTCCCGCGATAGGCATAGAAATTCACACGTTCGTTCTCACCACTATTCCCATACAGACCAAACACCATTGGGCTTCCGGCCAAATCCCCTCCAGCCATGCCAACAAGATCATTGCTGCCCTCGCCGGGGAGCGTGACCAGCACTTGTAGACGAATATGGGTGTAACGCCCTGTGCGACGCGGGGCGTAGTGACGCCCTCGGAGTTCGTTGATGCTTTTCATGTGAGCTGTCAGCATCGCTAGGAGCGACAGCACGAGTGAGCTTTTCCCCTTGCCGTTTGGGATATTCATAGCCGTGTTTTCAGCGTTCAGGTCAAACACTTGATGTGGCCAGTCCGGGCGCCACGGCTCAACCCTGCCACTGTTCATAAAATTCGATACTTCAATGCGTTGAATCAGTGGCATGGTCTTCAGTTCCTTGTTCGTTGGTTTCACCGACAATCAACTCGATAGTCCGAGCATTGATATCAAGTTCGAAATCAGGTGGCATCAGGTAGGCCAGTTCGTTCTCGGCAATTGCAGCCATATCGACTGCAGCAAGCAACGTCTGCCTATATTCCCCGGGGTTGCCTGCGCTCTCGATCATGCTTGCCGATTCCATTACCTTGAGAAATCGTGAGACATAAACCTTGGCGCTACTTTTTCCGTTCCATAAGGCATCCCACATCAACCCGGAATCTCCCGCTGGACGTCCCTCGTTACCCAACCGTTCTATCCCTTGGGAAACACTTTCCATGAGCAGACTTTCCGATATCAATGCGTCTCTGTGCAGACTCACTTCTGATGGCATACGGTCGATGCGCTGGTAGAAAAACCATTGCATCGTCAGCCATAGCCTGGTTACCCAGAACACAAGCTCCTGCTTATTTGCTGAGCTTCGTCGGTCGCGCATTTGCTCCAGAAACCAGCTGTCATTGAGGTACGGTGCTAACTCAGTGCCACGCTTTCTAGTTATTACGTAAAGCATGTTTGGGCGACCATGTTTGGGTGGAATCCCTAGCTCGATGGCATCTCGTATGTATAAGCTGTAGCCTTGGGCTTCCAGAAAATCATCGAAAGCAGCCAGCTCACTCTGCCCACAACTTGAAAGCGTGAGTGCGGCACCAAGTTCACCTTCTCGCAAGGGCCTGTCGTTTGGGTTTCCATGGATTTCACGGTATTTCATCAGCAGGCCGAACACACGACCCATATCACTTGCGTTCAAGATTGATCCTCCAGAACCATAATCGGGTCATTCCCAGATATTAGGGAGCCCTTATGCTCTAATTCGAAAAAGGTGGCACCGAAACCAACAAGGATTGTGGTTTTGTCATCCTCCAGCGCATCTGGAGCGCTGTATGCGCCGAACAGATCAAGAATGGATTCATCCGGAAGCAGGTCATAGCCATCCATAGTCATAACCTCGCTTAATAGCACCGGACCTTCCTTCAGTCGCTCCACAATCCTCTCGCGATTACGCATAATGAATTGGCGGAAGCGTGAATGAGATAACGTCTCGTTCGGATCGACAGTGAATGCTGCAGCTGCTGGGGCAATCTCTTTTTCCCGAAAATCAATGGCACCAACCAACATGCCAGGATGAAAGTGGGCGTGATCACTCCCTGCAGGCAATATGCGATTTAGTAAAGCTTCCAGTCGCGAGCCTTCATCATTACGGGCACTGCGAACCAAGTGATCTGCCATTTCAAGGAAGCGGATGCGTTCAGCGCCTTGCTGTCGAACCTTTTGTGCCGTGTCCACGAAGCTCACAAATCGCCGGGATAGCGATTCCACGTTTTGCAACACCAATTCAAGCTCAGACTGTAGGTTACCCAAGGAAAACTCGGGACGCTCGCGCTCGGCCCATATTGAAAATGCTTTTCTGGTTCGCTCATCGAAAACAAGCTCAATGGCAATCTTGATAGTTTCCGTCGCTTTTGTAAGGGAGTCAGAAATGCTGCGGCCTTCACGTAAAAGCAAATCGCGAAGATCAGAAAGAGATGGTCTCTCAAGGGCGCTTGATAGTTGTTTGTTTTTGGTTGCTAGATCTAATGTCATAGCCCGACAAAAATTTTGGATATCTCCAAATTGCGCGCGCTCGATGGCTTTGTTTAGGCGATCAGCATCCAGATCGCTGTAGAGCCAGCTTTCACGAAGAGATGAGACCCGCATCAAAAGGCGTGCGTTTTCCGTAAGCTGTATCTGGCTGAACCCCTCTACCACATGTACCAATGGAGTTGTGTCCCATGTTCTCCCGATGGAAATACGGCCATTAATACCCTCTACGCCGTAATGAATTTCACGCTCTTTTTTCAAGTTAGCGATGCAATACTCTATATCTTCATCGCAGGCATCCGTGATCCGCTTCCGGATCATCCCGGAAAGGATGGAAAACGGCACCGCGCCTGCGCCACGTTCAAGTTCAATCTCGCGCAGACAATCCAGCATAATTATCGCTATTGCCAAGAAATACCCAGCCTTGTCTGGCACATCCGGAACATAGGCTCCGCCTTCGCGACGACTCTGGTGCAGATCAATCAAACGCGACACAGCCGCAATTAAGCGAATTTCGTGAGGAAGTTCGTTAGCTTGGTTATTCAGAGCCACTTTTTTTCTTTTT
>Ga0066486_1000354_pt1 | contig 12455 bp, 13 predicted proteins | sample LakWasM128_HOW14_2_FD_59591 | JGI IMG/M metagenome (GOLD analysis project Ga0066486, IMG submission 59591) | Freshwater sediment methanotrophic microbial communities from Lake Washington under simulated oxygen tension - Sediment Metagenome 128_HOW14 | ecosystem: Environmental > Aquatic >... | reverse complement strand
TATTGTTTGCAGGACGGCGATCAATCGCGCACGTAATCCTCGACCAGGCGGCTCGGAATGTGCGGCGATTCAGTCAGCGGCCGCACCGGCTTCCCGGCGATATGGCGAGCACTCACACGCAGCATGTCGATTACGATCACCCACAGCACGACGATAAAGAACATGGTCAGCCAGGCATCCAGATGCTGATTGAAGATCAATTGCGGCGCGACGGCGGCTTTTTCCGGTGGTAGCGTACCGGCCGCAAGCTTGGCCGCCATGTCATTCGCTGCAGCGAGGAAGCCGACGCGAATATCGCTGCTGAATATCTTTTCCCAAGCCGCCGTGGTCGTTACCAGCACCAGCCCGGCCAACGGCACGCCGGTAATCCATGCATGTTTCAGCTTGCCGGACTTGATCAGGATGCCGGTGCCGACGCACAACGCAATCGCCGCCAACATCTGGTTGGCAATACCGAACAGCGGCCACAGCAGATTGACGCCGCCGTTGGGGTCGATCACGCCGATATAGAGGAAATATCCCCAGGCACCGACCACGATACCGCTGGTCAGGATCACCGAAGGCATCCACGAGGTCTGCCCCAGCTTCGGCCAGAAATTACCCAGCATGTCCTGCAACATGAAGCGGCCGACGCGTGTACCGGCATCCAGCGTGGTCAAGATGAACACCGCCTCGAACATGATTGCGAAGTGATACCACAGCGCTAGCATGCCGTTGCCGAATGCGTTGCCAAAAATGCTCGCCATGCCCACCGCCAGCGACGGCGCACCGCCGGTGCGCGCGAATAGCGTGGTTTCGCCCATCTGACGCGCCAGCGCGTTCATCTGTTCTACCGACACCGGAAAGCCCCACGAGGAAATCGTCGCCACCGCGGCTGCGGCCTCTTTGCCGACAATGCCGGCGGGGCTGTTGATGGCGAAGTAAACGCCGGGCTCCAGCACCGTGGCCGCAATCAGCGCCATGATGGCGACAAAGGATTCCAGCGCCATGCCGCCGTAACCGATCATGCGAATGTCACGCTCGTTGGCGAGCAGCTTGGGGGTAGTGCCGGAAGCGATCAAGGCATGGAAGCCGGAAATTGCACCACAGGCGATGGTGATGAACACAAACGGGAATAGCGTGCCGCCGAAAATCGGCCCGGTGCCGTCGATAAACTGAGTCAGCGCCGGCATCTTGATCTCGGGCTGAAGAATGGCGATGGCAATGGCGAGCAAAATCACCGTGCCCAGCTTCATGAAAGTGGAAAGATAATCGCGCGGAGCCAGCAGCAGCCACACCGGCAAAATCGCCGCCGCAAAACCATAGGCAATCACGCCCCATGCAAGCGGCAGACCTTCATGATCGAACAACGCGCGCAGCGTGGCGTTGTGATCCACCCAACCGCCACTGACCACCGCCAACAGCAACAGGATAACCCCAAGCAACGAGCCTTCCAGCACTCGCCCAGGGCGAATATTGCGCATGTACAGGCCGACAATCATCGCGATGGGGATCGTCGCCGCTACCGTGGAAGTCGCCCACGGGCTGTGCTTCATCGCATTCACCACCACCAGGCCCAGCACCGCTATCAGGATGATCATGATGGCAAACGTGCCGATCAGCGCCGCAAATCCGCCCACAGGCCCCAGCTCGTCCCGCGCCATCTGACCCAGACTGCGCCCGTCTCGGCGCATCGAGAAAAACAGCGTCACCATGTCCTGCACGCAACCGCCTAGCACTGCACCGACCAGTATCCACAAGGTGCCGGGCAGATAACCGAACTGCGCCGCCAGCGTCGGCCCGATCAGCGGTCCCGGCCCGGCAATCGCGGCAAAATGATGCCCGAAAACTATCCATTTATTGGTCGGCACGAAATCGCGCCCGTTGTCGAAACGTTCTGCAGGCGTCGCGCGTGTTTCATCCAGCACCAGCACTTTCGCCGCAATCCATGCCGCATAAAAACGGTAGGCAATTGCAAAAACGCACACCGCCGCCGTAATAAACCAGATGGCATTGATGCTCTCTCCGCGGTTAAGGGCAATCCCCCCCACCGCCGACGCCCCGAGCAACGCCACGGCCAACCAGCCTATCTTCCCCATGAGACTCTTCATTTTTTCAGGCTATCCTGTTGGTTTTATACACAATGGTTTGCAGTATAATTCAGGCGTCACCTCTATGGGCCGGTAGCTCAGCTGGGAGAGCGTCGCGTTCGCAATGCGAAGGTCGGGAGTTCGATCCTCCTCCGGTCCACAATTCATGCGGGTTGTATTGGCACTTGTCCCTAGCACCATAACTGTGCCGCTTAGGAACGGTTATGCTGTCAAATAAACGCGGCACGTTTATGCTGCCGGAACCCACGCAAAAATCTGCGCATCCCACTGCTTAGATATTGGCTACACCATTAAGTAAAAAAGCCTGCAATTGCAGGCTTTTATGGCACCCCATTGAGTGATGATTAGAACCACTACCAACCCAAAACAGTCATTACCAGATGTCCCAGTAGGCTGCTTCTCGGGCCTTTTCCGTCGTTCGATTTGCAGGTTCTTTGGGTTGACTACCTACTTAAGTAGGTAGTCAACCCCACATTCAAATATGTCTGCTGGAGACATACCGCTCTGAATCAGCGGTTCAGCTTTGTTAAGGCTGCCGTTGTCAGGAAATCGCATCATGAGGACATGAAATTTTTCGAGTTCCTTTTTCTGAGTGGAGTAGCCATGACAAAACCAGCCACTTCTGAAAAGCTGCATATCTCACTTGAAAAAGCGCAGGATGGCTCGGATGATTGCTTGCTGCCCATTCCGGATGAATTGCTAAAATCTCTGAATTGGAATATCGGCGATTCCATAGATATGGAGGCCCTGCCGAATGGTTCCATCGTGCTTTCAAAGCAGATACAAATCGATGCGGAAGTGCATGCCGCCGCGGTGGAGACCTTTGGTGACCCTCAAAAGGCGGAGCGTTGGCTTCAAGCCCACAACTTAATTTTAGGAATGAGTCCTGCAAACCATTTGGAAGATGGTGGAAACAAAGGTGATGTTTTGAGGATTCTCCATTCAATTTCCCATGGTGGAGTGGCCTAAGCTGTGCAGTTATTTGAAATCGAGGGATAGCTGTATGAGCTCACAGATCTCCGTCTTCATTGATACCGAATTCACGCATTTATGTGACGCCCTAAATCCCGAACCTGCGGTCTTGATCTCGATCGGGGCGGTTACCCAGGATGGCGAGCAACACTTTTATGCCGAGAATGAACAGATCCAACTTGAATTGTGTTCCGACTTCACCATGGGAACCGTGCTGCCGCTCCTTGAGGGCGGCGAGGCGCGCATGCAATACAGCCAAATTGCCAGATCGCTCCGTGAATGGGTCGAATCGCTGGACGCCCAGGTCGAGTTCTGGACTGACAGCCCGTTCCACGACTGGCCGTACATGCAGCACATGTTCGACACTTACGGCTGGCCCGCCAACCTCCATCACTCTCCTATGCCGCTGATCTTTGAAACCCCGGAACTGCAGCAGCGTTTCGAGGATGGCGTCGCTGAAGCGTTCAGAATTAACACTCCACGGTTGCGCAGGCATCATGCCCTGGACGACGCGGTCGCGAATCGACTGGGTTTTCAGCACGCCATAAAGCACTAATGGCATCCGGCTTAGAATAAGCTCTGCTGCTTTTTCTCTACCCGATCAGCCAGGAGATCCACATCGAAGATCCCTGGCTTGCCGCGACATGGCACGAAATCTAGTTTCTTGACGTTCTCAAACACGAAACCATAGCAGTGCTTCCCGCCGTGCGCCCGCCTTTCGTGGGGAACATTCGTAACCGCCCCGGGTGGCAGGCAGTCGATCATATCTACTATCGCCACCACCCCGCCATACTCCAGCTCCTCGGGCGGCGGGATGTTGATCCCCAGCTGATATTTCACATAGGCGTAGTAGTGCGGCTCAAAGGTCTTGCTGGCATGGATGGCTAGCTCGCCGCGGTGGTTGGACGGCCACGTACGGTCATCAATGTCGGTGTGGCCGTTGGCGACCATCCAGGCGTATGGCTGGTACATGGAGAGACACTTCATGCCGGATTTTCAGGTTTTCGCATAGCTTGTTGAGTAGTGCATTACCGCACATTCACCGGCGCTTTGTCATTCCTATGCAGGGGTATGGCCTTGATGCTGTTCACGGTGTTGTTTATTACTCTTACGCACTCGGTAGAGTCCGTAATAGACGGCGATGTTGCCTATGATGCCGGCCGCCAAAATAACATAGACTAACTTTTCCATGATCATTTGCTCCTAATCTATCATGGATAATAATAAGGATTTCCGTTAGTCGATTAACCGCATTCCGCAGTGCTTGGCAGCACCACGATCAAATGTTGCGGTGTAACTGCATCCGGCTTCATTAGCTGACCGGTCTATCATGCAGTCGGCAAAGTCGGCCTTGCCTTCTTTGAACATTCTCAAAGCCTTCCACACGGTATCGGCATTAGCCACCACAATTTCCTTGGTTCTCAACAGTGTTTCTAGCACCTCGGTTATTTCGGTTTTGGTCAATTTGTAGCAGACCGTCAATACCCACACCAATTCCACGACTGAAACAATGCCGACGAAACCGGGCTCAAAAGCTGACAACGACTCAATCAGGCGAGTTGCTTTGGGTGATTGATCTGGATCGTCCTGGGCGACATATCGAACAAGCACATTTGTATCCAAGCCGATCATCGAGCTGACGCCCCCCGCTCTGCGATAGCTTCATTCATCGCCTCAACTGTTACCGGTGTGGCAGGCTTGCGAATTAAACCCTTCAACGCAGTCACAGATTGCGTGGCGGCCACTAATTCAAAATGGCCTGGCTCAACCTGAACAAATTCCACTCGATCTCCTGACTCGACGCCGAGAGCCGCCCTCACGGCGGCTGGGATGGTGATTTGACCCTTGCTTGTCATTGTTGCGGTAGACATTTTGCATCTTTCAGTTATAAATCCTTACATTATAGTAAGGAGAGTTTAAAATCAAGAAAACTTCATGTTCAATTTCCCCCGTTCTTTTCCGATCGAATACAGCGTAGGAGAACCAGCGCCCGGCAAGGCATCCCCACAGCCGCCCATCACATAGTACAGCGATTCGATTTGTACGAGTCGAGTCGGGCATGGCATAACCTGCACCCATATTCCCCGCGCGCACGTACTTTTTGCACAGCTGCCACGACAGCGTCCCGCTGGGACTCAATGCGAATCGCCAATCTTTTCCTGTTGGAGGCTATATGCTTGTCCTGCATGGACACGCATTCCTCGGGGAACCAGTACTTCATACAGGATCGGGTGAGACCCAGCGATCTATCTACTTGCGACAATGAGCGCACATCCTCTGGATTGTTGATGATGCCGGCAAGCTCCTGAATTAGCTTGCGTCGCTGGTAGCAGCCAGTAGATAGTTCCGAAGGCTACTGCCAACGCCTACTTGCACCATGTCGGGTGAAGTCAAACGCTGAGTGAACGTGTGGCCAGATAGTTCTGGCGATACGTCTCGAAGGGTACCTGGTCGGCGGCCTCGATAGCTTTTTGCTCGGCGATCGACTGGAGGGTCATGGCGAGAAAATGAGTGTTCTGCTCCGAACTCAAGGGCCCACTGAGCAGAGAACTTTTGGCCGCCAGCGACTGAGCCATGATGAAGCGCACGTGCGAGCTTTCATGACTTTCGGTCATTGCATCGAGCACCCGAGCTGAAGGCGCACTGGTCGGTGTGTGTAGAATTGCGCGCGCTATGTTCAGGGTGCGGACATATTCGCCATCACCGTGGGTACGATCCAGAGCCTGGGCAATCGGTTCCATTTCGGCGAGTACAGCATCACCCCAGTTGGGCACTGAAATCTCCATGCCACCACGCTCCAGTTTCAGTCCCGGATCACGGCCGTGACTGGCTACATGGTGTTGGTTACGTCCCAATGCGGCAATTTCCTCGAGCGTGTCGGGTGGGCTTTCGTGCAGCAGGCAATGCAGCAACAGCATGTCGATAAAACGCATGGCGGCGCCATCAATACCGACGGGCAAGAAGGGGTTCAGGTCCATGCAGCGCACTTCAACGTATTCAACGCCTCGCTCGCGCAGCGCGTGTAACGGCCGTTCTCCGGGACGGATTACCCGCTTAGGGCGAATAGTGCCGTAGAACTCATTCTCGATCTGGAGCAGGCTGGTGGCGAGCTGGTTGTAGTCACCACCGGGATTGCGTATGCCGACCGCAACGTAGGGCGCGTAAGGTTCGGTCATTGCCGCTTGGAGCGATGCCGCATAGATTTCCAGGCTGTTGTAGCTGACCGCAATCGAGGACTGGGCATCGCTCTGGTAGCCCAAGCGACCCATGCGCAACGAGGTGCCGTAGGGCATGTACAGGCTTTTATCTCCGAGTGAGCGCAATTCATGCTGGCGTCCCTCGACAAAGCTGCTGCAAACGGCCGGCGAAGCGCCGAACAAGTAGAGCAACAGAAATGTGTGACGGCGGAAATTGCGTATCAGTGAGAAATAGTCGTCGGTTTTCAGGCCTGGCATCGACCAGTTGTAGTGGATACCAGAAATCATTTGCATGCGTCGGCCGTAGCGATGGCCCAGGCCCATGCGATAGACGCTCTTGGCACGGCCGACGTTGGATGAGCCATACATACCGATCGGGATGGTTTCGTCGGTCGGCAGGCAGCAGGGCATGCTGCCGGTCCAAAGTATTTCTTCGCCTATGGCTCGATAGACGAACTGATGAATCTCAGTCAGCTCTTTTAGGCAGGCGTCAATGTCGCCATGAACCCCAGTAACCAGTTCCAATTGTGCTTCACTGAAGTCCGTAGTGATACGCGGATGTGTCAGCGCTGATCCGAGTGCGCTTGGATGCGGGGTCAGTGCCAAATTTCCGTCAAATTGCGCTCGCAAACTTTCCTTTTCGATGCCACGACGCATGCCGGTTAGCTGCTCGGCCGATACCTCTCTTAATCGCTTTATGACACTAGTCATACGGATAGCTTCTTGTATGAACAAGTCATGTTCTGAGCTTATACCCTGTCTTGAAAGCCCACCAAACAAAAGTCAGACAGGCGACTAGAAAACCTAAGGTCATGCCGATGCTCACCGCAATATTTACGTCGGCAACGCCATAAAAGCTCCAACGAAAGCCGCTAATCAAGTACACCACCGGGTTGAACAAGGTGACTTTCTGCCACAGCGGTGGAAGCATATTGATTGAATAGAATGCGCCGCCAAGGAAAGTTAGCGGAGTGACAATCAACATTGGGATCACCTGTAGTTTCTGAAAGTTGTCTGCCCACAATCCAATGATGAAACCAAATAGACTGAAGGTCACAGCCGTGAGCAAAAGGAAGGCAAACATCCAAAAAGGATGGGCGACTTCGTATGGCACGAACATGCGCGCAGTAGCCAGAATCAACAGGCCCAGCATGACTGATTTTGTCGCCGCCGCACCTACATAGCCGATCACTGCTTCGCCCCATGAAACAGGCGCCGATAGAAGTTCGTAAATGGTGCCAGCCCACTTGGGCATGAAAATGCCAAATGAGGCGTTCGAGATACTTTCATTGAGCAGGGACAACATGACCAATCCCGGAATGATGAAGGCGCCGTAACTGACACCATTGATATCGCCCATGCGTGAGCCGATGGCCTTGCCAAACACGATAAAGTATAGGGAAGTTGTCAGCACAGGCGCGGCAACGCTCTGCGCAACGGTGCGGAAAGTCCGCGCCATCTCGAAACGGTAGATGGCGAGAATGCCGTGAATATTCATGAGCTCACAGCGTTTGACTGATGGATCAAACTCACAAAGATGTCCTCTAGCGAACTTTCGCTGGAGCGCAAATCCTTGAATTCAATGCCGTGCTTACTCATCAGGCGAAGCAGGTCGGCGATCCCTGTTTCCTCTTTCTGTGAGTCAAATGTATAGACGAGGGTTTGTCCATCCTCCGAAAGCTCCAATGACTTCTCACTCAACTCGGCCGGAATGTTGGTCATGGGGTGCCTCAATGTCAGGGAAAGTTGCTTCTTGCCGAGTTTACGCATCAGTGCATCTTTGTCTTCCACGACAATTAACTCGCCCTTGCTGATTACCCCGATGCGATCTGCCATGTCTTCTGCTTCCTCGATGTAGTGCGTGGTCAGAATGATGGTCGTGCCCTGTACGCGAAGTTCGCGCACCATCCGCCACATGTCATGACGCAACTCCACATCCACACCCGCGCTGGGTTCGTCCAGAAACAATATCTTTGGCTCATGGGCCAATGCCTTGGCGATTAGTACCCGACGCTTCATGCCGCCTGACAGTGTCATGATTTTTGCGCTGCGCTTGTCCCAGAGCGACAGATCGCGCAGTACTTTTTCCAGATATGCCGCATCAGGCGCCTTGCCGAACAAGCCTCGGCTAAATTTAATCGTAGTCCAGACCGATTCAAAAGCATCGGTGTGCAGTTCCTGCGGTACCAGTCCTATTGTCGCCCGCGCTGCACGATAGTCACGCACGGTATCGTGTCCATCAGCACTAACTGTCCCCGCCGAGGCATTGGTGATGCCGCAGATGATATTGATTAAAGTCGTCTTTCCCGCGCCATTAGGCCCCAGTAAAGCGAAGATTTCACCACGATTGATGTCAAGGTTGACGTTCTTGAGCGCCAGAAAACCGCTTGCGTAAGTCTTGTCAATGCCACGCAGGCAGACGATCGGATTGGGCGTAGCAAGAGTCATGGATTGAGACACTACGTGACTTTAGCTCGCAGTCCGTTCTAGCCAGGCTTTCACGCCAGAGTGTTCGCTGACCTCTTGGTACACGCGCATTAACTTCGGGCAGTGATCAAATACGGTCTTTGGTACATGGTCTACCGTTCCCGATGCGAACCAGCGCACGACCATGTACAACTTGAGATCGACAACGTGCAATTTGTCGCCTCCGACGAAGGGGTGGTCGGTAAGTTGGTTTTCGACATTCGTTCCCCATATCGGCAAATACGCGTGCGCAAGTTCCTCACGCGCGGCGCGTTTTTGCGTTTCGTCGGAAATGCGTAGTGTCGGGCTCACGGTGTGGCGCAGATCTTCAACGTAGTCCATTAGTGCTTCGTGCTGAGCAGCTTCGAAATCATTCTTGGGGTGCAACCCGTGCTGTCGTCCTATATAGACGAGAATTGCGTTCGACTGCGCAAGGGGGCTTTTGCCAGATAGTTCCAGGACAGGCAAGGAACCAAATGGAGTCTGGGGCTTTAGCAGTGGCCACTCAGAAGTCGGCACTCGCATGTCGTCGAAATCGACGCCTGCGAGATGCAGAGCGATGCGGCATTCTTCACCACGACTGCCAGCGAAGTCAAAATAAATCAGGCGGGGCTTTGACATATAGATAAATCCTTCATTGAATGGTAACCACCGAGTAAAAATGGGAGGGAATAGTTGAATTTGGATTAGTACGAGAAAAGGAGATTTACATTCGATCTTATACTCACCGTACTCAGGCGGTCATCTATGATCAGTTTACTGCCCACAGTGAAGGATGACTCAGCAGAAGCAAAGAATAACACCCCATATCCCTATCAGTCATCAAAGTAATAATGGAACGGGATATTTGCTTAATGGTCGGCCGCAACAGTTTTCCAAACACCTTGGGGTGACTGTACTCGGCATAAGGCTGGATGCTCTCTGGATCATGATGCAGATGCAGTGAGTAGTGATACTCAACGTCATCCACCTCGATCCAGTAGATTTCTGACTGATCGACGTTTCGCTTGCGTGACATATTCAGCCCACTCAATCGACATCAGAAAAGTATACTATTCGCCTACGATTTGCTGTAGTCAATTGAAACAATGGTCATTTCCAAGCAACCTACAAAGTGCACAGATATGCATCTGCCCCCTGTCAATGGGCATCTATATGCTTCCGGCCACTTTTAGTGATTGTTGATATTGCATCTCCAACAGCTCAGAATGACCTTGGTTATGCATCCGATTGAGGTCAATTTATGGTGCTAGTCACAGGCAGCAGCAGCAATATAACCGTGCAGTTTTGGAATGCTTATCCTGTCCAAAAACACCGGCAACCTACATATTTAGTTTTGATTTAGTGCGCTCACAAACTGCGCAGGCAGGTTCATATTACAAATGCAATGGTCATGGGCTCGCGGCCTCGCGCATCATGAACCAGATAAATTTCAACGTTTCCTTCTACCTCAACATTAAGTTTGCCCTTCATTTTGAATGAAGTCAGCGCACCATCCTTCCAGGTTGCGATTGTGGATTGCAGTTTCTGGTTTGTTGCCTCATTGAACAGTCTTTCAATCGGCTGCCCTATCAGCACAGCCGGCATGTGACCCACCAGCGATCCAAGACGCTGATTGACACGCATTATTCTATTTTCCGCATCAAAATAGACTACGCCAAAGAGAGGTTGCTCAAACAATAACTCCAGTTGCTCGAGACTTTGCTGGAGCGATCTCTCGGTTTGCTTGAGGGAGGTGATGTCCTGATTGACCTCGATCGCTCCGATAATACGATTCTGAGCATCCATGAGCGGCGTGGCGTACATGATGATCGTACGCCGCTCACCATCAAACGCTTCGATGTTGACCACCTCCGCCTGACTCGTCTCGCCCTCCTGAACCGCGCGAGCTAACGTCCATCCGTCGTGCCCAACCTCTTTGCCGGACTCTTCCCACCATCCTTTATATTCATCGTAATGCTCAAGTCCGACGAATTTTGCGCCGCCCCAGATACGTTCGACCTCCGGGTTGGCAAGGCAGATTCGCCCCTGCTCATCAGCAGCCCATAATCCTACCGGGATGGTTTCGATTATTTTGCGCAGCATGTATTCGTTACGCTCAAGTGCCTGCTCTGCTTGTTTCCGCGCAGTGATATCCGTGCTGACGGCAACCACCTTGAGTGGCCGCTGCAAGGAATCGAATACCAATTTTCCCCGTGAAGCAAACCAGCGCTCAGCCTCGCCTCCTGGGGTTTGCAGACTGAAATCCCAGTTATACGGTTGTTCTCCACCGAACTGCTTGATCAAATCTTCTAACTTCAGTGTTTCGAAGGGGACCAATTGCCTTCGTAACCCTTCTGGAGGCTCCCCGAACACATCCTCAGCATTTGGCGTGAAAGTAAGCCCTCCCGTCAGAACATTCCATTCCCAGTTGACGATCCGCGCCATTTCCAGCGCGGCCTTCATTCGGGCTTCGCTTTCCATGATTTGACCGAGATACTCGCGCCGCAAATCAGACATTGCGCCGTTATCAGGCAACGCTTCTTGGGCGCTGGCAAGGGCATCATCGCCATAACGCAACCAGATCCAGTTCACCTCAAGGAAATCGGCCAGTGCGCGCAGATTTTCGTACTCGATCTCTCCGCCGTTGGACCAGCGGTGGACCGAAGGGACCGAGGTACCCACCCCTTTGGCAACTTGCGCCAGCGTCAGCTGCTTCTGCTTCAGAAGAGCCTTGAGGCGATCGGCAAAACCATTCTTCTTCATAAATTTTGACCCAAATGATTGTGGCTTGCCCCATTAAGCAGGGTCATGGGGCACTCCCCAATCTTCTCGTTTGGGCTTCAAGTAGTTTTGCGGATTAGCAATATGAATAACAAAGGGGATATTACACCCGCCTCCTATAACATAAAAATATTACTCTTTGAGTAACATTTTACTTGACACGAAATTTTGGCAGGAATATAAATCAACCCGTGTTCAATATTATTCAAATGAGTTTCATGCAAGGAATCATTGCCGGGCTAGTAAATTTCATATATGCCATTGAATACAAATATCTTTTTATCTAAATTTAAGGAGTTCTATCATGAAAACATCTCATTTAATTGGAGTTTTATTGGCCACGGCAATTTCCATTCCCGCTCCCGTCATGGCGCATGGAGTACAAGTTCCTGCTGGCAGCAAGAAGTTGCAGATATTCAAGAATGTTCAGCGCATGCCTATTGCGTCGATGAATGAACCCGGAGTGAACGCTTATTTTGAAGACGTCGTTGCCTCCTCCGACCCCAAGGCGCCGATTGCCTGCGGCATGTTCAAGATAGAAAAAGGCAAGCCGCTCGTTTACACCTATGACTATGACGACACCAAGATGATCCTCGACGGCCACATCTACTTCTCCGATGGCACCCAGAAGGTCAAGGGTGTGCCGGGCGATGTCATGTTCTTCCCCAAGGGGTCGACGATCACTTTCTCCACCGATCAATCGGGTCTGGCCTGGGCCTGCGGTCAGCGCAAGCTGTTCTGAAAATAGAAGCGGGAGCTTGAATGAATCAATTCAAGAGCTTGCTTGATCGTTTAGATTCTTGAGGAGAAAGGGAATGAAGAAATTCTCATTGGCTCATGTTTTTCCGTTTTGTGTTTCGCTGGCACTTCCGGCGACGGTCGCCCACGCGGGTGACCGCATGGATTTGACCGATCTGACCCAAGGCGATCCGTTTTTTTACACCAGCGACCAGAACATCAAGGCCGC
>Ga0066486_1000352_pt1 | contig 12466 bp, 9 predicted proteins | sample LakWasM128_HOW14_2_FD_59591 | JGI IMG/M metagenome (GOLD analysis project Ga0066486, IMG submission 59591) | Freshwater sediment methanotrophic microbial communities from Lake Washington under simulated oxygen tension - Sediment Metagenome 128_HOW14 | ecosystem: Environmental > Aquatic >... | reverse complement strand
AAATACGACAGCGAGGAGTAGCCGGTTCCGAAGTCGTCCAGCGCCAGGCGCACGCCCATGGACTTCAGCTGCTGGCAGACGTCGATCACGTATTCCACGTTGCGCATGATCGCGCTTTCGGTGATTTCCAGTTCCAGCATGCCGGGATCGCAGCCGGTTTCAACCAACACACCGTAGACGGTATCGGCGAAATTGGAGCGGTGAATCTGCACCCCGGAAACATTGACGGCGATCCATTGCAGCGGGATGCCCAGTTGCGTCAGGCACATCGCGTGGTTGGCCGCTTCGCGCAGCACCCATTCGCCGATCTGCACGATGAGGCCGGTTTCTTCCGCCAGCGGGATGAATTTGGCCGGCGATACCATGCCCAGTTCCGGATGATGCCAGCGGATGAGCGCTTCTGCCGCAATGATCTTGCCTGTCTCCAGCGAAACCTGCGGCTGGTAATAGACTTCCAGTTGCCGGCGCTCCAGCGCGCGGCGCAGCATGGTGTCCAGCGTCAGCCGTTCGCGTGCGTGGTCGCTCAACTGGCTGGCGTAAAAGCGGTAGTCGTTCTTGCCTTCGTTCTTGACCTGGTACATCGCGATGTCGGCGGCCTTGATCAGGTCGTCCGCCGTCCGGCCGTCTTCAGGGAAAATACTGATGCCGATGCTGGCGCCGATGAACAATTCGTAGTTATCGATGACGAATTCGTCCTGGATGCCGGAGATGATTTTCTTGGCGACGGTGGCGGGGTCTTCGATGTCGCCCATGAATTCCATCATTACCACGAATTCGTCGCCGCCCAGGCGGGCAATGGTGTCGCTGTCGCGCACGGATGCGCTGAGACGCTGGGCCGCTTTCTTCAGCAGCTTGTCGCCGACCTGGTGGCCCAGAGTGTCATTGATGTTCTTGAAGCGATCCAGATCGACGAACAGCAGCGCGATCTTGGTGCTTTCTCGCTCGGCACGCTTGATGGCGTGTTCGAGCAGTTCGTTGAGCAGACGGCGGTTGGGCAGACCGGTCAAGGGATCGTGATTGACCAGTTCGTACAGGCGCTGCTGCGAATGCTTTATTTCCGAAATATCGGCGAAGACCGCGACATAATGCGAAATCTGATTTTCCGTGTTCTTGACGACGGTGATCGTCAGCCATTCGGGATAGATTTCGCCGTTTTTGCGCCGGTTGCGGATTTCGCCGCGCCAGCGCCCGGTCTGTTCCAGACTGGCCCACATGGCTTCAAAGAATTCGGGCGCATGGATGCCGGAATTGAGGAGATCCGGGTTCAGGCCCAGCACTTCGCCCTCGCTGTAGCCGGTGATCTCCGTGAAGCCCATGTTGATGCCGGTGATGCGGTTTTCGGCATCGCAGATCATGATACCCTCGGCCGCCGTGTCGAACGCGATCGAGGCTTGCCCCAGGCGTTTGTTGGCAATATCGCGCTGAATGGCGATGCCTATGGAGCGGCTGGCAGCGAGCAGCGCGCCGATTTCTTCGGGCGAAATTCGCTCGGCGTTGTCGAAGCGCTCCAGACAGATCAGCCCCCACCATTGCTTTTCCGTGTGTATGGGCAGGAGGGCGATGGACTGCGATTGGCGTTGATTGAAAAACGCATGCTCCGGCGGAGGAAAATCCGATTGCATACCGAATATTGCTTCGCCGCGTATCAGCATTTCCCGCCAACGGCGATGCTCGGGGCGGTCGAATTCGATGATGCGAGCCACCATGCCGGGCGAGGCGGCAATCCCGGAATCCGTCCATCCGATCAGCTCTGCACTGGTGAGCGGGTCGCTGCCCGGCGTGTTCATGAATACCTGGATGCGCGTGAAACGGGCTGCCTTGCCGATCAACTCCAGCGCCGCAGGCATGGCTTTCTGCCAGGAATCGGCGGAATACAGCAGCCAGTCAGTCGAAACCAGGGCATCGAGAATCGCGCTGCGACGGTATAGGCTGATTTCCGCCTGTTTGCGGTCGGAAATGTCGCGGCCCAGCACCACCATGCCATAGCGGTTGCCATCCTCCAGAAACAAGGGCATCTTGACGACATCGAAGTAACGCTGCTCACCATTCGCGCCGGGGATGATCTGTTCTTCTTGCTGCGTGGCGCGCGCGAGCCAGGTGCGTTCGTCGGATTCGCTGCAGATGCGGAAAGCCTCGCGGTATTGCGGCGGCGCCTGTTCGGCCAATTCTTCATCGGTTTTGAATGCGTAATCATTGCCTAGCTGGAACAACGCCAGACCACTTTCGTTCGCGGCAATCCATCGGCCCTGACCGTCTTTGAAACAGATGAAATCAAGACTGGCGTTAAGCAACGCACGCACCAGGGTTTCAAGTCCCGGAGCGGTTTTGAGTAAAGGCTCGAATGACAGCATGTCAGTGAGGATTTCTGCGGTCATTGGAGGTAAGCCGTCGCTCCGCAAGTCAGAGGGGAGGCTGTCGTTCTTTTGATGGGGTACTGCAACTTGCTCATACGTTTATTTGACAGCCCTTTTGCGCGTTAACCGGCATTCTAACAAGGTTTTATGCTGCATATTGTGTGCGTTGCCGCGCTGCTGTGCAACCAGAAAAATGCATCAATTCCTATCTCTACTTAGGGATAATCTTGAAATTGCAAGTTCGCCCCTCACATTGGAAGTATCGAATGAACATTACCGAGGAAGCCAGCCATGCGTTTCGATAAATTGACGACCAAATTCCAGCAAGCGCTGGGCGATGCACAAAGCCTGGCAAACGCCAATGATCACGCCTATATCGAGCCGCTCCACCTGCTCTCCGCGTTGCTGAGCCAGGAGGATGGCGGTACCGCATCGCTGCTTTCGCGCGCCGGGGTCAATCTGGTACCGCTGAAGAACGGCCTGAATCACGCGATTGATCGCCTGCCCAAAGTCGAGGGCACCGGTGGGGAAATTTCCATTTCGCGCGACCTCAACAACCTGCTCAACCTGACTGACAAGGAAGCGCTAAAGCATGGCGACGCCTTTATCGCCAGCGAGATGTTCCTGCTCGCATTGACCGAAGACAAGGGCGAGGCCGGCCGCTTGCTGAAGCAGAACGGGCTTGTCCGCAAGGCGCTGGAACAGGCCATCAACACCGTGCGCGGCGGCGAAAACGTGCAAAGCGCCGAGGCCGAGGGCAGCCGCGAGGCATTGAAGAAATACACAATGGACCTGACGGAGCGTGCGCGCATGGGCAAGCTCGATCCGGTCATCGGTCGCGACGATGAGATTCGCCGCACCATCCAGGTACTGCAGCGCCGCACCAAGAACAACCCGGTGCTGATCGGCGAGCCCGGCGTCGGCAAGACGGCCATTGTCGAAGGGCTGGCGCAACGCATCGTCAATGGCGAAGTGCCCGAAACGCTGAAGAACAAGAAAGTCCTGTCGCTCGACATGGCGGCGCTGCTCGCCGGCGCGAAATACCGCGGCGAATTCGAGGAGCGCCTGAAGTCCGTGCTCAAGGAACTGTCGCTGGACGAAGGCCGCACCATCGTCTTTATCGACGAACTCCACACCATGGTTGGCGCGGGCAAGGCCGAAGGCGCGATGGACGCCGGCAACATGCTGAAGCCCGCCCTGGCGCGCGGCGAGTTGCATTGCGTCGGCGCGACCACGCTGGACGAGTACCGCAAATACATCGAAAAGGACGCCGCACTGGAGCGCCGCTTCCAGAAGGTGCTGGTGGATGAGCCCACCGTCGAATCGACCATCGCCATCCTGCGCGGCTTGCAGGAAAAATATGAGCTGCACCACGGCGTGGACATCACCGACCCGGCCATCGTCGCCGCTGCCGAATTGAGCCACCGCTATATCACCGACCGTTTTCTGCCGGACAAGGCGATCGACCTGATCGACGAGGCCGCGAGTCGCATCAAGATGGAAATCGATTCCAAGCCGGAAGCGATGGACAAGCTCGACCGCCGTCTGATCCAGCTCAAGATCGAGCGTGAAGCCGTGCGCAAGGAAAAGGACGAAGCTTCGCAGAAGCGCTTTGCGCTGATCGAAGAGGAAATCGCGCGTCTTGAAAAGGAATATTCCGACCTCGACGAAATCTGGAAAGCCGAAAAGGCGCAGGTGCACGGCAGCCAGCACATCAAGGAGGAAATCGACAAACTCAAGGCGCAGATGGCCGATCTGCAACGCCAGGGCCAGTACGACAAGCTTGCTGAAATCCAGTACGGCAAGCTGCCTGAGCTGGAAGCCCAGCTCAGGCAGGCCGAGGCGACGGCGGGAGCCGAGCCCAAACACAAGCTGCTGCGCACTCAGGTGGGCGCGGAGGAAATCGCCGAGGTGGTGTCGCGCGCGACCGGTATTCCGGTTTCCAAGATGATACAGGGCGAGCGCGACAAGCTGTTGCACATGGAAGACAAGCTGCACGAGCGCGTAGTGGGGCAGGATGAGGCCGTGCGACTGGTGTCTGACGCCATCCGCCGCTCGCGCTCCGGCCTGTCCGACCCCAACCGGCCGTACGGCTCCTTCCTGTTCCTCGGCCCGACCGGCGTCGGCAAGACCGAGCTATGCAAGGCGCTGGCAGGCTTTTTGTTCGATAGCGAGGATCACCTGATTCGCATCGACATGAGCGAGTTCATGGAGAAGCATTCGGTCGCCCGTCTCATCGGCGCGCCGCCGGGCTACGTGGGTTACGAAGAGGGCGGCACGCTGACTGAAGCCGTGCGCCGCAAGCCGTATTCCGTGATTCTGTTCGACGAAGTGGAAAAGGCACACCCGGATGTCTTCAACGTGTTGTTGCAGGTGCTGGACGACGGCCGCATGACCGACGGTCAGGGCCGTACCGTGGACTTCAAGAACACTGTCATCATCATGACCTCCAATCTCGGCAGTCAGATGATCCAGCAGATGGCCGGCGACGATTACCAGGTCATCAAGCTGGCGGTGATGGCCGAAGTGAAGAGCTATTTCCGTCCGGAATTCATCAACCGCATTGACGAGGTGGTGGTATTCCATGGCTTGGGCGAAACGCACGTGAAATCCATTGCAGCAATCCAGTTGCAGAGCCTCGCCAAGCGATTGAAGGCGATGGAAATGGGCATGGTGGTGACCGACGCGGCCCTTGCTGAAATCGCTGCGGCGGGTTTCGATCCGGTCTACGGCGCAAGACCGCTCAAGCGCGCGATCCAATCGGAAATCGAAAATCCGCTGGCGAAGGAAATCCTCGCCGGGAATTTTGCGGCGAAGGATACCGTCAAGGTGGATGTGCAGGGAGGCAAGATGGTTTTTAACAAGGATTGAGCAGCCATTTGACCCCTTACGGCAGATTCTTCTCCTTTAAGGATATTTAAAGTGATTCAACTCCTCTTGTCCGCCCTCCGGCAAGAGGAGTTTTCATGGCAATAAATCCAACCCAACGATCCTTCTGCGCGCTCCGATTGTCGAATAACTTTACAGAGACCTCCTCCCTTCTCTGACTCATCTACTCCGGTCCCGCGTCATTTGTGGCTTCCGGCGGGCCTGCCCTGATGGGCATGTATTGTGCTTGATTTAGAGGGTGGGGCAACCACGATTACCAGTATCCAGATTTGTGATGGCGGAAAGTGTTTTCGCGGTCGACGATGTGACGTGCCGCTGCCGTACCCGGAGTCCCGCGACCGCTTGGCTGATGGGGCGAAATCTCCTTGGCTGGCACGGTGCAAGGCATGGGCCGAACTGTTTATTGTGCAGCCCTGGACCGCTGTTTCGGACTCTGGCTTCGTTCGTATAACGCGTCTTGTGGATCATTTGGACATCCTGAATTTATTCCTCGCCTTAAGGGAGATGTGACAGCGTTAGATCGGTACGTATTGAATTTACGTAAGGGGTTTGCAGGTAGGCCGACTAATGTTCGCAGGTAAATCCGGTTTTCAAGGATTTGTTCCCGCTAATTCTTTTAATTAGGAGACTGAAATGACTACTCGAATGGCTATTCATTGTAATCGCACTGCAATGGTTGTCGGAGTGCTGCTGTCGCTGGCGGGATTTTCCACAGTCGCAGTATCTGCAGATACCATGCTGGGCACCGGCGGCTATAACCGTGAACTACATACCATGGAAATGATGAAGATGCTGGACGCGAACAGCGACCATATGGTTTCCAATGAGGAATTTACGAGCTATTACGGTTCGCTCTTTGACGAACTGGACAAAAATCGCGACGGATCCATCGATTCCAAGGAGTGGGTGGGCACCAAGGGCGATAACAAGGTCAGCATCGCGACCGGCGGTTACAGTCAGCAATTGCGCAAGATGGAAATGATGAAGGCGATGGACACCGACAAGGACCACAAAGTCACCAAGGATGAGTTCATCAAGTTCCATGACACGGTCTTTACCGCCATGGACACGAAGGGCGAAAAAATGATCGACGCGGAGAGTTGGCTGCGCAAGACAACCGGCAATTAACGCGAATGTTGTTACAGTCAAAGGCCAGTTTCATCTGGCCTTTGTTTTGTCCGTGCGGGCTTGGTGCCAAGACGGTGAATGACTGCTATATTGGACGCAGTTGCGGCCATTCCGGTCACCGGGAATATCAGCATGGACTTTGCGCAGTTCCTGAATTTTCTCGTGCATTTCGATCAGCAGCTCGGCGGCATGATCGCCCATCACCATGAGGTGATCTACGTAGTGTTGTTCGCGGTGGTCTTCTGCGAAATAGGCGTGTTGCCCTTATTCTTCCTGCCGGGCGATCCCTTGTTGTTTCTCTGCGGGGCATTTTGTGCGATGGGCGCACTCAATATCTGGCTGCTGACGCCTCTGCTTTTTGTTGCCGCCGTGTCCGGGAGCATGTTGAGTTACGGTACCGGGCATGCCATCGGCCAGCGGGCGTATACCTTGAACTATCGTTGGCTGGATCGCGGCGCATTGCAAAAGACGCATGCGTTTTACGAACGCTACGGGCGCGTCACATTCATTCTGTCTCCATTCATTGCCGTAGTTCGCACATTTGCACCGTTTGTCGGTGGCATTGCCGGCATGACCTTCGAGAACTTTCTGATTTCGGTGATTGCCGGTGCCGCGGTGTGGGTGCTCGTGCTGGTGCCCGGCGGGTATTTTTTCGGCAACATTCCGCTGATTCGCGACCACATGGGCGCCATTGTGCTGCTGGGTTTGGCGCTCGGGCTGGGCTCGCTGGTCGTGAGCGGACTGGTGCGGGCATGCAAGGCCAGATTGCGCGCGTGAGTTTTGCGGGGATTGTTGAGCCCGATTGCGCCGGTAGTGTTGTGTAAGAGTATACTTATTCATCTATCGGGGCATCGGAGATGCTGCCATCTTAAGTTCGATTAAACAATCGGTTGCAGTATTTTTCTGGTTAGCCGCGGGAGCGGCCAATGCTGCCTCCATGCCGGCGGATTATTCCGAGGAATCGCCCAAGGTGCGTGAGCTGTTGACGCAAGCCGATGTATTGGCGGGCGAACTGGACGATCCCGATAAAGGCTGGAGCGTGGCCAAATTGTATTGCACCGCTTCCAGGCTGGGCAGCGCCGAAGCACAGTACCGTCTCGGCATGCAATACGCCTTCGGCAAAGGGGTTCCCGAAAACCGCGAACAGGCGGCGGCACTGTTCCAGGTGGCCGCGCATCAAGGACATTTTCAGGCGCAGAACATGCTGGAAACCATCAATTTGCAGCAGGCGGACAAATTGCCGCAGTGCGTGCTGGCCGAAGTGCTGCCCGAAAAACTTCCTCCGCGATCCAGCATTCGTTCCGAACTGGAGCCGGAAATCACCCGCATCGAGCGTTATGTCGAAACCCTGCCCAGGAATCGTCGCTGGGTGGTCGAGATGGTGCGTTCCCTTTCCGACTGGTACGGCATCGATCCCAATTTCGCATTGTCGGTGATCGCGGTCGAATCCAACTTCAGCCCCGAAGCGCTTTCGAACAAGGATGCCATGGGCCTGATGCAGCTGATTCCCGCAACCGCCGAGCGCTTCAACGTCAAGAATGCTTTCGACGCCACGCAAAATATCAAGGGCGGCCTCAAGTACCTGCGCTGGCTGCTCTCTTATTTCAAGGGCGATGTCCAGCTGGTCGCCGCGGCCTATAACGCCGGCGAACGCGCAGTGGACCGCTACAAGGGCGTGCCTCCCTATCCGGAAACGCGTAACTATGTGAAACGCGTAATGGAGTTCTATCAACGCGCGTCACATCCCTATGAAGAAAACCTGGTCATGCCTTCTCCTGTTGTGCTCAAGAAAGGCTAGTTGGTAATAAAAACTAATCCCATAACAAAAATCCTGTGGGGAAAGCATGCGTGTATTGCTGTGGTTGGTATTGACGCTGTTGTCGGTCGAAGTTTCGGCAGAAATCTACAAATGGGTGGACAAGGACGGAGCAGTGCATTTCGAGGACCGTAAGCCGCAAGGCGCGCGTTACGAGGAATTCAAGGTTAGAAGCATTTCTGGAGTGCAGACTTATCGCGCGCCGCGCACTATCAAGACAACTGCTCCCAGATCGGCGGGAAAAATAAATGTCATCCTGTATGGGACTGCCTGGTGCGGTTATTGCACCAAGGCGCGCCGCTATTTCCAGGCAAACAATATTCCTTTTGAAGATTACGACATTGAAAGCTCCGCAAGCGCGAAGTCTGAATATGACGCGCTGAACGGCAAAGGAGTGCCGCTCATTCTGGTTGGGGACAATCTCATGAATGGATTCAGCGAGTCTCATTTCAACCAACTGTATAAACCTTAGTCCTGTGCCTCAAAGGCTGGGCATGTTCTCGGAATAGAAAAGACAATGAACCCTGATTTCTGGCACGAGCGTTGGCAAAACCGGCAGATCGGTTTCCATCGCGATGCAGCGCATCCCTATCTGACCCGTTTCTGGCCTACGCTGGGCATTGCTCCCGGTAGCCGGGTTTTCGTCCCCTTGTGCGGAAAAAGCAATGATCTGCTCTGGCTGCGTGCGCAAGGGCATGAGGTCGTGGGTGTGGAAGTCAGCCCCATCGCGGTGCGGGAGTTTTTTGAAGAAAATCGCCTGACGCCATCCGTCTCGACGGTTGATTCATTCCAGCTCTATGAATGCGACGGCATCCGGCTCTACTGCGGGGATTTTTTCGCGCTTACGACATCGCATTTGGACGGCGTATCGGCGGTCTATGATCGGGCCGCCCTGATTGCGCTTCCGCCGGAATTGCGTGAGCGCTATGCCCGCCACCTTCTGCAATTGCTTCCCTCTGGCGTCCAAACCCTGCTTGTCGCCTTCGAATACCCGCAGCATGAGATGCCGGGTCCGCCGTTCAATGTCGATTCGGCGGAAGTTTCCGCGTTGTTCGGTGCGCAGTGCACTATAGAACTATTGCTGGAAGCGGACATCCTGGCGCAGGAGCCGCGCTTTCGCGACAAAGGTGTTACGCGGCTGAAAGAAGTCGTTTATGCATTGCGGGTAAGGAATGGGGCGCCGGGCTGACAGTATCGACATCTGACGGGCAGATTGGCTGCGCGTCAGCATGCATGGCCTGCCATATTCCGCCCATGATCCGGAGCGCTTTCCCAGTCAGTTGCGCGAACGTTTCAGTATCACATGGCGGCGCACGGCCTTCGGTCGGGGCTATAATTTCCCGTTTCCTTGATAAAGCCTTTGCGCATGCGCCAACTGACTCATCAACTTTCCGTCAACACCCACGGCCGACGCATCTACGATATCACCAGTGAAGTGACGGCCTGGGCTCGGCGGAGCGGCATGACCACCGGCATGCTGACGCTCTATATCCAGCACACTTCCGCCAGCCTGCTGATCAACGAGAATTACGATCCCGACGTGATCGCCGATCTCGAACGTTTCTTTTCCCGACTGGTGCCGGACGGCGATCCGCTGTTCGTCCATACCGCCGAAGGCCCGGACGATATGCCGGCGCACGTGCGCACGGCGCTGACGCAAACGCATCTTTGCATCCCGTTGATCGGCGGCAAGGCGGCGCTCGGCACATGGCAGGGCGTCTTTCTTTACGAGCACCGCCACGAGCCCTATACCACGGCGCGTGGTGCTGCATCTGATAGGAGAATAGCGATGCACGTCACGCTGGTGCATGTCCGCGTCAAGCCGGAGCATGTGAACGATTTCATCCGCGCCACGCATGAAAATCATCGACATTCGGTGCTGGAATTCGGAAACCGGCGTTTCGATGTATTGCAGTCGCCGGACGATGCGACACGTTTCGTGCTGCACGAGGCCTATGCCAGCGAAGTCGATGCCGCACGGCACAAGCAGACCGCGCATTATCTGAAGTGGCGCGATACCGTTGCCGAATGGATGGCGGAGCCGCGTGAAGGACTGCGCTATCACGGGCTGTATCCGGAGACGTCGGCATGAATATCCCTGCATTTATGATTTCCAATCTGCCGCGCATTGTTTTCGGCGACGGCGTGCGCCACCGCTTGCCCGAACTGGCGCTCGAATTTGGCCGGCATATCTTGTTGGTGACGGGCAACGCATCGTTCCGCAATTCGCCATCATGGCCGGAGCTGCTGGAAGGCCTGCAGGCGGCAGGGATCGCCTACGAGCACGTCAGCGTCAGCGGCGAGCCTTCTCCGCAGTTGGCTGACGGGTTGGGACGGCAGTTCAAGGATGCGCACATCGATGTGGTTATCGGCATCGGCGGCGGCAGCGTGCTGGATGCCGCCAAGGCCATCGCCGGCCTGTTGCGCGTTCCCAATAGCGTGATGGATTATCTGGAAGGCGTCGGTCCGGAGTTGCCGTATCAAGGCCCCGCCGTGCCTTTCATCGCGGTGCCGACCACAGCCGGCACGGGTTCCGAAGCGACCAAAAACGCCGTACTGTCCGTGCAGGGCGAGCACGGCTTCAAGAAATCCTTCCGGCATGATTCCCTGATCGCGAAATATGCCGTGGTCGATCCGGAGTTGCTCGCGACGTGCCCATCCGGGTTGATCGCCGCCGATGGCATGGATGCATTGACCCAGTTGCTGGAATCCTACGTTTCGCTCAAATCCAACCCGTTTACCGACGCCCTGGCCTTGTCCGGCATTCGCGCGGCGCGCGACAGCCTGTTGCCATGGCACGCCGGTGCCGGCGACCTCGCCGCGCATCGCGGCGGCATGGCCTATGCCTCGCTGTTGTCTGGCATCACCTTGGCACAGGTCGGGCTGGGTTCGGTGCATGGGTTGGCGGCCCCGCTGGGGGCGTTCTTTCCCATTCCGCATGGGGTCGTCTGCGGCACGCTGGTGGCGGCATGCAGTGCCAGCAACATCCGCTGCCTGCGCGATCGCGCTCCCGATAGTCCGGCATTGAGCAAATATGCCGAGTTGGGCCGGCTGCTTGCGAACAAGGCGGATCTCGGCGAAGAAACGGCGCAGGCCGCGCTGCTGGAAATCCTCACGGACTGGACGGAGCGTTTGCAGTTGCCGCGCCTCGGCGAATATGGCATGCACCGGGAGGATATTTCACGCGTGGTTGCCCATTGTCGTGGCAGCAGCATGAAAACCAACCCCATCGTACTGACCGACAGTGAAGTCGCGGAAATTCTGGAGGAACGGCTATGACCACGACCACGGATCGCCGTTACTATGCGCTCTTGCTGACGCTGCTCGGCACAGTGTCCCTCTGGTCGGCCATCCAGCCGCACGACCGCTTTACCTGGTATCTCGAAGTATTTCCTGTGGTGATCGCATTGCCGATACTGTTGTTCACAAACAAACGCTTTCCATTCTCGCGCCTGGCTTATGTGCTGATGCTGGTGCACGCGATCATCCTGCTGATCGGCGGGCACTACACCTACGCCGAAATGCCGCTGTTCAACTGGCTGCGCGACGCCAACGGCTGGGACCGCAATTATTACGATCGCCTCGGCCACGTTGCGCAAGGCTTCATCCCGGCCATCGTCGCGCGCGAGATTTTGCTGCGCACCTCTCCGCTTCGGCCCGGCAAGTGGCTGTTTTTTCTCGTGCTCTGCATTGCGCTGGCGATCAGCGCGCTCTATGAAATGCTGGAGTGGTGGGTGGCCGCCGCTTCCGGCAGCGATGCGGTGGCTTTTCTCGCCACGCAAGGCGACATATGGGATACGCAATGGGATATGTTCCTGGCGCTGCTTGGGGCGCTGGCCGCATTGCTGTTGCTGTCCGGCTGGCATGACCGCTCGATGCGGCGTCTGGGAGCGGTGCGTTGAAAGCGCCGCAAAACCTTCGGGACCTGCGCGCCCAGCACGAAGTGTCGGTTATCGAAGCGCGCCTTGCCGCAGCCAAGCAGAGCAGCTATCTCGGCGATGCAGTATTGGGTTCCATCGATGGCTGCGTAACCACTTTCGCCGTCGTCGCCGGTACCGCCGGCGCGGCCTTGCCTGCCGGAGTGGCTATCGTGCTCGGCCTCGCCAACCTGGTGGCAGACGGTTTCAGCATGGCGGCCAGCAATTACCAGCGCGCGAAAAGCGAACACGAATTGCTGGCCAGGGCTCGGACCATCGAGGAAATGCATGTGCGCGAGGTACCCGAGGGCGAGCGCGAGGAAGTCCGGCAAATCTATGCTGCCAAAGGTTTCCAAGGGGAA
>Ga0066486_1000350_pt1 | contig 12469 bp, 13 predicted proteins | sample LakWasM128_HOW14_2_FD_59591 | JGI IMG/M metagenome (GOLD analysis project Ga0066486, IMG submission 59591) | Freshwater sediment methanotrophic microbial communities from Lake Washington under simulated oxygen tension - Sediment Metagenome 128_HOW14 | ecosystem: Environmental > Aquatic >... | reverse complement strand
CTGATTGGTGAAGATACAGAAATTGACAAGACTGTAGTGGAAAGCCTGGGCGACCCTCTTGTTCACATTATCAGAAATGCGATCGATCACGGAGTTGAACTTCCCGAAGATCGAATGGCATCAGGTAAAAGTGATGAGGGTGTAGTTGAAGTTATGGCGTTCCACGAGGGTAACTTCCTCATTATCCAGATTACTGATGATGGGAAAGGTATCAATGGGGAACGCCTCGTTCAAAAAGCAAAAGAGAAAGGAATCATTCCTCAGAATGCTACGTTAACTGAACAGCAGGCCATCGAACTTATTTTTCATCCTGGTTTTTCATCAAAAGAAGAAGTTTCAGAAGTATCCGGCCGCGGAGTGGGAATGGATGTTGTGAAAACAAACATCGAAGCTCTTGGCGGAGAAGTTAAAGTGAGATCAAAAGTCGGTCAGGGAAGTTGTTTCAGACTGATGTTACCACTCACTCTTGCCATTATTGAAGGTATGTTGATCCGATCGGGTGGACAGTCTCTGGTCATTCCTAAGGGACAGGTACAGGAAGTCATTCGTCTTGATCAAGACATGCTTACGATGATGACTGGTAGAAGACCTTATCTCACTCTTCGCGAGGAAATTATTCCTTTCTTTAAACTCGAAGAAGATTTCGGTGCGATCCAGAAACATGATCATTCACCGATCGCTATTATAGTTAAACATGGTGATATGAGTTTTGGAGTTGGTATCACAGACATCATGAGACAGCAGCAGGTAGTGGTTAAACCACCTACGAAAGAAATTATGGGTAAGCAGGGAGTGATGGGGACAACCATTCTTGGTGATGGAAAGCCCGCACTCATTCTCGACTTACTGAACTTATACGTTAAGCATCTTAAAAAAGAATCACTGGCAGCAGCTGCCTAAGGACACTCATGAGTATTTTCAACAAAGACAGCACTACCGGTGCAACATCAAAACGATTTCTCGAATTTCAACTTGGGAAGGAAAGTTATGCTGTAGAACTTCTTGTTGTGAAAGAAGTTATCACACCTCCTGAGATGACACCTATTCCGAAGGCCGCTTCATATGTTTGCGGACTAATGAACCTTCGTGGATTGGTACTTACAGTGATTGATCTTAGGAAAAAACTTGGCATCACTCCGGAGAAAGATACATCACAGAATGCGGTAATCATCTTTGATATGAACGATCGAATGGTCGGAGTTGTTGTGGACTCGATTCAGAAAGTTCTGAATATCTCGGGAGACAAAATTAAACCGATCCCGGATACAGAAGCTAACGGAATTGGTCACTTCCTTGGAATTCTTCAACACGAAAATAAACTGACAATGTGGATTGATCCAGAAGCAACTCTTGAAGGTCATCAGGCTGTTCATACAGCGAAGGCTGCATAGTCATGAAAAACTTATCAATTAAAACAAAAACATTTTTTCTTTCTGGTATCGTGATGTGCATCATGCTCGTGGTTGGTGGTGTGGGAGTTTACGCTGTAGATTATCTCTCAAAGTCAGTCACAACAGTTTCAAAGCAGAGTCTTCCTGCTGTTAGAAACATGACTCTTGTAGATATGATGCACGATGGAGTCAGAGCAGTTGTGTACCGTTCAATTGTAGCTGGTCCTGAAGAAAAAGCTGAAATAGATGCTGAGTACAAAGAGTTCTCAATGAACATCTCTCGTTATCTTAAGGAGATTGAGTCTCTAAAATTAAACAAAGCATTGAACGATCAAATCAATAACACTCATCCGACTATTAAGAAGTTTCAGGAGGATGGTTACAAAGTTGTTGAAGCAGCAATCAATGGTGACAAAGATAAAGCTCGTACATTACTTCCGGAATTTATCAAATCATTCGAACTTCTTGAAGCCGATCTGGGAACAATTGGTGAAGCTATTCAGACAGAAGCCTCTGTCCAGTCTAACGATGCAGAAAAAGCGGCCCACGATCTTACAAGATTAAGTCTTATTATCGTTGCTCTTGGACTTGTTGTTTCTTGTTTTGTCTCTTACATGGCCTACCGATTCATCAATGGGCTTACGGTTGATCTTCTTCACATCACTCGTGGTCTTAAAGATGAAGCTTTTCAGATTGTGGATACATCTGAAGAAATGGCATCAGTTGCTGGAAAACTTTCTGAAGCATCTACAGAGCAGGCAGCAAGTCTTCAAGAGACTGTTGCATCAATTGATGAGATAGCGGCGATGATTACACGAAATGCTGACAGTGCAGCGACATCAGCAAAAATGTCTGAGCAGTCAACGATCATTGCTCAGAAAGGTAAAGAGAAGACAGAACTTATGATGGAATCGATTGAAGCGATTGCTTCAGGTAATGATGAAATCATCAAACAAATGCAAAAATCAAACACAGAGATTTCTGAAATTGTAAAAGTAATCCAGGATATTGGTCTAAAAACTCAAGTGATTAACGATATCGTTTTCCAGACAAAACTGCTTTCTTTCAATGCTTCGGTAGAAGCTGCGAGAGCTGGAGAACATGGTAAAGGATTCGCAGTCGTAGCGGAAGAAGTGGGGAATCTTGCTTCGATGTCTGGTAAGGCTGCAACCGAAATCACTGACATGCTGACAAAATCTGTGAATCGCGTGACTGACATTGTGAATGGAACTAAAGGGCTAATGGATAATCTGATCCGTCAGTCAAAAGAGAAAGTGGAATTTGGTAATGAAACGGCCAGATCATGTGCTAAAGCGCTTGAAGAAATTCTTTCGAATGTTTCTTCAGTTAATGAAATGGTCAGAGAAATTTCTACGGCTTCTCAAGAACAATCAACAGGTGTTCGTGAAGTGAATAAGGCAATGAGTGAACTTGATCAAGTGACACAATCAAACTCAGGAATCGCTCAAGATTCCTCGAAGGCAGCTACTGGTCTGAATCAGCAAGCTTCTAGATTGAACTCTCTTGTTGCAGAACTTACAACGATGGTCGGTGGAAAATCTTCTGACGAGTCTCCGGTTACTCAGAAGAAACAAATGCCGACCCGAACTAAACATAAAGCACCAGTAAGAAGTACCAACGTTGTTGAATTGAAGAAGCCTGCGGCAAAGACTCATTATGAGCCAAAGTTAAAGAAAGTAGCAGGGCTTGAATTCGATGCACCTAATAGTAATGATCCACGTTTCGAAGACGTATAAAGGGGAAAGAAGATGTTTGATCCAAAGACAAAGGTTCTTGTAGTAGATGACATGTCGACCATGAGGAAGATCGTTATCAAAATCGTGAAGGACCTTGGCTTCACAGACATTCACGAAGCAGCAGACGGTAACGAAGCATGGAAACATATCAGTAACTCTGGTGAGACTCCGTTTGGTCTTGTCATTTCTGACTGGAACATGCCGAACTGTACTGGTCTTGAATTTCTTAAACGAATTCGCAGTGATCAAAAGGTATCTAAGACTCCTTTTATCCTTGTGACTGCAGAAGCGGAAGGACATCAGGTGGCCGAAGCTGTGAAGGCCGGAGTGGACCAATACGTAGTGAAACCATTTAGCAGGGATTCACTGAGAGATAAACTTGAGGCTCTGCATAAAAAAGTTTCTAAAGCAGCTTAAGAGATAAAACCATGATTGATACAAATTTTATAAATCCGTTTTTAGCGGCGACTTTGCACGTGCTTAAAGTGCAAGCTTCAATTGAAGCTGTTCCGGGTAAGGTTGTTCTTAAAAAAGACGGGGATCACCTTCTGGGAGATGTCTCCGGTGTCATTGGTCTCGTATGTGAAAACTTCACTGGATCAGTTGTAATCAGTTTTCCTGAGAAAACTTTCCTGAATGTCATGTCAGGCATGCTAGGTGAGGAATATCTTGAATTGAACAAAGAAATTCTCGATGGTGCTGGTGAAATCACAAATATGATTTTCGGCCAGGCCAAGATCGTTCTGAACGAAAAAGGCTACGGGATTAAAACCGCTCTGCCTTCCGTTATTTCAGGAAAGGGACACACGCTTTCTTCCCTCTCAAAAGGACCAATCATCGTTGTTCCTTTTACGTCTCCTGCCGGCGAGTTCTTCGTCGAAATTTTCCTGTCAGCATGATCAAAAAAAAGGGCCGTAAGGCCCTTTTTTAATTTCAGATTTATTAATTATAAAATGTTGGTTCGATTGAGAGATAGAAAAGGACACCATGCTCTTGCGGTCGATTGAGAATTTCGGTTGGAAATGAAATCCCTGGAACAATCTGAGTATCTTTCCATGCCAGATCAAAAGCAAATCTCATACCTGGGTTAATCGTAAAACTTGTTTCAGATGTTACAGTTCCGTCTTGCAATGTAGATTGTCCCGCCTGGAGTAATCCTTCCAGCATGAAGTTTACCCAATCATTATGCATATAGATGATACTAGAGCCACCCGAGAAGCTTGAGAGGGTATTGCGCTTATCAGTCCCAGCAGTCTTTGCATTCGGAAGAACATCAAAGCCAAAGTTGAAGTGAGTGACGAATTGATCATTAATAAAGATTGTTCCTGCCTGCATGAACTCAAAACCATAAACGCCATTACCTGCATTCTTTTCAACTCGACCTGTAGGAAGGATTAGTCCGAAACGATCTGCAATAAGGACACCATCTTTGTTATAAGGCTGGAGGCGGTAGTTAAGGGTCACATCGGAAATTGCACCATGACCGACTGAATCCGCACGACCGTAAGAAAACTCATAAGAAAATTGCTGAGTCTTGTCTGTGATAGGAATTTCATTCTCGAATGAATATTCATACCCTTTAGCTCTTTCTGCTGTCTGATATTTTTGAATGAACTGGTATACACCCCATTCCTGGTTGAAGGCCTCTTCTAGAAGGAAAGAGTTATCTTCAATGGCGGCAGAGAATGCAGTAAGAGGAAGGCAGCAGATGAAAGCTAAAATCTTTTTCAAAGTATACACCCTTAAGTTTTTTTAAGGATGTTACGGCATCTCGCATTATCATCAAGCGGAAATTTTTTCTTTTTTTATAATTGCTCAACATGATCTTTGAGATCAGTTATGCCTTGATGACGAGCACATCCGGCGCAACAAAAAAAATCTTCACCCGATTCCATTCCATGTCCGATGATTTGAGTTCCACACGTGGCACAGATTGGTGCAAGCATTCCGATGGCGCATTCAAAGCAGTCGAATGTATAAGACTTTCCACCCATCATTACTTGGAAGGTTTTTTCGTATGCATTACCGCATTTATCACATCTTTCCATGAATGCTCCTTTGGAGATGACTGTACTCCTAATAGGATGCATGGATGAGGAACATAATTAAAGTAACGAAGAATCAATACTGACTAATTTAGGATCTCATACTCGCCACCTCTTTCCAGAGCGCGCTTATACGCAGGACGGGCGTGAATAGAAGATAAATAAGCTAAGAGTTTTGGATGGTGAGTGAGGAATTTTCTTGAATTTGCTGCTTCGATTGGAAAACTCATCTGAACATCCGCTGCAGTTATTTCTTCACCGGCAAACCATTTTGATTTTGAAAGTTCTGCTTCCATGAAATCGAAGTTGTTTTTGATATTGGGATTGATAAATAATTTTCTCACCTGACCCGCGATGGCCTTCGCCACAGGCTTGATGAAGAAAGGTGCGGTGGTTTCAATTTTTGAAAAGATAAGACTCAAAAGTAACGGAGGCATGGCCGAGCCTTCCGCAAAGTGAAGCCAGTATGTGTACTTGATCAGATCTTTCTCCGAAGTGGGCTTCCATTTACCGCTTCCGTACTTGTTAACGAGATATTCAATGATCGCGCCACTTTCGGCCAGTACATGATCGCCGTCAGTAATAACTGGCGACTTTCCGAGTGGGTGAACTTTTTTTAGTTCTGGAGGGGCAAGCATCGTTTTATGATTTCGCTCATACTTTTTGATCTCATAGGGGATACCTAGTTCCTCCATGAGCCAGAGGATTCGTTGAGAGCGAGAATTATTCAGATGATGAAGTGTAATCATCCCTAAAGTCTATTTTAGAATCGAAACAAGGTCAGCTCGAAAAGCGTCAACATCATCTGTGGGAGCTGTTTCAGTTTCTTTTGCCTTTTTCACTGCTGCCACAAGGTCAATAAGTCCGCCGACATTCTTATTATCTTCAGTCGTCTTTCTTGTCTCAATCAGAATATTTTTAATTTGTTTCGGAGTAAGGTCAGGATTCACTTCAAGCATGAGAGCAACCGTAGCTGCAACCTGGGGAGTAGCACCGGAAGTTCCGCCGAAGTTTCCGAGCTTACCATCAGGACCCGCAAGTGTTAGAAGACCAGAACCGTAAGCAGCGATTGAAACGCGCTTTCCGTAATTAGAGAAGTATTCAGTTTTTCCTGTACGATTGATTGCTCCGACAATTATTGAATCAGTGTCGTCGGCCGCTTCGTCTGTTAATTCATTAGTTGAGTTACCGGCCGCAGATACGATCGTTACTCCTGCCTTGAGCGCGAGTCTTACGGCGTCTCGTGTACCAGAGAAAGTTTCTGATGAACCGTGAGTCTGGTTTTCCAGAACAATGATTTTAACTTCAGGAATTTTCAAAGCTTCAAGGATACAGGCCGCTGTTGCTTCTTCTTTATCCATATCATCCAGGATCGAAGAGTAGTTATAGTTTTGAAGAGGAACCAGTTTCGCATCATGGGCAATCCCATTAATGCCTGTTCCATCGAGAAGACCGATCATGATAGCTGCGACAGAAGTTCCGTGGGTAACAAATCCACCATCATCAATTTTTGATGGATTCTCTTTATCTGATAAGTCTTTCGCGAGATCCATGAGTAAGTTCCCAGCGATATCTTTTTCTTTCACGTAATAACCAGCATCACAGTCAGCAATCGTGACACCTTTACCGGTTGCAAGTTTCCAGGCCTCATCAACTTTATGTTCCTGCTGCCACCAACCTTCTTTGGTTTTTGGATCGTAATCACCTATAACAAATGGCGGAAGATGATTGCTTGAATGGAATTCAGCGTTCGGATTGAAAATGGCCTTGTTATAGAGATTGGTTGTAACGAAATGACTTCTGAAATCGATTTTGCCATTAGTAAGTTCGGCAATTTTTATTTTCTGCTCGTGAGATAAACCAAACGTGAGTTCCTTCATTCCTTTCTGCCCGTAGTAGTCACCTTTTATGTAAGCTTTATCATAGACACCTGCCATTAATGACATCGCTAAGATTGAAGCTGTGACAGACATAAAATCCCCTTGTTTTGGATGGGGGAGTTATACTTCGGATTGGTTTTTTAGGGAGGATTTGGAAAAGATTACGGCCCTGTTTAAGGACCGTAAATCAATGAGTTAACTTCGTTATAAGTGGAGACAGTGTTTAATGAAGGTTTCGATGCAATAATCTTGAGCTCAAGATCATTATCCTGGAAGGTAAAGGCGACCTTGTTTTTCCCAAAGGCGTGATTCACATTTCCCAGGTATTTGGATTTTAAAGTCACAAGACGAGTTGTTCCTTTGTGAGTGAGATAACCCTTCACGACAAAGTTCTCAATTGTTCCTAAAAACTCCATACTCTCGAATGCTGAACTTTGTGTATCAACTGAGAGGTTTGAATTTTTAAAATCTTCTTTGATCTCAATCACACCGTTCATTTCCATCTTCTCTTTAAAGAGAACCATGGTCGATTGTTCAGTATCAATCTGGTAAATGCCGGCAGGTGTTTCTCCCGCTCGTGCAAAAGACATAATAGAAAGTAGCATTCCAATAATTATATATTTCATAAGCTCAGCGCAGGTTTAGGGTTAAGTGTTATAGCTGGAACTTCCTGTTCTGTCTCTCTCCACCATGGAAATTGTTTTTCAGTATTTCCTGATTCGACGGTCTCGCCGAGTTTCGGAATGTAGATGGGAATGTCCCATGCAGTTGCAATTTTATATGAACGCTCGACAGGTTCATTCCACTGATGAAGAGCGAGATCAAACATTCCCCAGTGAACCGGTACGAGAAGTTTTCCATTCAGATCAAGATGCGCCTGGATTGTTTCTTCCGGCTGCATGTGAACGTCAGGCCACTTTTCATTATATTGGCCGTTCTCGATGAATGTTATGTCGAACGGCCCGTATCTTTTTCCGATCTCCTTGAAGTGATCACCGTAACCGGAATCACCGCTGTAGAAGATTCGTTCTTCACGTCCCTGGATCACCCATGATGACCAGAGAGTTTTGTTACGGTCAAAAAGGCCGCGGCCTGAGAAGTGTTGAGCTGGCGCGGCCGTAAATGAGAGACCGTTATGTGAAACAGTTCCTCCCCAATTGAGCTCGACGATTCGTGATTGTGGGATGCCCCAGTCACGAAGATTGTCTCCGACCCCAATCGGAACGATGAAACCGGTAGTTTTATCCTTAAAGTAATCGATAGTTTTTTTGTCGAGGTGATCATAGTGATCATGAGAGATGACCACAGCATCAATGTGTGGAAGTTCAGACAGCGTTAATACCGGAGACTGAAAGCGCTTTACAAACATATCGAATGAAAAGGCGTAATCAGAAAAGACTGGATCTATAAGAAGTGTTTTACCATCGAGATTAAGAAGAAGAGTTGAGTGACCAAACCAAATGAATTTTACATGCTGACTGGGTTTAAGAAACTCAGCAATGTCTGGTTTGATTTCCGGAATCTTTCCTTTTGGGGCACGAGACGCTTTATCGCAGAAAATTTGTTTTGCGATACCGAATGATTCATAGAAACCCATTGAAGGCGGTTTTTTTGAAGGTGAGAGGTTAGTAAAAGTATCAGACTTATAATCATAATTTGAGAGAGCTTTGGTATCCATCTTACATTCTCCGATAAAGGGGAGTAACAACAACAATACAGCGATAAAGTATTGGATCATGAATGACATTTTGACAGAATTTTCATATTTTGTCAAGATGTCTAAACTGTCAGAATTTGACACTTTTTACAAAAAATGTCATAATTCTCCCATGGCTAAAGCAACACAAAACGTAGAAGAACGTAAGAAAGACATCATGGAGGCAGCACTCTACTGCTTCCTGAATTTCGGTTATTCGAAAACGTCGATGGATGATGTCGCCAAGAAAGCTAAAATCTCGCGTCCTCTGATTTATCTGAAATTTAAAAACAAAGAAGACCTTCTCTTAGGTCTGTTTGATTACATTATGGACGGCCGTCTTGAAGAAGCTGAAAAGCTCATTGATATGGATATCTCTAAGAAAGATAAACTTTTAAAAATGTTTGAGATCATCAAGATTGAACCATGGGGCAAGATCTCTGGTTGTCCAATGTCTCAGGAGTTCTTTGAGACTTGTCATGATTTTGATGCAAAAGCTTTCGAGAAATTTGAGAAACAGAAACTAGCTCTCGTTACGAAAATCCTCGGTGACAAAACGATGGCGGAAGTTTTCATTATGGCCTTCGATGGCCTCTTAGAAGATCATCCGACATGCGCTGTTCTTAAAAAACGCATGGAAGTCCTGATCGATAAATTCGCCCGCTAATTACATCTGTCCCTTCTTAAGAAATTAAAACTGGTTCTGTGCAATGCCGACAACAACGCTTGCCCAGAATTTTCTCTTTTGCTTTTCATTAATAACGCGTGAACGCTTATTGTACCCTTCAAAAGTATCAACTAATTTACCCACGAAGTTCTCATCATGGATAACGAGTCCGTTTTCCACGTCCTGGATGAAAGAGCGGCGTGAAAGGTTCACCGAACCAAAAAAAGCAAATTTCTCATCAACTAGGATCATTTTCGTGTGAAGGATTGAGCCTTCTGTCCATTCATACAAATGAACTCGCTCAAAGAGTGAATTGATAGCAGACTTGTTCGTTTCTTCGTACAACCAGGCAGCAGTGTCACCGGCAAGGCTGATACGAGTCTGGATTGTAATATCGACTTTACGTGCGATCGCTCTCTCAAACGCATTCATAATCCCTTTCGTAGGGCGTAGGTATGGGGAAGAAAGTTTGATTGATGTTTCTGCTTTATCAATCATCTCGATATAGAGTTTTTCAAGAGCGCGGTCATCGTTATAAGGGAGAGACATGAAGTGTCTCATCATTGGTGCATCGGAATTTAAAATATCAGTTGCATCGATTTTCTGTTTTGCCACAGAGATATCAGATGTAACCTGACCTTTCACTTCGCGGTTCCAGAGTTTTAACAGGTGAGCATATACACTCTGAGCAAGTTCAGGAGATTCGATTTTAATTTCGAGATCATTCCAGTACGCCCATGCGCCTTCAGGTGCCTGGTCAAGTTCCGGGTATTTTGAGAAATCAGGCTTCTCTGAGAACACAAACCCGTCATGGATATTTCGGCCGCCAGTAATAAGAACGTTGTCTTTTGGGTTTTTCGAAGAAAGCGTCACAAACATTTTTACGTGCATATCGCGCAGGTAGTTTGTCGCAAAATGAATCTTACCAAGAAGTGAAGGTTCGATGTATTTAAATTCCTGCACACGAAGATTCCCGCCAACTTGAGAAAGTTCTTTCAGGAGAGCTTTGTCTTTATCTTCATGCATGTAACCAGTGCCAATAATGTTAACAAGAGTTCCTCGCTCGGCATGGAACTTCAAAAGACGACCGATAACAGTACCAGTGAAGTCATGGCGGTAAAGAAGGGTAGAAACGAAAATGGCATCCAGTTTCGGCGCTTTTGAGAAATCAAGTTCAGCGTAAGGATTGTTATTCTTGATAAAATCTGAAGACGGACGATAGCCAAGAAGAGCTTCCATCTTACCAAGTAGACCGAGTTCTGAATCTGAAAGAATTTCGATCTCACCTGCAGGGTGAGCGCAAGTCATCATTGGATAGTTATTTGATAGGAAAGCATTTGTGTTGCCAGTTGCAGAGTAGTTGCAGTCTTCAACTACACGGTGAAGTGACTTTAACATTGGATAAGCAATTTCATCTTTGATGAGTTTTACTTCTTTCTCACCGGCCTTAACGATACAATTATTTACAGCAACAGGAATTGTCACTTCAATGCGTTTTTTATTGAAGAGCTTCTTGTTGATTTTCACATTCCCGTCGCATTTCACTTCCACATCTGCATCCAGCCCATTTTTGATTTCGATTTTTGCCTCATGAAGGGAGTTCGAAATAAGGAAAGTGTCTGGCTGGTTTTGATCCAGATGGAGAATCTCTGATGCCTGCCATGCGCACGCAGTTAGAGGGATGGAACAAATCAGAAGTGAGAGAAGCATGTAGTTTTTCATAAAATCATTATAGAAAAGGAAGTCACACTGTTGTGGACCCTTCCCTGTAATTACTCACCTGTCAAAAAGTTAGTCGGTAAATTCAATTTAACTTCTCGTTTACTCATGCGGAATTCCGGCATTCTTTGTGCATTCATAAGGGATAATCAGGAGATCCTATGAAACCCGCCATCAGATTGCTTGCCCTTTCTCTATTCATGACGAGCGCTCAATCGGCCTTCGCCTTCAATAAGTTCTATTGCCAGGTGCAGGCCAAAGCTCCAGGATTTGAAGAAACGAATCGCGAAACAGGTGGCATTGATAAGATCTGTTCTTATTCCGCTAACTGTGTGGCGTGGGAAGTGAAGAAAGATAAAAAAGGTGTGGAGATTGCGACCAATGCAGTCGCAAATATCAAACTCGATATTACAAATGTTGCAACCACTGCTTATTCCCGTGAAGAATGGGATGCTGGAAGTCACATCTGTCACGGACAATACTCATATAAACCAAACCTGAGTGATGCTAACTGGAAAATCAAAGTTAAATTCGATACGTTCGGTCTGAATGATAATGCTGATGTCTTCTATGATGAAGAAGCGCGCAGGGAGATCGCTCAAGGCGTGAATCTTGTAGGCTTTAAGTATACCAAGAAGGCCAAAGAGATTGCTGCTTCTATTGCTGACCAATTAAAAAACAGAAACAAATGATCACTGTCATAGTTTAGTTTTCCTCTTGTCTCGGTCTTTACTCACCATTCCTTATTGGTAAGTAAGTGAGAGTTTATACTCTAGACTGCGAGAGGAGGATTTATGATTGATGTATTAATTGCTGGGGCGGGGCCAACAGGTCTGATGATGGCCACTCTTTGCCGGCGTCTAGGTCTCTCTTACAGAATTCTCGACAAAAATTCCGGACCAGTAACCGAATCAAGGGCCATCGGCATTCAATCCAGAACCCTCGAACTCTTTCATAAGCTTGGCATAGTGGATGAATTTCTTGAAAAAGGAATGAAAGCATCAGGTGCTAAAATTCACCTGAATGGCGAAATGAAGCTTGAAGTAGATCTTAGAGACATGGCGAGAACTGATACTTTATATCCATTCATTCTTTTCCTCTCTCAAACTGAGACAGAAAAAATCCTCCTTAAAGACGTACCTAACATAGAACGAAACACCAAGCTTCTCTCATTTAAAGATAAAAGCAATCGTGTGGAAGCTGTCATTACCAATTCAAATGGTGATCGAGAAACAATATCAGCTCGCTTCCTTTGCGGATGTGATGGTTCTCACAGTGTCGTGAGGAAAAATTTAAACCTTGAATTCAAGGGTG
>Ga0066486_1000345_pt1 | contig 12756 bp, 7 predicted proteins | sample LakWasM128_HOW14_2_FD_59591 | JGI IMG/M metagenome (GOLD analysis project Ga0066486, IMG submission 59591) | Freshwater sediment methanotrophic microbial communities from Lake Washington under simulated oxygen tension - Sediment Metagenome 128_HOW14 | ecosystem: Environmental > Aquatic >... | reverse complement strand
CGTCAGGGTGATTTCATTCGAGCCGCGCTCGAAAATCATCACACCCAGCTCCTCCTCGATTTTCTTGATACCGACGCTCAATGTGGGCTGGCTGACGAAGCAGGCCTGAGCGGCGCGGCCGAAGTGCCGTTCCCTTGCCACTGCGACGATGTAGCGCAATTCCGTTAATGTCATCTGGGTGGTTTCGTTAAGGTTAAAGTCCGGTAAAATCCAATTTTACGCGGATATCGAGTTCACCAGACAGCATGTTTTTCCAAAAAAAACCGTCATCTGCCATTTCCCGGCGCGAGGTTCCAGAGAAAACCGCCGGCCTGATCCGCGAGGCCTGGTGGCTGGTGCTGGTCGTGGCGGGCAGTTATCTCGCCACCATACTGTTTACCTATCATCGCGACGATCCGGGCTGGTCGCACAGCGCCAGCGAGGATGCCGCGATTCACAATGCAGGCGGTTCGCTGGGGGCATGGCTCGCCGATATCCTGCTGTACCTGTTCGGTTTTTCCGCATGGTGGCTCGCGGTGCTGGCGTTTTATGCGATGTGGTGGGTCTACAAGCGCCTCGAAATCGCTGAAGCCGAGCGACCCTACCTGCTGTTCAATGTCATCGGTTTTGTATTGATGCTGCTGGCTTCCAGTGCGCTCGAGGCCGGCCACTTTCTCGAAATGCACCTGATGCTGCCGCTGGCGCAAGGCGGCATGCTGGGTAGCGTGCTCGACGGATTGCTGCGCCATGTACTTGGTTTTGCAGGCTCGACGATGGTGCTGCTGCTTGCGTTTGCAACCGGCTTCAGCCTCTTTACCGGCTGGTCGTGGCTTAAAATCACCGAGAAATTCGGCTGGCTGCTTGAAAGAACCTATCACTTCCTGCGCCAGAGCTGGCAGGATTGGCAAGATAAAAAGGCTGGCAAGGTGGCTGAGCAATTGCGCGAAGAGTATGTCGAAAGCGAGCGCAAGCGCGTCGAGGATCGCCCACCGGTGCAGATCGAAGTGCCGCAACTGGAAATCCCCAAGAGTGATCGCGTGGAAAAGGAACGCCAGACGCCGCTGTTCCAGACCATGCCCGATTCGCCGCTGCCGCCGCTCCATCTGCTGGACGAGCCCAAAGGCACCGTGGAAGTGCAAAGCGCCGAGACGCTGGAATTCACCTCGCGTCTGATCGAGCGCAAGCTGATGGATTTCAATATCGAGGTCAAGGTGACGTCGGCTTTGCCTGGTCCGGTGATCACCCGCTACGAATTCGAACCGGCCGCAGGCGTGAAAGGCAGCCAGATCACCAATCTTGCCAAGGATCTGGCGCGCGCCTTGTCCGTAGTCAGCATTCGTGTGGTGGAAACCATCCCCGGCAAGAGCTGCATGGCGATTGAAATCCCGAATCCCAAACGGCAGGTCGTGTGCCTCACCGAAATTCTCGGCTCGCAGGTGTACGCCGATATGGCTTCGCCGCTCGCCATCGCGATGGGCAAGGATATTTCCGGCAAGCCGGTGGTCGCCGATCTTGCCAAAATGCCGCATGTGCTGGTCGCGGGTACGACCGGCTCGGGCAAGTCGGTTGCGATCAATGCGATGATCCTGAGCCTGGTCTACAAGGCCGATGCGAGCAAGGTACGGCTAATTTTGGTTGATCCCAAGATGCTGGAATTGTCGGTTTACGAAGGCATTCCGCACCTGCTGGCGCCGGTGGTCACCGACATGCGCCAGGCGGCCAGCGCGCTCAACTGGTGCGTGGCTGAAATGGAAAAACGCTATCGCCTGATGTCGACACTCGGCGTGCGCAATCTCGCCGGCTACAACCAGAAGGTGCTCGATGCCGAGAAATCCGGCAACAAGCTGACCAACCCGTTTACGATTACCCCGGACAACCCCGAACCTCTGGAAGAAATGCCGCTGATCGTCGTCGTCATCGACGAGTTGGCCGATATGATGATGGTGGTCGGCAAGAAAGTCGAAGAATTGATTGCGCGTCTCGCGCAGAAGGCGCGCGCTTCCGGTATTCACCTGGTGCTGGCGACCCAGCGGCCGTCGGTGGACGTGATTACCGGCCTGATCAAGGCCAATATCCCAACGCGTGTCGCGTTCCAGGTTTCCAGCAAGATCGACTCGCGTACTATCCTCGACGCGATGGGCGCAGAGGCGCTGCTGGGGCAGGGCGATATGCTGTATCAGCCGCCGGGCACCGGCTATCCGCAGCGCGTGCACGGCGCCTTCGTCAGCGACCAGGAAGTCCACCGCGTGGTGGAATATCTCAAATCGCTGGGCGAACCGGATTACATCGACGGCATCCTCACCGGCGAGTCCGAAGGGGGTGAAGGCTTGGAAGGTGGCATGCCGGGCGAGGGCGGCGGCGAGGCCGATCCGCTGTACGATCAGGCGGTCGCCATCGTGCTCAAGTCGCGTCGCGCATCGATTTCGGCGGTGCAGCGTCATCTGCGCATCGGCTACAACCGCGCTGCACGGCTGATCGAGGAAATGGAGCGCGCCGGCATCGTGTCGGCGATGCAGTCCAACGGCAATCGCGAAGTGCTCGCGCCTGCCGGTGAATAAGAACCCGGCTCAATCTCGGCTGTCGCAACTACTTTCACCCATGAAGAGAATCTAATGCGTTTTATCGTTTCCGTTTTATTCATTGCACTTTCGACGGTTGCCAGTGCCGACGAGGTGCAGACCCTGAAGAATTTCTTTCAGAACGCCACTTCCATGCGCGCCAGGTTCCAGCAGACCGTGGTCGATAACCTCGGCCGCAAGGTGCAGGAAGTCACCGGCAGCATGCAGTTGCAGCGTCCGGGCAAGTTCCGCTGGGATTACGACAAGCCGTATGTGCAGCTGATTGTCGGCGACGGCAAGAAAGTGTGGTTGTTCGACCCCGATCTCAACCAGGTGACAGTGCGCCCGCTGGACAAGGTGCTGGGCTCCAGCCCGGCGGCACTGCTCGCCGTCAGCAAGGACATCGACAAAACTTTTGAACTGAAAAGTGTCGGGAGGCAGGGCGAATTGAACTGGGTGGAGGCGATTCCGAAAGAAAAGGAAAGCGGCTTTGACAAGGTCATGCTGGGCTTCAAGGGAAACATGCTGCAAGAGATGGAAATGCGCGACAGCTTCGGCCAGATCACCGTGATCGAATTCAGTAAGCAGGAACTCAACCCCAGGCTGAACGAGAAAAGCTTCCGCTTCGAGCCGCCGCAAGGCGCAGACGTACTGAGCGAGTAATGACCGACCTGTTCGCTCCCGCTGAACCCCAAGCGCCGCTGGCCGAACGCCTGCGGCCCAAGTCGCTGGATGAAGTCGTCGGACAAAGTCATTTGCTGGGTGCAGGCAAGCCGTTGCGGCTGGCGTTCACTTCCGGCAAGCTGCCGTCGATGATACTGTGGGGCCCGCCGGGCGTCGGCAAGACCACGCTGGCGCGGCTGATCGCCAATACCGCCGATGCCGAGTTCATTCCGCTGTCGGCAGTGCTGTCCGGCGTCAAGGACATCCGCGAAGCGGTGGACCGCGCCCAGCACATACTGCAGCAATCCGGTCGCCGCACCATTTTGTTCGTCGATGAAGTGCACCGCTTCAACAAGTCGCAGCAGGACGCTTTTCTGCCTTACGTCGAAAGCGGCCTGTTCACTTTTATCGGCGCGACCACAGAAAACCCGTCTTTTGAGGTTAATAGCGCGTTGCTTTCGCGCGCGCAGGTGTTCGTGTTGCAGGCGCTTTCCGAGCCGGAGCTGGGCGTGCTGTTCGACCGCGCGCTGCAAATCGAATCCGGCGGCCTTGCCGTGATGCCGGAAGTGCGCGAGCAAGTGCTGGCTTATGCGGACGGCGATGCGCGGCGCTTGCTGAATTTCCTTGAGCAATTGTTCAATGCAGCGCATGCCAGCAGCGTCAACGATATCGACGAGGAATTCCTCAATAGCACGCTTTCTTCCAAGCTGCGCCGTTTCGATAAAGGCGGCGAGGCGTTCTACGACCAGATTTCCGCATTGCACAAATCGGTGCGGGGTTCCAGCCCGGATGCCGCACTGTACTGGTTTTTGCGCATGCTGGATGGCGGCGCAGACCCGCTTTATCTCGGGCGGCGCATCGTGCGCATGGCCGTTGAGGACATCGGCCTGGCCGATCCGCGTGCGACTGAAATCGCCTCGGCCGCCTGCGAAATCTACGAACGCCTCGGCTCTCCCGAAGGCGAGCTGGCGCTCTCGAACGCGGTGTTGTATCTCGCCGTCGCGCCCAAGAGCAACGCGGCCTACATGGCTTACAACAAGGCCAAGGCCTTTGTGGCGCAGGATAAATCCCGCAGCGTGCCTTTGCATTTGCGCAACGCGCCGACCAAGCTGATGAAGCAACTGGATTACGGCAAGGAATACCGCTATGCGCATGACGAGCCGGAGGCATATGCGGCGGGCGAGCAGTATTTTCCCGACGACATGCCGGCAACGAAGTTTTACGAGCCCACGCCGCGAGGTCTGGAAGGTAAAATAAGCGAAAAGTTGGCGCATCTGCGCGAGCTGGACAGAAAAGCGAAAAAATAACCCGGAGTTTCAATTGCTCGACATACAACTACTCAGAACCGATCTCGAATCCGTCGCCGCTCGCCTGCTCGTGCGTGGTTTTTCTCTGGATATCGCCGCATTCACCGTGCTGGAAGCCGAGCGCAAGGCGGTGCAAACGCGCACGCAGGAGCTGCAGGCGAAGCGCAATGCCACCTCCAAACAGATCGGCATTGCCAAGTCCAAGGGTGAGGACGCTTCGGCGATTCTCGCGGAAGTCGCGACCTTGGGCGATGAACTGAAGGCCGCTGAAGAAAAACTCGCGGTAATCCAGGCGCAAATGCAGGATTTCTTGCAGAACGTGCCCAATCTGCCGCATGAGAGCGTGCCGGTGGGAAAATCAGAAGAAAATAATGTCGAAGTACGCAAGGTCGGCACACCGCGTACTTTCGATTTCGAGGTCAAGGATCACGTCGATGTCGGCGCCTCGCTGGGGCTGGATTTCGATACCGGCGCCAAGCTTGCCGGCGCGCGTTTCACCTTCATGAAAGGCCAGATGGCGAAGCTGCACCGCGCCCTCGCGCAATTCATGCTGGATGTGCAGACCAGCGAGCACGGCTACACCGAGTGCTATACGCCTTACATCGTTAATGCGGATACCCTGCGCGGCACCGGCCAGCTGCCCAAGTTCGAGGCCGATCTGTTTGCCGCGAAGAAGGGCGGGCAGGAAGGCGAGGGCGAAGCGCTTTATCTGATCCCGACCTCCGAAGTCACGCTTACCAACACCGTGCGCGACGAAATTGTGGCGGCTGAGGATTTGCCGATCAAACTGACCGGCCACACGCCGTGCTTCCGCTCCGAAGCCGGTTCCTACGGCCGCGACACGCGCGGCATGATACGCCAGCATCAGTTCGACAAGGTTGAAATGGTGCAGATCGTGCATCCCGAAAAGAGCTACGAAGCCTTGGAAGAAATGGTCGGCCATGCTGAAACCATCCTCCAGAGACTGGGCCTGCCGTACCGCGTCGTGTCGCTCTGCACCGGCGACATGGGCTTCGGCGCGGCCAAGACGTATGACCTGGAAGTCTGGCTGCCGGCGCAGAACGCCTACCGCGAGATTTCTTCGGTTTCGAATTGCGAGGCTTTCCAGGCGCGCCGCATGCAGGCGCGTTTCCGCAGCGGCCAGGGCAAGCCTGAGTTACTGCATACCCTGAACGGTTCCGGCCTTGCGGTCGGTCGTACGCTGGTGGCGGTACTGGAGAACTACCAGAATGCGGATGGCAGCGTAACCGTTCCGCCGGCTCTACGGCCGTACATGGGCGGGTTGGAAAAGCTTGCTTGAATGCGCTGACATGCGCCTCCCGGAAAACTCACTCATCTGATCGAGCTTTCCGGGAGCGCATCGCACGCAATGCCCGAGGCATGGGAGCGAGGCGGCGGTCGGAGTCTCTATGCGTGAACCACCAGCACATCGCATTTGGCATTCGCCAGCACGTGGCGAGTGACGCTTCCCAGCAGCAATTCTTCCATCAGTGATTGACCGTGTTTGCCGATCACGATCAGATCGATAGCGAAGTCTTCCGCATGTTCCAGAATGAACACCGATGCATCGCCCTGCTCGACGATCTGTGACAGGTTTTTCGTTTCTTCGGCCACTTCCAGCATCATTTTCCGAACATTGCTCAGTGCCTGCTGCTGCGCTTCAGACCGGTATCGCCGTAAGTGCTCCTCGGTGGCGCCGGCGAGCATCAGTTTGCCTTCGAACGGAACCTCGAACGCATGTGCGACTGTAATGTTGGCCTCCGGTGCGATGCCTATTGCCATCTTCAACGCAGCACGCGAGTGCGTTGAAAAGTCGACCGCTACCAGCACACGCTGGTAGGCGGCTCTGGGCGGTTGATGGGTGATCAGAACGGGAAGGGTGCATTTTCCCAGGAGCCGTTCTGCTAGCGATCCTATGGCGAGGTCGCGTAATGGGCTCGTTCCATGTGCACCAAGTACCAGCATGTCGACAGCATCGGTCGCCGACATGACTTCATTCAGCACGTGCCCGACCTCGACCTGTACAGTCGGCGTAATGCCGATCTCGGCATTGATCTCGGCGGCCAGTTGCTCCAACTGCTGCCTGGCATCGGCGATCAGGCGTGCCTCGCTCTCGCTGCCCACGCCGAAGAAGTTCTGCAGCGCCAGCAGGGCACTGTAGTTCATGACATGCAGGATATCGAATCTTGCATTTTGCTGCAGTGCAATGAGTGCGGCTCGTCTGGCTGCCTGTGAAGCGCTTTCTGAGAAGTCGGTAATCGCGAGCAGGTTTTTGAGGTTGATCATGCTGGACGACTCCTATTGGCGAGATGCGTCGAGCCGGGCCTGTTGCTGGTCCTTCTTCTCGACGCGCGAATGATGACTTTTTCGATTTCGGCAATGGTGAACACAAAAACTCCGGCGAGAACCACGCGCAACCACTCGCCGGGGCTGAGGTGTGTCGAGCCGAATACTGCCTGCAAGGGGCCTGCATGAGTATAGGCAAGCTGAAGCCCGGCGCATGCGACCAGCGCTATCAGAACATAGCGGTTGCCAAAGAGCCCTTCGCGCGTCAATACCGATCGATAGATGTGCCTGCTGTTGAGAAGATAGAACATTTCGGACACTACCACGGCGCTGACCGCCATGGTGCGCGCGGTTTCCAGGCTGGCGCCGCGCTCCAGTTCCCACAGGAAGAGGCCCAATGCACCGACCATCATCAAGGTCGATACCATCAGCACGCGCCAAGCGAAGAACCACGATAACAAGGGCGCCTGCGGATTGCGCGGATTACGATGCATCACGTCTCGCTCCGGCCGTTCGAAAGCCAGTGACAGGCCGAGAGTGGTCGATGTTGCCAGATTGATCCATAACACCTGAGCAGGTGTCAGCGGCAATACCAGCTCGAGCAGGATGGCCGCCATCACGACCAATCCTTCGCCGCCGTTGGTCGGGAGCATGAATAGCACGAATTTGCGGATATTGTCGTAAATGCCGCGCCCTTCGCGCACGGCATTGCCGATTGTCGCAAAATTGTCGTCGGTCAAAACCATCGCTGCGGCTTCCTTGGCTGCCTCGGTGCCTTTGCGGCCCATTGCCACGCCTACGTCGGCGCGTTTCAAGGCCGGGGCATCGTTGACGCCATCACCCGTCATTGCAACGACATGGCCGGTTTCCTGTAGCGCCTGGACCAGTCGCAGTTTGTGCGTAGGGCTAGCGCGTGCGAATACGTCGATTTCCCCGACAGCCTTGCGCAACTGGGCATCATCCATCATCTCGATTTGCGATCCCGTCATCGCTGGCCGGTCGACGCCGATACCGAGTTGTGCGCCGATGGCCTGTGCGGTTGCCACGTGATCCCCGGTAATCATCTTGACCTGAATACCGGCCGATTTGCAGATGGCGACCGATTCCCTGGCTTCTTCCCGCGGCGGATCGATGATACCGATCATGGCGAGCATGGTGCAGCCAGATGCGAAGTCTGAAAAGTTCAGGTCGCGCAGTACTGGGTCATGAGCTTTGATGGCGACAGCCAGCATGCGCAATCCGTGCCCGGCGGCGTCTGCCGATTCCGTATGCCAGTAATCGGCATCAAGCGGTTGCCCATCCGTTTGCTTATCGCACATTTCTAGAATGCGTTCCGGCGCGCCCTTGATAAAGATGAACGCGCGATTTTCATGGTCGTGATGCAGTGTCGCCATCAGCCGATGTTCGGATTCGAAAGGGATGACATCCGTGCGTGGCAATGCGGCCCGTTCTGTGGCCGGATCGAGGCCGGTCTTCACGGCAAGCGTCAATAGCGCACCCTCGGTCGGGTCTCCGTCCAGGTGCCAGTCATCGCCTTCCCGGCGCAAACCGGCATCGTTGCAAAGGACGATGGCTCGTGCGATCAGTCCCAGCTCAGGCGCGTCGCCTGCTTCCAGCATGCTTCCATCCCTGGCGTGCAGGCTGCCTTCAGGGCTGTAGCCTATCCCGCGAACTTCGTAGACGCCATATGCGCCGATGACGCGCTGTACCGTCATTTCATTTCGGGTGAGAGTGCCGGTCTTGTCCGAGCAGATGACAGTCACTGCGCCCAGCGTTTCCACCGCCGGCAAGTGACGAATGATGGCATTGTTGTGCGCCATGCGCCGTACGCCTATCGCCAGGGTGATGGTCATGATCGCCGGCAAGCCTTCCGGAATGGCCGATGCCGCCAGGGCAACCACCATCATCAGCATTTCAGCCGGCTCATGCCCGCGCCACCAAACGCCGAGTATGAAGCTGGCCGTCGCCATCAGGAGAATGACGATAGTCAGCCAGCGGCTGAACACTCCCATCTGGCGCAGTAGCGGGGTGGTCACCTCATGCACCTGCCCCAGCATGGCGCCGATACGGCCCAGTTCGGTCTTTTCGCCGGTCGCGACGACGACGCCTACGGCCTGGCCCGACGCAACAAGCGTACCGGAATACAGCATGCACAGACGGTCTCCCAGCATCGCATCAGCGGCTACGGCCGGGACGGATTTTTCTACGACTTCGGATTCTCCGGTCAGAATGGATTCATTGATGTGCAATCCCTTGCACGTTATCAGGCGTAAGTCGGCCGGAACCTTGTCTCCGGAAGCCAGCATGACAATATCGCCCGGAACCAGCGTTTCCGCAGCGATATCAACGCGCTCGCCGTTGCGCAATGCCAGCGTATGCAGCGAGAGCATCTGCCGGATGGAGTCGAGCGCCTGCTCCGCCTTTCCTTCCTGAAGGAAGCCGATGATCGCATTGATCACGACAGCCGCAACCAGCACCGAGGTATCGATCCAGTGGGCAAGGATTGCCGTGGCCACTGCGGCACCGAGCATCACATAAATAAGTATGTTGTGAAATTGCAGCAGAAACCGCAGCCATGCCGGCGTTTTTGGCGGGGAGGGTAGCTGGTTCGGGCCGTGGCGTTTCAGGCGGTGCGCGGCTTCCTCCGCAGTCAGCCCGCGGTGTGCATCGGTATCGAGCTGCGAGAGGGCCTGGTCGGCCCCCATGCCGTGCCAGTCGCCGGTGTGATCTTCTATAGCTTGCTGCATCCTCGCTCGCTTCCCATGATGGGCATCAGTGTTTTTTCCGGGGTTCTCCGATTCCCATGCGGCCGAGAACGTGGGCTGTCATGCCGCGCGCCAGTTCGTGTTCGCCCATGAATACCTTGCCGATATTTTCCTTGGTCAGAAGGTCGGCCTCCTCGTCGCTGTGGGTGCGTACCACTACCTCGACATTCGGGTTCAGCAGCTTTGCGGTTTCTACCATTTTGCGAGCGGCAAAGGTGTCCGGCGTGGCGATCACCAGCATGCCGGCACGCGCGATATGCGCCTGGATCAGCACTGCGGGATCGGACGCATCACCCGAGACGGCCGGGATTTCATGCGCGCGCAGAGCCTCGACAATTCCCCGGTTCTGTTCGGCGACGACATACGGTATGCCGCATTCGTTGAGGCTTTCCGCAATGCGTTTTCCGACGCGCCCATAACCTACGAGCACGACCTGCCCGGTCAGCAGCGCCTGATCGGTGGACATCGGCAATTGTGCCAATGGGTCGTCGCTAAGTTCGAGGCGGCGTGCCAGCGCGGAGCGCGAGCGTATCCAGACCTGGGCCGGTTCGATGGCGGCGAACGCAAGGGAGTTGAGCGCGATCGAAATCAATGCTCCGGCAAGAATCAGGGTCTGACCTTCGGTTCCCAGCAATCCGAGACTGACGCCCATGCCGGCGAGGATGAACGAGAATTCGCCGATCTGGGCGAGGCTGGCGCCGACGGTCAGCGCGGTATTGAGCGGATATCGGAATGCCAGCACCAGCACGATGGCCGCCAGCGTCTTGCCGAAGATGATGATGGCTGTCACGACCAGGACCTTCATCGGGTCATCGAGCAATACCTGCGGGTTGAACAGCATGCCGACCGATACGAAAAACAATACCGAGAATGCATCGCGCAGCGGTAGCGACTCATCGGCGGCGCGGTGGCTGAACTCCGACTCCCGCATCATCATGCCGGCAAAAAAGGCGCCTAGGGCAAACGAAACGCCGAACAGCGATGCCGAGCCGTAAGCGACGACAACCGCCGCTGCGATCACGCACAGCGTAAACAGTTCGCGCGACCCGGTCCGCGCGACTTGCCACAGCAGTTTCGGGAAAAGGCGGCGGCCGACGATCAGCATCAGGGCGATAAACGTCGTGACCTTGACCAGGGTAATGCCGATGGTTACCCAGACTTCGTTATCCCATGCGTGCTCTTCCGTCGAGCTTCCAAGAAAACCCGCAAACACCGGCAGCAACACCAGCACCAGCACCATGACCAAGTCTTCCACGATCAACCACCCGACGGCGATGCGGCCGTTGATCGAATCCAGCACGCCGCGCGCCTCCAGTGCGCGCAGCAGTACGACTGTACTGGCGACCGAGAGCGATAACCCGAACACCAGGGCCGCGCCGATATCCCAACCCCAGTAGGTTGCCGTCACCATGCCCAGTGCGGTTGCCACCGCGATTTGCACGATGGCGCCGGGAACCGCGATGCGCTTGACGGCGAGCAGATCGTCCAGCGAAAAGTGCAAACCGACGCCGAACATTAGCAGCATCACGCCGATTTCAGCCAACTGGCTGGCAAGCTCCATATCGGCATCGAAACCGGGTGTGGCAGGCCCGATGAGGATGCCGGCCACGAGATAGCCGACCAGCGGGGGCATGCGGAGTTTGGATGCGATGAATCCCATGGCCATCGCCAAGCCGAAAGCGGCGGCAATAGTGGTGATCAGGCTGACTTCATGTGGCATGAAAAAATCTCAATCAAGTGGATTGCAAGTTCTAGTGTATGGGAGAAGTACCCCAGGATGTGGCGCTGATTAGCTCGAATCCGGGCAGTATCGGGACATGCTTCTGTGCATATTTTTCCAGAATACGATAATAAGTGCGTATGGATTCGACGAAATGCACTGGCGCTCCGCCGCGTGCGTAACCGTATTGCACGGTCGAGAAATACTCTTCGCGGGTGAGCAGCGGCAGGGTTTTCTTCACGTCCGCCCAGGCGTCGGTGTTTAATTTCAGGCGCTGCGCCAGAACGCGCGCGTCTTCAAGGTGGGCGTAGCCGATGTTGTAGGCGGCCAGTGCCAGCCAGGTGCGATCAGGTTCGGCGATCCGTTCCGGTATCGTTTCCTTCAGCACAATCATGTAACGCGCGCCGGCCATGATGCTTTGCACCGGGTCCAGCCGGTTGGAAACACCCATGCGGTCGGCCGTTTCTTCGGTCAGCATCATCATCCCGCGTACATTGGTCGGCGACGTCGCAAACGGATCCCAGTGCGATTCCTGATAGCTGATGGCTGCCAGCAATCGCCAGTCGATGCCGGTTAGCTCCTCGGCCTGTTTAAAGAGATCGATGTATTTCGGCAGCACCGTGCGCAGCTTGATCAGAAAACCGGTCACGTCCATCGGATTGACACGTTCGGAATGGCCGTAATAACGGTCGAGAAGAATACGCAGCGTGCCGTCCTTCTTGATTCGCGCAAAGAATTTTTGCGCTTGCTGGTAAAGCCATTCGTCCCCGCTCTTGCGGAAGGCCCAGGCCAGATCGTCCTTTTTTCCGAAATTGAGCCCGGCGCCCAGGTTGGGATAGTAATTCTGCACCATCGCTACCAGATGCGAATCGGCGATGGTGTAATCCAGCGTGCCGTCAGCGACGCGTTCAAGCAGTTCCTCGCTATTCACGTGCTGCTCCTCGGCCCAATGCAGGGCCGGTGTGTTGGCCGCCACTTCATTCAGGCGCTCGGAATAGCTGGTGCCGGTAGGGATGGCAATATTGGTCCCGGCCAGATCGCTTATCTTGCGGGGTGTCTTGCTTTTCTCCCGGTTGTATACCACTTGCTGCTGCACAATCTGATATGGCGGACCGAATCGCACCAGGTGCTGACGCGGACGGGTAATGCTGAGGTTGGCGGCGGCGATATGCGCTTTTCCCTGAATCAGGGCGGGGATGACCTGCGACACGTTTTCGACAAGCACGATCTTCAGCCGGACTTCCTCTCCCAGTTCTGCGCTCAGATCCTGTGCGAACAGTTTGGCCAGATCGTATTCGAAACCGGCAAACTCCTTCTGTCCGTTGACGTAATAAGTCGCCGGGCCGTTATGGGTGACGACCACCAGTTCCCGACTTTCCTTGACGGATGGCAGAGGTTTTGGCGGTTTCTGGCAGCCGCCCAGGAGAAACAGAATGAATAAGATCGCCAAGGAACGCATAGCCGAAGTTTCCCGAAGT
>Ga0066486_1000341_pt1 | contig 12844 bp, 10 predicted proteins | sample LakWasM128_HOW14_2_FD_59591 | JGI IMG/M metagenome (GOLD analysis project Ga0066486, IMG submission 59591) | Freshwater sediment methanotrophic microbial communities from Lake Washington under simulated oxygen tension - Sediment Metagenome 128_HOW14 | ecosystem: Environmental > Aquatic >... | reverse complement strand
GCCCGAAATCGATGGATCGCGCCAACATCCGTGCCGCCATCGAAGGCTCGCTCAGGCGCCTGCAGACCGACTACATCGACCTTTACCAACTGCACTGGCCGGAACGCAATGTACCAATGTTCGGGCAGTATCAGTTCGACCCGGCGCAGGAATTCGAGAACGGCCAACAAAAGGACTGGCTATCCATCCGCGATCAACTGGAAGCGTTGGCCGAACTTGTCAGGGAAGGCAAGGTGCGCGCTATCGGTGTCTCGAACGAACAGCCTTGGGGCGTGATGGAGTTTTTGCGCATCGCCAAGGAATATGAACTGCCGCGCATCGCTTCCATCCAGAATTGCTACAACCTCATCAACCGCGGCTTCGAATTCGGTCTGGCGGAAATCGCCTACCGCGAGAACGTCGGCCTGCTCGCCTATTCCCCGCTCGCCTTCGGCCATCTTTCCGCCAAATATCAATCAGATCCGCAAGCTCAGGGCCGCGTCACGCAATTCAAGGGCTTCGCGCAACGTTACGAAAAACCCAACGTGCAACCGGCCGTCGCCGCCTATGCTGAACTCGCGCGCAAATATGGCATGCCGCCGGCGCAGATGGCGCTATCGTTTGTGTACCGCAGATGGTTTATGACCAGCACGCTCGTGGGCGCCACGTCGATGCAGCAACTGGAGGAAAATCTCTCGGCCTGGGAAAAGCCGCTGTCGCAGGATCTCATGAAGGAAATCGAAGGCCTGCATCTTCGCTATATGAATCCAGCACCCTGAGCCGAACACGAAGTTCCGTCAATGCGGCAAATCAACAGATCGCACGCATGCACGAGTTATACCGTCATATCTACCGTTGCATCGACACCCAGCCATCCTCCGGCTTATGGCGGCGAGCTACAGCACCGATAGACCGCATTGCAGCGTGCTTCGGAACTAGCCTTTGTGATGTGTTTCCAGCCTGTCCTTGCAACGTTTGCAAACCCAGCGTTGATGCAGCCGATCTGCGGTGACGATTTGCATGCCGCCCTCAGCGGGGCAGGAGTTTTTGCATTGCGTGCAGAACTTGTCTCCCGGTTGTCTTGAGGGGAGCCATCGTTCCGAGATAACAGTCATGACCTTGCCTAACGGGGTTACTGAACTTTCATCATACCCCTACCAGCGGTGAATAACCTCCCACACCCCGAATTTTCTGCCCGAAAAGCCTGGGTCAGGCGTTTCAACCGGCTTTCGGCAAACTACCCGTCAAGGCCGTCTGGCGTGGAACTGTACCGGCTGCGGCTGCGCCATCTGCAGTACCGGCTTGCGGATTTTCCCCATGACGTGCATTTCGCAGCGCTTGCAATCGAATTTGAGCGTAATGCGATCCTTGCCGTTGACCAGCGTCATCGGTTCGGCGGTAATCGTGCCCTGCACGCCGATAACGCCCTTGGCTTCCTTCGGGCACATCGCAAAACTATAGCGCAGGCAGTGCTTGGTAATCATGACCGGCACCTCGCCCAATTCCTCATTAGCCTCGTAGGCGGAAGCGATGGCCTGAACGCCGTGCTTTTCGTAGAAGGCGCGGGCCTTGCGATTGTAGATGTTGGCGAGATAACTCAGCGTATCTTCGGGATAGTTCGCCGGCGGCTCGGCGGGTATGCCCGGCGCCGGTCGCCGATAGCCATCCGCGCGCACTTGCTGCAGTTGCACTATCGCATCGCGTCGCAGCGCGTTGACAATCGATGCCGGCACGAACCAGGACTGCCCGATTTCGAGATTAATCTCCTTGACCGAAAAATCGGTGCCGCCGAGCTTGCCGAGATTCACACGCAACGCGGCTTCAGTCTTCTCGAAATTCTGTGCCGACTGTTTATCGACAATGCACTGCGCCTCGGCGGTGAAACCATCGGTGTCGGTCACAATGAGCGCGAAGCCGTCGTTCGTTTCCTTGAACGTCAATGCAACGGGAATGCGCCGCTCGGCCGAAGGCTTTTCCAACTGGCGCATGAAAGCATGGTCGCGGTTGCGGTACACGGTGGTATTGCGACGCAAATCGGCAGGCATCTCGTTCGGATACAGCCGCGTACCCTGCACGGTATTGACGCGTAGCCCCACCAACTCCTTGTGCACGTCGAAGAAACATACACCGTCGCCGTTGTGCAATTCAAGCGTTGTATCGACCTCGAAGTGATCCTGCCCCACGCGCGTCACCTTGCCGATTTCCTCGCCGGCGAATTTGGGCGTATCGAAGGCGCCGACGTCTTCGCCGCGGCCGTGAATGAAGTATTCCGTGGTGCTGCGATTGAAGGTCTTGTCCGGCTGGGGCGTGAAACTATAGGTACAGAGCCCCGAAGATGAGCGCGCGTATTCCGGCATTTCGTCGAGCAGCCCGTCCAGCAGCTGGCGGTAATGGGCGGTGGCGTTCTTGACGTAGGCCATGTCCTTGTAGCGGCCCTCGATCTTGAACGAACTCACGCCCGCCTCGATCAGCGCACGCAGGTTGGCGCTCTGGTCGTTATCCTTCATCGACAACAGGTGCTTGTCCTTGGCGAGCATGCGCCCCTGCGAGTCTTCCAGCGTGTAAGGCAAGCGGCATTCCTGCGCACATTCACCGCGGTTGGCGCTGCGGCCGCTATGCGCGTGGCTGATGTAGCACTGGCCGCTGAATGCGACGCACAAGGCGCCGTGGACGAAATACTCCAGATTGCAGGAGCTTGCCTCCGCCACCTTGCGGATAGTGGCAAGATCCATTTCACGTGCCAGTACGATCTGCGAAAAACCGACCTGGTCGAGGAATGCCGCTTTTTCCACCGTGCGGATATCGGTTTGCGTGCTGGCATGCAGCTGGATCGGCGGCAGATCCATCTCCAGCAAGCCCATGTCCTGCACAATCAGCGCATCCGCGCCGGCTTCGTAAAATTGCCACGCGAAATCGCGCGCCGCCTCCAGCTCGTTGTCGTGAAAAATGGTGTTGAAAGCGACAAACACGCGCGCATGGTAGCGGTGCGCATGCTCCGCGAGCCGCGCGATGTCGGCAACGGAGTTTTCCGCCTTGGCGCGCGCGCCGAACGCCGGGCCGCCGATATAAACCGCGTCCGCGCCATGATTCACGGCCTCGATGCCAATATCGGCATTACGGGCGGGAGCTAGTAGTTCTAGATGGCGCGGGTTCGTTTGCATAATGCTTGATAAATCAATGGGGTGCGTACTATAACATATGCTCGTTCAGATGCTTTTCAGGGAAACTGTTTAGAAAACGCAAATCCTTGACCCTAAAAGATATTTAATTCATTCTAACCAGACGAATGAACACACCAGCCAAAGACTTGACGGGGTCGTCAGTTGCCGGTGGTACTCCTGAAACGGACCAACTCGAAACGTTGGTCCAGATCGAATTGGTCGGCACGCTGGCCCGTCAATCCCGCGATGCGTCGCTAATTGCGCCGATTGGATCCTTATTTTTAGCGTTTCTTCAAATCGGCTACGTTCCGCTCATGTCCATCCTGGCGTGGCTGGCGCTGGTAACCATACCGGATGCGCTTACTCTCCTGCGATCCTACAAATTCGACCAGGTTCCCCGAACGCTGGCCGCCATGCGGTCCTGGCAGGCCCATCAGACATTGATCCACAGCTTTGCCGGCCTCGCCTGGGGCTCATCCATATTGTTTTTTGCAGGCGACGCCACTCCGATCGAGCACGAAATGAAAATCGTCCTGGTGCTAATGGTGGTCAGTGCGCTGGCGGTCATTCCGGTCTCGACTTCCCTCGCTTCGCTGACCGGCTTTCTGATCGGCATCACTGCGATTCCCTTGTATCATTATTTCGCCGGCTCGCACCCGGACCATCTCTGGCTGGCCTTAGGCTCGCTCATTCTGCTGGGTTGCGCATTGCATTTCGGCCGGATCGCCCACCAGCAGATTCGTGCGCATGTCTTGAGTTCGGCGATTAACGACCGGTTGGCATCGGCGCTCAGCGACGCCAACCTGACCATCAACGAGACCAATCGCGAGTTGCAGGAAAAGAACCTTGCATTGACCCATGCGATGGAAAACCTCAACAACCAGGCCACGCACGACGAACTGACAGGCCTCTACAACCGTCGCTATATCCTGCAACGACTGGAAGACCAGTGGCAGGACATCCGCCGCTACCACACCGCCTGCTCCATCGCGCTACTCGACATCGATCACTTCAAGCTCGTCAACGATAGATTCGGTCACGGCATCGGCGACCTGGTGTTGAAGGGATTCGCCAGCCGCATTCAAGGCGAACTGCGTCAAGGCGACATATTCGCGCGCTATGGGGGCGAGGAGTTCCTGCTCGTGCTGCCGATGACCGAATTGGAAGCAGCCGGCAAACTTGTCGACCGCTTGCGGCAAATTATCGAAGAAACGCCTATCATCGATGAGCCGCTGACCATATGCATCAGGAGTTCATTCGGCGTGGCGGAATTATTACCCACCGAAGCCATGCACGATTGCATTTCACGCGCCGACCGCGCTCTTTATCGCGCCAAGGAAGGCGGAAGAAATCGCGTGGAGCTTGCCGGCAAGGATAACTGAGACGGCTACTTGCCCCAGCGCTCCTCGACGCTGCCGTCCTGCGCCATGAATACGGCAGCGGCAAGGCCTTGAAAAATCCCGTGCTCCACCACCCCTGGCGTCGCATTGAGCATGTCGTTCAACGCTTGGCTGTCGATGGCAGAATCGAACACCATGTCGAGCACCAGGCTACCGTGCGAGGTGACCGCCAGTCCGTCCTTGCTCGCGTTTTGCCGCAAACCGCCGCGTCCACCCAATGATTCGAGCGTGCGTTTCGCCAGTTGCCAGGCAAAGGGAATGACTTCGACCGGGATCGGAAATTTCTCGCCTATCCTGCTCACCAGCTTGCTTTGATCGACCAGCACAATGAACCGATCGGCCGCACACGCCAACAATTTCTCGCGTACCAGATCCGATCCGCGTCCTTTCAGCAGTGTCATGTCCGGCGTGACTTCATCCGCACCATCGACATAGAGATCGAGGCGGCCGACATGCTCCATTGCCACCAGCGGCAACCCCAGGCTTTGCGCCTTGATCGCGCTGATGACCGAACTGGATACGGTTGAGACTTCCAGCCCTTCTTCGCTCTTGCGTCGGGCAAGCTCTTCGATGAAGTAGTTCGCCGTCGAGCCGGTTCCAAGGCCGACCAGCATGCCGTCTTCCACCAGTCTTGCAGCTTGATAAGCCACGAGTTCCTTATCGTTCATGGTGCACATTCTCCCAGTTATGAGCTTTCGGCATTCATCTCCTGTAGCGCAATTACCTTCCCCAGCGCAATGCGGCAGTATGCACGGGCGCGTCCCAATGACGGCGGATTTCGTCGTCCAGCAGGCATACGGTAATCGACGCGCCAGCCATCTCCAGCGAAGTAGTGTAATCGCCAACCAGCGAACGGGTGACATTCACACCATGCCGTTTCAGCAGCTTGGCTGCCGAGTTGTAGAGGACATACAACTCCATCAGCGGCGTCCCGGTGAAGCCGTTCACCAGCAGCAAGGCTTCGCTGCCCTGTGCCGGCTTCAGATCTTCCAGAATCGCGTTCACCAGATCGGTGACAATTTCGTCGGCACTGCGCATCGCCTCGCGCCGGCGGCCGGGCTCGCCGTGAATGCCGACGCCCATTTCCAGTTCATGATGTTCGATATCGAAAGTCGGGCGGCCGGCGGCGGGAACCGTGCAACTGGTCAGGGCCACACCCATCGAGGCGGTGCGGCTGTTAACGCGGTCGCCCAGGACTTTGCATGCGGCAAGGTCGGCACCCGTTTCGGCCAGGCTGCCGACGACCTTTTCGACAATGACCGTGCCGGCAACGCCGCGGCGGCCGGTGGTGTAGGTGGAGTTTTCCACGGCCACATCGTCGCTGGTAATCACGGTGGCATGCTCGAATGGCAGCATTTCAGCAGCCATTTCAAAGTTCATGATGTCGCCGGCGTAGTTTTTCACGATAAACAGCACACCACGGCCAGCTTCGGCAGCGACGGCCGCAGCCAGCATCTGATCGGGCGTCGGCGAAGTAAACACGTGGCCGGGGCAGGCCGCATCCAGCATGCCGTAGCCGACAAAACCACTATGAAGCGGCTCGTGGCCCGATCCGCCACCGGAAATCAGCACCACCTTGCTTTCCGCCTTGCTGGCGCGCACAAGGTAATTCGGGTCGAGATTGAGGCTGACAATGTCACGATGCGCCGCCGCAAAACCGGACAGGCTTTCGACCAGCAGGTCATCAACCTGATTGATGAACTTTTTCATTGGGCTTCTCCTAAAAATCAATTGACTACCGCCAAAACGCCGAAAGCGCCGAGGGAATCCTATCAAACGAATCCTTGTGGTTTGAATCCCTGACGAATCTGTAGTGAGTATTTTTTATGGATTAGCGAGCGCCAGATCGCACACAGTGCAGATGATCACCTGACTGCTTTTTGCTCCAGGGTCGATATGGCCAATGGCCCGTTCGCCCAGGAAGGCCGCGCGCCCTTTGGTGGCTATCATGTCCCTGGTCGACTGCATGCCTTGCAGAGCCTCGCGCTTCAAGACTTCCAGCAACTCGGCGCGGCCATAACCTTCGTCTGCCAGGCGAGTGAAAGTCTGCGATACCGGAATCAGCACATCCAGCATCGTCTTTTCCCCGACATCCGCCTTGCCACGCGCCTTGATTGCTTCGACCCCGGCTGCAAACGCGATGGCGATTTCCGGCAGCGTCTTGGTGCCTTCTTCCTTGACGGCTTTTGCCATCGATATGAAAAAACTGCCGATCAGCGGGCCAGATGCGCCGCCTATGGTGGAAAGCAGTTTCATGCCGATTTTTTGCAGCGCGGCATCCGGCGCAAGCGCCGCCAGTTCCTCGCGCATCCCGACGATAGTGGCACAACCACGTTTCATATTGATGAAATGATCGCCGTCACCGATGGCACGGTCCAGCGATTCGATTTCGGATTCGTGGGTAAGAAGAGCTTGATAAACGGCTTCGGCCGCTCGCAAAATGAATTCGGTGTTCATGCGCTTGCCTTGTCTGGAATGGCGGGAAAGTACTTATGCTGCCAGCTTTTGGAAATCGAGCCAAGAGCGACAGCGTTGTGTCGAGAATTACATCATCGCCGCGCCTGAAAAAACTACGGCCGATGCAGGACACGATCAAATCGTGACCCGGACATCGGCCGTACTAGCCAGCAAAAAAGCTAGAACTTACTTGGCTTCTTCAGCCGGAGCTGCCGGTGCAGCTTCACCTTCAGCAGGTGCTGCGGGTGCTGCAGAATCAGCGGGAGGAACCCAGCCGCCCGGTTCCGTCGGAGCCGGTTCGGGAGCGGCTTCTGCCGGAGCGCTTTGTGCTGGCGCGGAGGCTTCCGGTGCTGCCATATCGGCAGGCGCGGACTCGTCCTTCTTCTGGCAACCGGCCATCAGCAAGCCGGCGATGGAGAGAGCAAGCAATGTATGGATCAGTTTCATATAGTTCCTCCTTAAAAATTTAGCGGGGCGCATATTAGCCACATCAGTATAAATACTATTGCGTAAAATTTCATCGATTCCGTTGCAATCGACTGAATTTAATGCATATCCCAAGCGATTCATTTCAGATTGTGAAAATAATGACGCTTTTTCAAGCCCCCGACATAAATTGGTCATCGAGGGGCTTTCATAAGTTCCTGCAATTTCGGCGAGCCCGGCTATTTCCGGCAATCCACGCCCAGCGCGAGGGCGCCGCTGGCGGAAAGCAGCAGCAAGCCTCCGGCAATCGAGAGATTCTTGAGGAACATGATCATTTGCATTTGATCGGCGAAGTCATGATGAAAAATCACCGCTGCGGCAATCGAAAAAACCGCCAGGGCAAATGCCGCGATGCGCGTCTGAAATCCGATCACGAGGGCAATGCCACCCAGGATTTCAAGCGCCAAGGTCGGCCAGACTAATATACCCGGCAGGCCCATGGATTCCATGAAACCTGCAGTACCCGCCGGATTGGCAAGTTTACCGACACCGGAAATGATGAAAATCAAGGCCAACAGAATACGACCGATCAGGTGCATAGATGGATTCATGCGTTTCTCCTTTTATTTCATATGGTTGTTTAAAGGCGCATTGCGCATTGAATGATACCTTCATCTTGAGTCGATCGCTATTTCACCTTGCGAGCGTTCCTTTAGCGGGTGCCTCTTCGGCGGCGCCTATCAAGCGATTACGCCCGATTTCTTTCGCGCGATACATGCGTCGATCGGCGATTTCTATTAGTTCGCTCCAGGATGCCGCCTCGTCATCCAGCCGCTCCGCCACCCCAATGCTGGCCGTGAGACTGCTTCCATCCGGCCGCTGGCCGAAGCCTGACCCGACGATGCGCTCAAGCGCCAGCCTCGCCTCGTCGGCGCTTGCACCGGGGAATACCAGCAAAAACTCCTCGCCACCCCAGCGCACCAGCAAATCGCTGGCGCGCAAATGATGCTGTATCGCGGAAGCAGCGCTCCGTATCGCAAGATCGCCGGCATCGTGTCCGTAGGTATCGTTGATGCTCTTGAAATTGTCCAGATCGAGAAAAGCGAGCGTCAGGCGTGCCTTGTTGCGTCTGGCCTGCTCGAACTGGAACTCCAGCATTTCCTGGCCGCCGGCGCGAGCGAAGCAGCCGGTCAGCGAGTCCCGAATATTTTCGCGCACCAGCAGGATCATCAGCGCCAGTTGCGAACAACAGGATAAGGTCGCCACTCCGCTGATCAATACCAGTAACCATAGGGAACCGACAAACGACGGCCAGTTGAAAACCGGCAATTCCAGCGACGTGGCAACAATCTGCACCAACAGGATGGGCACGGTAATCGCGATGCTTTCGACATAAGTCAGCGGGAAAATGCCCATGCCGGCCACCACGACGAATGGCAGGATGGTATACCCCATCGAAAAGCTGGTCGCCAGCCAATCCAGATTGGCGCTGGCAAGATAGACGTAAACGAAGGAGTAAAACACCGCAGGCACCAGCAACATCAACAGCATATGGGCCAGTGCGGCATTGATTGTCATGACCCTGCGGGCCGAAATCGTCAGCCCCAGGAAACAAACTGAAGCAACGATATGTGCAATCGCCACAGCTCGCCATAAGTTGCCCGGCAGGAACAAGGCATCAAGTGGAATCCACAGTGGTGTGCAGACGAAGAAAATCAGGCTGATCAGGCGGACCCGCGAAGCGATCACCGCTGCGCGCCTGGAGCAGAGAATAGGTATGTGCGCGTTGGAAATGAAAAGCCAGTAAAGCTCCCGCCGTGAAATGTCACCCAGCACGGCCTTGAAAGGCTCCAGAAAAACTATCCGCAGCAGATACATGCCAGCTCTCCTATGCCTGCAAGGCAGGTCGAGCGAACCTAAGTACTAGATTGATCTAATTTTTTCCGGATAGCAAGTGTAGAGCTTCGGCTTACGCGACATCCATTCTGCTCTCTCCAATTCGGCAAAAGAAATGGATTGGCCACGTTCGATGAATTGATAGGGGAAACCCGCCATCCGCGCATGACATGAATGACGGGCGGGAAAATTACTATCGGGAAATCGGTTTGTAGCGTATCCGCTTCGGCTTGGCACCCTCTTCGCCCAAACGCTTCTTCTTGTCGGCTTCGTACTCCTGGTAGTTGCCGTTGAAGAAGGTCCATTGCGAATTGCCTTCGGCGGCGAGAATGTGCGTCGCGATGCGGTCGAGGAACCAGCGGTCGTGCGAGGTCACCAGCACGCAACCGGCGAATTCCAGCAGGGCGTCTTCCAGCGCGCGCAAGGTTTCCACGTCGAGGTCATTGGAGGGTTCGTCCAGCAGCAGTACGTTGCCGCCGGCGATCAGGGTTTTTGCCAGATGCAAGCGCCCGCGTTCGCCGCCGGAGAGGTTGCCGACGACCTTCTGCTGGTCACCACCCTTGAAATTGAAGCGGCCGAGGTAGGCGCGCGACGGCATTTCGAATTTGCCGACGGAGAGGATATCGGCACCGCCGGCGATGGTGTCGAATACGGTTTTCGTGCCGTCCAGCCCTTCACGGCTCTGGTCGACGGCGGCGATGTTCACGGTCGAACCGATGACGATTTCGCCGCTATCGGCCTGCTCCCGGCCTTGCAACATGCGGAACAGCGTGGATTTACCCGCGCCGTTGGGGCCAATCACGCCGACGATGGCGCCCGGCGGCACGCTGAATGAAAGATTATCGATCAGCAAACGCTCGCCGAAGCCCTTGGACACGCCGTCGAATTCGATGACCTTGTCGCCGAGGCGTTCGCCGGGCGGAATAAAGATTTCCTGGGTTTCGTTACGCTTCTGGTATTCGACGGAGTTCAGCTCCTCGAAGCGGCTCAAACGCGCCTTGGACTTGGCCTGGCGCGCCTTGGGGTTCTGTCGCACCCATTCCAGTTCCTGCTTCATTGCCTTCATGTGGGCGTCGACCTGCTTGTTTTCCTGCTCCAGGCGCGCTTCCTTCTGCTCCAGCCAACTGGAGTAATTGCCCTTCCACGGGATGCCCTGGCCACGGTCGAGTTCGAGTATCCATTCGGCAGCGTTGTCGAGGAAGTAACGGTCATGGGTGACGGCCACCACGGTGCCGGGGAAGCGCACCAGAAACTGCTCCAGCCATTCGACAGATTCCGCATCCAGGTGGTTGGTCGGCTCGTCCAGCAGCAGCATATCGGGCTTGGAGAGCAGCAACTTGCATAGTGCGACGCGGCGTTTTTCACCGCCGGAGAGGTGTTCGATCTTCGCATCCCACTCCGGCAGGCGCAGCGCGTCGGCGGCGATTTCGAGCTGGGTTTCGACATCCGAACCGCTGGCGGCGAGGATGTTTTCGTACTTGGCCTGCTCTTCCGCCAGCTTGTCGAAATCGGCGTCCGGCTCGGCATAGGCGGCATAGATTTCGTCCAGCTTGGACTTGGCCTGCATCACCTCGCCCATGCCGGATTCGACTTCCTGGCGCACCGTCCTGGCCGGGTCGAGCTCAGGCTCCTGCGGCAGGTAACCGATGGAGACACCGGGCTGCCACTGCACTTCGCCTTCGAACTCCTTGTCCACACCCGCCATGATGCGCAGCACGGTGGATTTGCCGGAGCCGTTGAGACCCAGCAGGCCGATCTTGGCACCGGGGAAGAACGACAGGGAAATATCCTTAATGATTTGCCGCTTGGGCGGCACGACCTTGCTCACGCGGAGCATGGACATTACGTATTGAGCCATGATGCTTTTGCTTTGAAAGTAAAAGCGCGATTTTACCCGAGGTCTTGCCCCAGTATGACGTCCTTGTCGAATCCGACTTGCGTATAGCCTTGAAGGAACCGCTCATACATCGCCATATCGGTGAATATGGGGCGGGGAAGCGCGCCGGGATATATTCTGCGCGTCTCGGCTGCAGCGGCTGCCGCCTCATCCAAACGGCCCAGCAAGGCGTAATACACCGCCAGGCAGGCGTGATTGGCGACGAAGCCGGAATTGATGGCGATGCCATGCCGGAAGGCGGCATCATGGACGACCAACTCATGCCGACAAACGTTAACAAGCATCCAATCATGCCCCAAATGCTAAACGAGACAGTGGAGCGTGCGGCCATCCACCGAGAAATTCGTGCAACTCACGGAAGCGCCCGGCCACATGGTGTTGCTGGGAGAAGTACTCCGTCGGCAAATAAACGCTGGCCTTGCCCTGCGCTGCCCGGGATTACTTCTGTGCCCCGAGCACGCGCAGGACTTCTTCCGCCGTCGTCACTCCCGAGTTGACCTTGTCGCGCGCATCTTCGATCAGCGGCCGGGTGCCGCTATCGCGCGCCACGGCGGCCATTTCGAGCATGTTGGCGCCGCGTGCGATCAAGTCGCGCAGCTTGTCGTCGGGCCACAGCACTTCATAAACGCCCAGGCGTCCCAGATAGCCGGTATGGTTGCAACGCGCACAGCCTTTGCCGCGGAAGTGCTGCAGGGTTTGACCGGCGAACAATGCCCCGAGGCGCGAAACCACGGCCGGGTTGGCTTGCACCTCTTCGCGGCAATGTTCGCAGATGCGACGCACCAGGCGCTGGGCGATGATGCCTTCCAGCGCGGTGGCAATCACGTAAGGCTTGAGTCCGAGATCGAACAGCCGCGCGATGGTGGCGACCGCCGAATTGGTGTGCAGCGTGGAAAACACCTGGTGGCCGGTCAGCGCAGCATGAAAAGATACTTCCGCCGTTTCGATATCGCGAATTTCACCAAGCAGGATCACGTCCGGGTCTTGCCGCAAAATGGAGCGCAGCACTACGGGAAATGTCAGGCCGATTTTCTCGCGGATCAGCACCTGGCCGGCGGCGTCGAGGTAGTACTCGACCGGGTCTTCCAGCGTCACGTAGTTCTTGCTGGGCGTGGCGGTGTGTTGCAGCATCGCATACAGCGTGGTGGTCTTGCCGCTGCCGGTGGGGCCGGTAGCGAGAATGATGCCCTGCGGCCTATCCATCATGTAGAGGATTTTTTCGAGGTCGGGCGGCGAGAATCCCAAGCCCTGCATGCTGACAATCGCCGAGTTGCGGTCCAGCAAGCGCATAACGACCTTTTCGCCATTGATCGTCGGCAGCGTGGAGATGCGCAAATCGACGATGCGCAATGGTGTCTTGATGGTGATGCGCCCGTCCTGCGGGCGTCGGCGTTCGCTGATGTCGAGATCGGACATCACCTTGAGGCGGGACACCAGCGATAGATAAAGGTTATTCGGAATCTGGATCTTGTCCGCCAGCACGCCGTCGATGCGGTAGCGCACCACCACGCTCTTGGTGCGCGGATGGATGTGGATGTCGCTCGCGCGCTGGCGGATGGCTTCCATGATGATCGCGTTCACCAGGCGGATCGCCGGCGGCTCTTCGGTGCTGTGCAGCAGTTCTTCGA
>Ga0066486_1000339_pt1 | contig 12943 bp, 16 predicted proteins | sample LakWasM128_HOW14_2_FD_59591 | JGI IMG/M metagenome (GOLD analysis project Ga0066486, IMG submission 59591) | Freshwater sediment methanotrophic microbial communities from Lake Washington under simulated oxygen tension - Sediment Metagenome 128_HOW14 | ecosystem: Environmental > Aquatic >... | reverse complement strand
CTCGCTACCCACCTGCTGGGCAATCACCTCATCACGCAACAGAATGCGCCCGACGGTCAGCCGGTGCATCGCCTGTTAATCGAAGAAACTCTGCCCATCGCGCGCGAGCTTTATCTTTCGCTGCTGGTGGATCGTTCGGTCGAGCGCGTCGTTGTTGTTGCTTCGGCCGCCGGCGGCATGGAAATCGAGGAAATCGCCCATGAAACGCCGGAGAAAATCCTGCGTGAAGTGTGCGATCCCTTGCTCGGGCTGGTGGATTACCAGGCGCGCAATCTCGCTTTCGCGCTCGGCCTTGTCGGCGAGCAGATCGGTGCCTTCACCAAGATGCTGAAAGGTCTTTATCGTCTATTCAAGGAAAACGATCTCGCGCTGCTGGAAATCAATCCGCTGGTAGTGACCGAGTCCGGCACGCTGGTGGCACTTGATTGCAAGATGAGTGTGGACGACAACGCGCTCTATCGCCAGAAAGGCCTGGCAGAGCTGCGCGACTGGAGCCAGGATGATCCCAAGGAAGCCGAGGCGCACGCCAGCGGGCTCAATTACATTGCACTGAACGGCAACATTGGCTGCATGGTCAACGGTGCCGGACTTGCGATGGCGACGATGGATCTCATCAAGTTGCATGGCGGCATGCCGGCCAACTTTCTCGACGTGGGCGGTGGCGCGACGGCGGAAACCGTGGCGCGCGCCTTCAAGATCATCCTCGCCGACAGCAACGTCAAGGCGATCCTGGTCAATATTTTCGGCGGCATCATGCGCTGCGACATTATCGCGGAAGGCATCATCACCGCCGTGAAGGAAGTTGGCGTACAGGTGCCGGTGATCGTGCGTCTCGAAGGCACGAACGTTGAACTGGGCAAAAAAATGCTGCGCGAAAGCGGATTGTCCATCATTTCCGCCGACGGATTGACCGATGCGGCCAAGCAAGCCGTGGCTGCCGTGGCATAAGGAATCACATGAGCATACTGATCAATAAAAACACCAAGGTGCTGTGCCAGGGTTTTACCGGCAAGCAAGGTACTTTCCATTCCGAACAGGCACTGGCCTACGGCACGCAGATGGTTGGCGGCGTCACGCCAGGCAAGGGCGGTCAGACGCATTTGAACCTGCCGGTGTTCAACACAATGCGCGATGCAGTCAAGACCACCGGCGCTCAGGCATCCGTGATTTACGTTCCGCCGGCCTTTGCCGCGGATTCCATCGTGGAAGCGGCGGATGCCGGCATAGCACTGATTGTCTGCATTACCGAGGGCATTCCGGTGCTGGACATGCTCAACGTCAAGGCGGCGCTGGTCGCCAACGGCGCCAGACTGGTCGGCCCCAATTGCCCGGGCGTGATCACGCCGGACGAGTGCAAGATCGGTATCATGCCGGGCTCGATTCACAAGCGCGGCAAGGTCGGCATCGTGTCGCGCTCCGGTACGCTCACCTATGAAGCGGTGCACCAGACCACGCAACTCGGCCTCGGTCAGACGACCTGCGTCGGTATCGGCGGCGATCCGATCAAGGGCCTCAATTTCATCGAGTGTCTGGAAATGTTCGAGGCCGATCCGGAAACCGAAGCCATCATCATGGTGGGCGAAATCGGCGGCGCGGATGAGGAGGCTGCGGCGGAGTTCATCAAATCCAACGTCAAGAAACCAGTCGCAGGTTATATTGCCGGTCAGACCGCCCCCAAGGGCAAGCGCATGGGACATGCCGGCGCGATCATTTCCGGCGGCAGCGGCCGTGCGGAAGACAAGATGCTGGCGCTGGAAAAGGCCGGCGTGGTTGTCGCCAGTTCTCCGGCCGGGCTGGGCGAAGCCGTGCTGAATGCCATTAAAGCAAAAGGACAATAACAATGAAGTTCATCCTGCGTAGCCTCCTGCTTCTGTTGTCGCTGCTGCCCATGGTCTCCATGGCGGCCGAAGATGTGCCGTACCTTCTGGCGGCTTCCGCGCGCGGCGACGTAGCCATGGTGCGCGCCATCCTCGACAGTGGCGCCAGCGCCAACACCAAGGACTCGGAAGGCATCACCGCGTTGATGTATGCGGCGCGCAAGGGCAATGCCGAAGTTGCGCGGGTGTTGCTGGAGAAGGGGGCCGACGTCAACGCCAAGGACGGGGACGGCTGGACGGCGTTGATGTATGCCGCGAAGAAGAATTTTGTCGATACCGTGCGCGTATTGCTGGAAAAAGGCGCCGATACCTCCGTGCGCGATCAGGCCGGCTGGAGCGCGCTCGGCCTTGCAACCACTTCCGGTTTCAACGAGGTAGTGAGCCTGCTGATCAAGGCCGGGGTCAATCCGAACGCGCGTAGCGACGACGGCAGGACGGTGCTGATGTTCGCCGCGAAAAGCGGCCAGCTTCCGACCATCCAGACTTTGTTGGGCAGCGGAGCCGATGTATCCGCACGCGATCGCAACAAGATGACGGCCCTCATGTATGCGGCGCGCGAAGGCAATCTGGATGCGGTGAAGGCGCTGCTCGATGCAGGAGCCAAGGTCGACGATCAGGATCATACGCGCTGGACGGCACTGAGCTGGGCAGTCAAGAAAGGTCACGTGGAAGTCGCTGAATTGCTCATCGACAAGGGAGCCGATGTCAACATCAAGGATACTAATGATGAATCCCTGTTGCATCTTGCCGTCGAAAACGGTTCCAAGGAGATGGTGGGCCTGCTGCTAGCCAAACGCATCAATGTCAAGGCCAAGGATGGCTACGGGCTGACCGCATTGGTGTATGCGATGAAAAATGGCGAGAAGGACATCGTCAAGATGATCAAGGATGCGGGCGGCAGCTATTGAGTCGCCTCAGCATAACTGCCTGCAAATCCGGCCGCGACCGTAACTGATTCCCTTATGAAACTTGCGATAGCGCAAATCAATTGCACTGTCGGCGATCTTGCCGGCAATGCATCCAGAATTCTGGAAAGCTGTCGACGCGCCAGTGAAGCCGGCGCCACACTCCTGCTGACGCCCGAGCTCGCACTCGCCGGATATCCGGCTGAAGATCTGCTGCTGCGTGAAGATTTTTACCAGGCATGCGACACCGCGCTCGGCTCATTGGCAGCATCGGTCCCGGCGGGCCTCACATTGATCGTCGGACATCCGGCACAGCAGGACGGCAAGCATTTCAATGCTGCCTCAGTGATCCGCGAAGGCAAGGTGTTCGCAACTTATCATAAACAGAAGCTGCCAAATTATAGCGTTTTCGACGAAGTTAGATATTTCGAACCGGGCGACGAGCCGTTGGTCTTCGAGCACGAAGGCGTCAGAATCGGCGTCGTTATTTGCGCCGATGTCTGGGAGCAGGAGCCGGCAATACGCGCCCGCAGAGCCGGCGCGCAATTGCTGCTGGCCTTGAATGCCTCGCCGTATCACCTCGAAAAGCAGCTGACGCGTTACGAGGTGCTGCGCGAGCGCGTACGCGAGACCGGCTTGCCCATTGTTTACGCCAATCTGGTCGGCGGCCAGGATGAGCTGGTGTTCGACGGCGCCTCCTTTGTATTGAGCTGCGAAGGGCTTCTAATGTTGCAGATGCCCGCGTTCGAGGAGGCTTTCGGGCTTGTTGAATTCGACGGCGCCGAGCCGCTAGCGGCCGAAGTGATTCCCGAAGAGCTTCTGGAAGCGGCCGTATACAAGGCGTTATGCCTTGGCGTACATGACTATATCGTCAAGAATGGTTTTCCAGGTGTGGTTCTTGGCTTGTCCGGCGGCATCGATTCCGCGCTGACGCTGGCGATTGCCGTCGATGCATTGGGCGCGGATCGCGTGCGTGCCGTCATGATGCCTTCGCGCTTCACCGCCGATATCAGCCAGAACGATGCTGCGCAAATGGCGGAAAACCTAGGCGTGCATTACACCGAATTGCCGATTGAACATCTGTTCGAAACATTTATCGATTCCCTGGCCGGGGAGTTCGAGGGCCTTCCGTTCGACCTCGCCGAAGAGAATCTGCAGGCACGCATACGCGGCACCCTGCTGATGGCACTCTCGAACAAGTTCGGCTCTATTGTGTTGACCACCGGCAACAAGAGTGAAATGGGCGTGGGGTATTCAACACTTTACGGCGATATGGCCGGCGGGTTCTCGGTGTTGAAAGACGTGCCCAAAACCATGGTCTATCGACTCTCGCATTACCGTAACTCTATTGCGCCCATCATCCCGGTGCGCATCATTACCCGCGCTCCGTCGGCGGAATTGCGGCACGACCAGACCGACCAGGATTCGCTGCCACCGTACGAAATACTGGATGCGATCATGGAAGCGTACGTTGAATACGACAGAAGCCCGGCGGAAATTGCCGCGATGGGTTTCCGGACGGAGGATATTCGCCGTGTGGTGACATTGATCGACCGCAACGAGTACAAGCGCCGCCAGGCACCGGTCGGTGTGCGCATCACGCACCGCGGATTTGGCAAGGACCGGCGTTATCCGATAACATCGAAATATAAATTCGAATTCTGAAGGAGGAGAAATACCATGAAAAAAATCGAGGCCGTCATCAAGCCATTCAAGTTAGACGAAGTGCGCGAAGCGCTCTCCGAGATCGGCGTTGCCGGGCTGACGGTAACCGAGGTAAAAGGATTCGGCCGCCAGAAAGGCCATACCGAGCTCTACCGCGGCGCAGAGTACGTGGTCGATTTTCTCCCCAAGATCAAGATGGAACTGGTAGTGGCGGACAACCTGCTGGATGCCTGCATCGAAGCCATCGTCAAATCCGCGCGCACCGGCAAGATCGGCGACGGCAAGATATTCGTTACCCCGGTGGAGCAGGTTATCCGCATCCGTACCGGCGAGACCGGCGAAGCCGCTGTCTGATTCCCGGTTTCAAGCACGGCTGCGGGGGCAAGGCAATCTTGCGCACTCGCCCGTGGGCCACTGCATCGTCATCCCTGAATTGCGCGCATGAATAACCTGCTATCCTTGCCTCCCTGGATGCAGGCCGCCGGCTTGCTCGTCATGTCGAATGTATTCATGACATTCGCCTGGTACGCGCACCTCAAGAATCTCAACGACAAACCCTGGTGGATCGCTGCGCTGGCAAGCTGGGGTATCGCGCTTTTCGAATATTTTCTGCAGGTACCCGGCAATCGTATCGGGTATACCACGGTGAGCCTTGCCCAGCTCAAGATCATGCAGGAAGTGATCACGCTGGCCGTGTTTATTCCTTTTGCCGTGTTTTACATGCACGAGCCCGTCAAACTGGACTATTTATGGGCGGGGCTGTGTTTGATGGGGGCGGTATATTTCATGTTCAGGGCCGGGTGAAGGCGGCCCTGAAGCGTAACGTTTTTCTTCAGAACCCCAAGGCGCGCGCACCCTGGTAGAAGGCAAAGCTTACCATCCAGGCCAGCAGCAACGACCAGCCGATGGACAGCCACATAAACCCGGAACTGCGGGATTCTGTCTTGAGCGTGGCGATGGTCGAGAGGCACGGGGTGTAGATCAGCGTGAACAGCATGAAGCTCATCCCTTGCACCCAGTCCAGTCGCTGCGCCATCAACTGCATCAATTCATCTCCTTGCAAGCCGTAGATCACGGCGAGCGAGCCCACCACGATTTCCTTCGCTACAAACCCGAAAATCAGCGCAATCGCGAGCTGGGTATCGATGCCTATGGGCGTCAATACCGGCGAAAGCACCTGGCCTATCATGCCGGCATAGGTATCGATGCTGGCGGGGGCGGTGCCGCTCGGGTAATTGGTGAGCGCCCAGACCAGCACCACGCCGGCAATGATGAATTTGGATGCACGGTTGAGGAAGTGCCCGACCTCCTGCCAGCCGCGCAGGACGATCTGGCGCGGAGTAGGAAAGCGATATGGCGGCAGTTCCAGAATGAAAGGCTCGTTGCTGTGGAACTGGTTCTTGAATAGCAAGGCGCTGAGGAACGTCACGGCAAAGCTCATCAGATACATCGAGAACAGCACCAGCGGCGCCTGCTGCGGCGTGAACAGCACGGCAGTCATGAAGACGAACACCTGCAAGCGTGCCGAGCAGAGCGAGAAAGGGATGACCAGCATAGTCAGCAGGCGCGAAGCGCGGTTACGCATTACGCGCGTGCCCATCAGTGCGGGCACGTTGCAACCGAAGCCCATCAGCAGCATCACGAAACCGCGGCCGTCGAGGCCCATCTTCGCCATCAGCGCATCCATCAGGAAAGCCGCTCGAGAAAGATAGCCGCTGTCTTCGACCAGCGTCATCACCAGGAAGAACAGGATGATAATAGGCACAAAAGCCGCCACGGTGCCGACGCCGTTGTATATGCCGTCCAGCAGCAGGCCATGCAGCCATCCCGGCCAGGAGGCCATCAGCGGCTCCAGCAGGTCGCTGCGACCATGATCCAGCAACCAGGCTACACCGTCTTGCAACGGGGCGCCGACGGTAAAGATCAACTGAAAAAGCAGGTAAAGCGCGGCAAAGAAGATCGGCAATCCCAGCCAGGGGTGTAGCAAAAGCTTGTCCAGTCTGGACGTAAGCGCGTCCGTCAGTTGCACCGGCATCTGCACCGAGGCTTTGACGATTTCTTCCATCTGACGCTCGATTTTGTCGTCCGAGTCGAGCTGCGCGCGCAGTTCTTCGGGAGCGGGGTGGGCGGTAGCGCTGTTCATGGTTTGCGCTGCCAGTTGCAGCGCCTGCTGGAATCCCTCGCCGTATTTGGCGCTCAGCATCGCTACCGGCATGCCAAGGTGCTGCGACATGATGGCGGGATCGACGGTAATGCCGCCGCGCTTGGCCTCGTCAGCCATATTGAGCATCAATACCGTGGGCAAGCCGAGATCACGTACCTGCAAGCCCAGCGACAACTGGCGATCCACCTGCGAAGTATTGAGCACGAGGATGACCAGGTCGATCTCGTTGTTTTCAAGAAAGTGCCGCACGACTTGCTCGTCGTCGGAGAAGCCGTGCAAGTCGTAAATGCCCGGCAGGTCGATCAATTCTGCGATATGACCGCCGAGCAATATCTTGGCGCTCATCAGGTCTACGGTAATGCCGGGCCAGTTGCCCACGCGGGCCGAGGCGCCGCTGATGCGGTTGAACAGGGTCGATTTGCCCGTATTGGGCATGCCCAGGAGTGCGATTCTTTTCATGAAGTGTATGTTCGGCGCGGCTGGCGGAGCAGCTCAATTGTGTGGAGTAGCTGAATCCTGCGAAATCTGGATGCGATGAGCCTCGGCGCTGCGCAGTATGACATCGGTCGTGCCGATGCGCACATGCAGCGGGCCATGGAAGCGGGCGCGGCGTATCAGTTCGATGCGCTTTCCAATGCGGAAACCCAGGGCATTGAGTCGCTGATGCAGGCCTTCTTCCGCAGTAATGGCGTGGATGGTCGCAGACTCTCCGGGTTTCAGGCTGTCCAGGCTAAGGGTTAACATGGCAATGGCGCAAGTAAATAAGAATTGTTCTTATTATTGCATAATCATCTTGAGGTGCAAGGGCTTTGATCGACGCTCCTGAAATAAAAACGGCGCCTTGACGGCGCCGCTGGAGCTTTCCATACGCAAAGCTTAATTGGTGACAACCTTGGCTTTTGCGCGCAGGTCGCTCAGCATCTTTTCCAGATTGCGTTGCTGAACCTGTTTCTTCAGATTGTCCTTGATCTTGTCGTAAGCGGGCGGTTGGGCGGTACGGGTATCGTCCAGCTTGATGACGTGCCAGCCGAACTGGGTTTGCACCGGGGCTTGGGTAACCTGGCCTTTTTTCAGGTTGCCGAGCGCATCGCTAAACGGTTTGACCATGGCAGCCGGCGGGAACCAGCCCAGTTCACCACCTTTATCCTTGGAGCCGGGATCCTTGGATTTTTCTTTTGCCAGCTTGGCAAAATCGCCGCCCTTGCCAAGTTGAGCGATGATGTCCTTGGCTTCGGCCTCGGTTGCAACCAGGATATGGCGTGCGCTGTACTCCTTGTCGCCGACCTGCTGCTTGAATTTCTCATATTCGGCCTTGAGGTCGGCTTCGCTGACGGTGGTCTTCTTCAGGAAGTTCTCGATATAGGTATTGACCAGCAACTCCCGGCGCAGCAGTTCTTCCTTGGCTGCGTAGTCGGGTTGCTTGTCCAATCCCTGCTTTTGAGCTTCCTGCACGACCAGCTCGCTGCTGATCAGTTTGTTGACGATGACGCTGCGAACGTTCGCGTCAACGTTCTGGCCGCGCGCGGTAGCATCCTTGGCGATGTAATCCACGAGGGATTGCTTGATGGGTTTGCCGTTGACGGTGGCGACATTGGCGTCGGCGGCTTGCGCGGAAGGGAGCAGCAGGCCGAAAGCGACAGCCAGCAAGGTTTTTTGTGTCAGGTTCATCAGGATTCCTTGTAATGAGGATGGGATGGAATGGTGGTTAACGATCTTCAGGAGCGTAAGCGGATATGCTCAATGCATGAATGCGCGATGGGATAAGGTCTTGAAGCGCCTGATAAATTATGCGATGGCGCATTATCTGCGATTTGCCGGAAAAATGCGAGCTGACCACCGTCAGCGTGAAATGTCCGCCACCCTTGTTGCCGGCATGTCCGACATGCTTCGCGCTGTCGTCCACGATCTCGAGCAATTGTGGTTCCAGCACCGTCAGGCGGCGGCGAATTTCGTCATGTAGATCGGAATGGTTCAAGCTGGCAGGGTTTTACGGAAGGGTTGCACGGTAATGCCGGAAAACACGCCGCCGGTGACGAAAGAGTCGGCCTCTGCCCACGTCTTGGCTTCGGCCAGCGAAGAGAATTCGGCGACGATGAGACTGCCGCTGAATCCGGCCGGCCCGGGGTCAATGCTGTCGATGGCAGGAAACGGCCCTGCCAGCAGCAGGCGGCCTTCCTCTTGCAGCTGCTTTAGCCTTGCGAGATGCTCAGGCCGGTTGGTGATGCGTTTTTCAAGGCTATTGGGGTGATCCGTGCCGATAATGGCATACAACATTACTCCGGCTCCTTCATGTATTTGCCCAGGAACAGGCTCTGCAGCACAACAAAGACCAGCATCAGGCCCATCGTGCCGAAAAGCTTGAAATTGACCCAGGTTTCCGTAGCGAAATTAAAAGCCACGTAAAGATTGAGCAGGCCCATTATTGCAAAAAAGCCTGCCCAGGCGTGATTCAGTTTGCGCCAGACCGGTTCAGGCAGCGCAAGCTGTTTATCCATGACAGCGCGGATGAGGTTTTTGTTCCAGAACATCTCGGCGGCAAAGAGCACAATGGCAAACATCCAGTACAGCACGGTCGGCTTCCACTTGATGAAGGCTTCGTTGTGCAGCAGCAGGGTAGCGCCGCCGAAAACGACGATAATTACGCCGCTGGCGATGAGCATGCCATCCACCCTGCCATGCCTGTATTTCACCCAGCCGATCTGTGCCAGCGTGGCGACGATGGCGGCAGCCGTCGCGGCATAAATGCCCATCGTCTTGAAAACGATGAAGAACAGGATAACGGGGAACAGATCGAATAGAAATTTCACGTGGGAAGAGGGCTAACGTATCGGTCGGGCTGCTATTTTGCTATGATTCTGCTTGGCTCACAAGAGCGGTTCATGCGCGATCCTATGCCTTCCCCTTTCGACCTTCACAGTCATTCCATTGTTTCCGACGGCACACTTACGCCGACCCAGCTCGTCGAGCATGCCGCGGCTCAGGGCGTGCGCGTGCTGGCGTTGACCGATCACGACGATATCGGTGGTCTGGCCGAAGCGGCCGAGGTTGCTGCACGTCACAATGTCGCATTCATTAATGGGGTCGAGGTTTCCGTCACCTGGCATAAACGCACCATTCATGTCGTAGGCCTCAAGGTTTCTCCTGCACACGAACCTCTGGTTAAAGGATTGGAGGCGATACGCGCCGGGCGTCATGCGCGTGCCGAAGGCATGGCCGCCGGTCTCGATGAGATCGGCATTACCGGCAGCCTGGAAGGCGCTTACAGCTATGCCAAGCGCGGCATCATCAGCCGTTCGCATTTTGCTCGCTTTCTGGTTGAAACCGGCCATGCGAAAGACATTTCCGCGGTGTTCAAGAAATATCTGGTCAAGGGCAAGCCGGGCTATTTCGAGCACCGCTGGGCAGAGCTGGACGAAGCTATCGGCTGGATCACCGGCAGTGGCGGCGTTGCGGTATTGGCACACCCGGGACGCTACGATCTCGGCCGTACCAACATGGCGACATTGCTGGCTGAATTCCGCGAATTGGGCGGCGCCGGTATCGAAGTCGTAACCGGCAGTCATACGCCCGAGCAATACGGTCATTTCGCGCGTCTCGCGCATCAGTTCGGTTTTCTTGCATCGCTGGGTTCCGATTACCACGGACCCGGACATGGCTACATGGACATGGGGCGACTCCCGGATTTGCCGCCCGGTTGCGTTCCGGTGTGGCAAGATTGGCCGGAAGCAGAAGCTATTCGCTAAATGGCTCAGTTTTTTTCGATACATCCCGAAAGCCCGCAGTCCCGGCTGATTCGTCAGGCCGTGGAGATTTTTCGCAGTGGCGGCGTGGTCGCCTACCCGACGGACTCCAGCTATGCACTGGGCTGCGCCCTGGGCGACAAGAATGCCCAGGAACGTATCCGGGCAATACGCGGCGTGGACGAGAGTCACCATTTCACGCTGGTTTGCCGTAATCTGGCGGAAATTGCCGTGTATGCGAAAGTGGATAATAGCCAGTTTCGCCTGCTCAAGGCCAACACACCCGGCAGCTATACGTTCATTTTGCAAGCGAGCCGTGAAGTACCGCGCCGCTTGCAGCATCCCAAGCGCAGCACCATAGGATTGCGCGTGCCGGATCACGCGGTGACGCTGGCCCTGCTGGAAGAACTGAACGAGCCGCTGCTCAGCATGACCTTGATGCTGCCCGGCGACGAAACGCCGCTGAGCGAGGCATGGGAGATACGCGACCGACTGGAAAAACTGGTGGATCTGGTCATCGATGCGGGAGCTTGCGACGTGCTGCCGACTACGGTGATCGATCTGACCGGGGAGGTGCCGCAACTGATACGTCGCGGCAAGGGCGATCCCGCCCGTTTTGGATTGGAGTGATATGGAATTAAGCCTGATACAGCAGATTTCGATTTATGCCTTGCCGGTGATCTTCGCAATCACCGTGCACGAGGCCGCGCACGGCTATGCCGCCCGCCATTTCGGCGACATGACGGCTGCCGCGGCAGGACGCATCACGCTCAATCCGCTGAAGCACATCGACCCCATTGGTACCGTGCTGGTGCCCTTGTTGAGCATGCTGGTCGGAGGAATTCTGTTCGGATGGGCCAAGCCCGTTCCGGTTGATTTCAGCCGTTTGCGCCACCCCAAGCGCGATATGTTATGGGTTGCCGCTGCCGGACCCGGTTCCAATCTGGTAATGGCCCTGTTCTGGGCTATGGTCTACAAGTTGGCCGCCACGATGCCCGAAAGTCTGGTGCTGCCGATGGCGCTGATGGCAAAGGCCGGCATCATGATCAACGTGGTGCTGATGGTGCTCAATCTGTTGCCGTTGCCGCCATTGGACGGCGGGCGCATCGCAGTCAGCCTGTTGCCGCATCCCTACGCCTGGCAGTTTGCCAAACTGGAGCGCTACGGATTCATCATACTGATAGTGCTGTTATTTACCGGCATCCTCGGTAAAATCCTGTGGCCATTCGTAAATGCCGCCATGGCGGCGATTTCGTGGTTATTTTCTTAAAAACTATAAGGCAAATCTGAATCATGGCTGTTGAGCGCGTTTTATCGGGCATGAGGCCCACCGGACACCTGCATCTGGGACACTATCACGGCGTCCTCAAGAACTGGCTCAAGCTCCAGCACGAGCAGGAGTGCCTGTTCTTCGTTGCCGATTGGCACGCGCTCACCACGCACTACGACACACCGCACGTGATCGAGGAAAACGTCTGGGAAATGGTCATCGACTGGCTGGCCGCCGGTGTGGATCCCGCCAGCGCCACCATCTTCATCCAGTCGCGCGTGCCTGAGCATGCCGAATTACACACGTTGCTATCGATGATCACGCCGCTGGGCTGGCTGGAACGCGTTCCGACCTACAAGGACCAGCAGGAAAAGCTCTCCAGCAAGGATTTGTCCACCTACGGCTTCCTCGGCTATCCGCTGCTGCAAAGCGCAGACATCCTGATCTACCGCGCCACACAGGTGCCGGTGGGCGAGGACCAGGTGCCGCACATCGAATTCACGCGCGAAATCGCACGCCGCTTCAATCACATTTACGGCCGCGAGCCGGGCTATGAGGAAAAGGCCGAGGCCGCAATCAAGAAGCTGGGCGGCAAGCGCGGCATGCTGTACGAAGAGCTGCGCACCCGCTATCAGGAATCCGGCGATGAAGAGGCGCTGCTATCGGCGCAGGCCATGATCGAAGAGCACCAAGGCCTCTCGCTGGGCGACCGTGAGCGTCTGCTGGGCTACCTCGAAGGCGGCGGCAAGATGATTCTGGTCGAACCGGAAGCCAAGCTGACTCCGGCTTCGCGCATGCCGGGGCTGGACGGGCAGAAAATGTCCAAGTCCTATAACAACACGATTTCGCTGCGTGAAGACCCGGACACGATTTCCAAGAAAATCCGTACCATGCCGACCGACCCGGCGCGTGTGCGCCGCACCGATCCGGGTGAGCCGACCAAGTGCCCGGTGTATCAATTGCATGAGGTCTACTCCGACGACAACACCCGTGACTGGGTACAGCAGGGCTGCCGTGGCGCCTCCATCGGATGTATCGAATGCAAGCAGCCGGTCATCGACGCCGTGCTGATCGAGCTGAAACCGATCCAGGAGCGTGCCGCCGACTACGCTGCGGATCCGACATTGGTGAAAAACATTGTCGCCGATGGCTGCGAAAAGGCGCGCAAAATGGCGCGGGAAACCATGCGCGATGTGCGCGAGGCAATGGGGTTGGGCTACAACTGATGCTACCCGCCGCCAGTGCTCGCATCCATGGCGAACTCCTGGCGGAACTGCCACAGGATTTATACATCCCGCCGGACGCGCTGGAAATTTATCTTG
>Ga0066486_1000334_pt1 | contig 12982 bp, 14 predicted proteins | sample LakWasM128_HOW14_2_FD_59591 | JGI IMG/M metagenome (GOLD analysis project Ga0066486, IMG submission 59591) | Freshwater sediment methanotrophic microbial communities from Lake Washington under simulated oxygen tension - Sediment Metagenome 128_HOW14 | ecosystem: Environmental > Aquatic >... | reverse complement strand
CGAACTCCTGACCCCTTGGTTCGTAGCCAAGTACTCTATCCAGCTGAGCTACGGGCGCGTAAATTGCGATCGACATTGCGTCGAAGAGGCGTGCATTATACCGAATTCTCTTCGACGCGCAAGCCGGCCTCTCGCTAATTTCGCCTATCCTCTTTCGCGCGAGCAGTTCCGAGGGCGGACAGACGTTATAATCGCCGGATGAAATTGCTCGCCTTCGATACCTCCACCGAATACCTTTCACTGTGCCTGTGGCAGGACGGCGCCATGCTGTCGCGCGACTTGCTGGCAGGGCAGAAGCATTCGCAGCTTATTTTGCCGATGCTGGGCGAAATGCTGGCCGAAGCGGGGCTGACGTTGCCGGAGCTCGACTGCATCGCCTTCGGCGCGGGACCGGGTTCGTTTACCGGGCTGCGCATCGGGTGCGGCGTGGCGCAGGGTCTGGCCTTCGGCGCAAATCTGCCGGTGATCGGCGTGAGCACTTTGCTCGCGCTGGCGCAGCAGACGGATGCAGAGCGCGTGATCGCGTGCCTGGATGCGCGTATGGGCGAGGTTTACCACGCGGCTTATGTCCGCTCCGGGCCGAAGTGGCAGGCCGCGTGCGAGCCCGGTCTTTACAAGCCGCAGGATGTGCCTTCCATCGAGGGCGATGCGTGGTTTGGCATCGGCAGCGGCTGGGCGGCTTACGGCGATATTCTGAACGCGCGTTATGCCGGGCAGATCAACAGGAGTAACGGCCAGGCTTTCCCGCATGCACGCGATATCGCCGCGCTGGCCGCTAACGAATTTGCCGCCGGCACGGCCGTGCCTGCCGCCGAAGCAGCACCGATTTACATCCGCAACAAGGTTGCGCTGACGATGGCGGAACGATGAACGCAGTGGTCAAGCCATCCAATGGGTTTCGTCCGATGCAGTTCGAGGATCTCGACCGCGTCATGGAAATCGAACCCAGGATTTATTCGCATCCGTGGTCGCGCGGCAATTTCGCCGACTCGCTGCATGCCGGTTATAGCTGCTGGGTGTATGAATTCGACGGCGAAGTCGTCGGCTATGCGGTGATGATGTCGGTGCTGGATGAAGCGCACCTGCTCAATATAAGCATCGCGGGCGATTATCAAGGCCGCGGCATGGGCCGCGCGCTGCTGGAGCATGTGATCGAAATCGCCCGACGCCATAGCGCGCAGATGATGTTCCTCGAAGTCAGACCCTCCAACACGAATGCCATCGCGCTGTACGAGAGCATGGGATTCAATGAATTCTCGATCCGCAAGGGTTATTACCCGGCGCATAATGGCCGGGAAGACGCGATACTGATGGGGCTGGCGTTATGAGTTTGCCGCGCGAAGAGATATTGAAAGAATTGGAATTGCTGCCGGTTTGGCGACCGAGGGTGGCAAATGTCGCCGCTTCGACTTCGGAAGCTGGGGTTGATGCAGGCGAGGACGCCTGCGCTACAGAGGGCGGCGCTGTCGTAGTGCAGGCGTCCCCGCCCGCACACAATCCAGTTGTCCAAGATCAGGAAACCTCCATCCCCACAGATAACCCGCTGATCCAAGGCGTACACCATCGCGACCACCTCTCCCATCTCAAAGCTGAAGGCGGCATTTACTTCATCACTTTCCGCCTTGGCGACAGCCTGCCCGCCGATGTGCTCGAACAGCTGGATGTGCTGCCGGAACAGGAACGCAGCCGCGCCATTGAAAGATCGCTGGACCAAGGGCATGGCGAATGTCTGCTCGCCAATCCCGAGTCGGCCGGAATCGTACGCACCGCCCTGCTGCGCGGCGCGGATACGCGCTACCGCCTGCATGCCTGGAGTGTGATGCCCAACCACGTGCACCTGGTAATCGAGCCATTGGCCGAGCACGCGCTGAGCGATATCCTGCAAGACATCAAATCGTTCACGGCGCACGAAATCAATGCTGTCACTGGGCGAACGGGTACATTCTGGCAGCGCGAAAGTTTCGACCGCCTGATACGCGACGATGACGAATTCGACCGTTACTGCGCTTACGTGCGACAGAATCCGGTGAAAGCGCGACTTGCGACATCGCCGGAGCTGTATGCGTTTTGCGATGCTTTTAATCGGGTTGAGGCAGGCGATGACGCCTGCGCTATGACAACGCCGCCTCCTTTAGCGCAGGCGTCCCAGCCTGCACCGCAGGCATCTGCCGAAGCCGCCCCCCCATCCTTCCGCAAAGCCGATATCGCAGAGATGGACTGGGAAGCATTGGACGCTGCCATCAAGGCATGCGACGCCTGTTCGTTGTCAAAAACCCGCACCCAGACCGTGACGGGCGTGGGCGACCGCAATGCCGAGTGGCTGTTCGTCGGCGAGGCACCGGGTGCGGAAGAAGACCGGCGCGGCGAGCCTTTTGTCGGTCAGGCGGGCAAACTGCTGGACAACATGCTGGCGGCCATCGATCTGAAGCGCGGCGAAAACGTCTATATCGCCAACGTGCTCAAGTGCCGTCCGCCGGAAAACCGCGATCCGCACGGCGAAGAAGTCGTCCAATGCGACCCTTTCCTCAAGCGCCAGGTCGAACTGATCAAGCCCAGGCTGATCGTGGCAATGGGACGCTTCGCGGCGCAATCGCTGCTGAATACCGACAGTTCGATAGGCGCGTTGCGCGGCAAGCTGCATGATTACAACGGCGTGCCGGTAATCGTGACTTATCACCCGGCCTACCTGTTGCGCAACCTGCCGGACAAGGCCAAGGCCTGGGAAGACCTGTGCTACGCCCGCCGCACGATGCAGGACTTGCAAACACAACAGGCGGCCATATCTTGATAACAACCGCCTTCATAAGGAGATAACAACATGCGTAAATGGCTAACCGCTTTCATCGTTTTTGCAACGCTAGCGCTTTCCGGCTGCGGCTACAACACCCTGCAATCGACCGACGAACAGATCAACGCCGCATGGTCCGAAGTACTGAACCAATACCAGCGCCGCGCCGACCTCGTGCCCAATCTGGTCAACGTGGTGAAGGGCTACGCTTCGCACGAGAAGGAAGTCCTCGAAACCGTCACCAATGCCCGCGCCAAGGTCGGCAGCATCCAGGCGACGCCGGAACTGGTGAACGATGAGCAGGCCTTCGCGAAATTCCAGGCGGCGCAAGGAGAACTGACCTCCGCCCTCTCCCGCTTGCTGGTCGTTGCGGAAAACTATCCGCAACTCAAGGCCGACGCCGGCTTTCGCGATTTGCAGGCGCAATTGGAAGGCACGGAAAACCGCATCGCCGTGGCGCGCAACCGCTACATCAAGGCGGTGCAGGAATACAACGTGACCGTGCGCTCCTTCCCGACCAATCTCACCGCGATGCTATTCGGCATGAAGACCAAGCCGAATTTCACCGTTGAAAACGAGAAGGCCATCGCGACCCCGCCCAAGGTCGAGTTCAATTAAGTGATGGGTCATATAGCGCGGGCGCCTTCGTCCGTATCGCTTTCATGGCAGACAAGCATGCCCGTGCTGCAAAAACTTGCCCGCTGGCTGGCGACGGTATTACTGCTTCTGCTGGCCGGCATTGCGACAGCGGAGGAAATTGCCGTCCCGCCGCTTACGGCACGCGTTACCGATCTCACCGGCACGCTGACACCGGAACAGAAATCCTCGCTGGAAACCCGTCTCGCCGCCTTCGAGCAGCAAAAAGGCAGCCAGATCGCCGTGCTGCTCGTACCCACCACCCGACCGGAAGCCATCGAGCAATACGCCATTCGGGTTGCTGAAAACTGGAAGCTGGGGCGCAAGGGAATCGACGACGGCCTGCTACTATTGATGGCAACTCAGGACCGCGAGGTACGCATCGAAGTCGGCTACGGCCTGGAAGGCGTGGTGCCGGATGTGACCGCCAAGCGCGTGATCGAAGAAATCATGATCCCGCGCTTCCGCGAAGGCGATATTGCCGGCGGCATCAATGCCGGGGTGGAACGCCTGATCGGGCTGGTGGAAGGCGAACCCCTGCCGCCGCCCAAGCAGCAAACCGCCAGCGGCGGCGCGTTCGATAAATATTTTCCCATGGTGTTTATCGCCGCCATCGTGATCGGCGGCCTGATGCGCGCCATTTTCGGCAAGGTGTTGGGCGGCGTGGCAACCGGCGGTATCGTCGGCGCCCTCGTCTGGCTGCTGGGCGCTGGCGTTTTCTTCGCGCTGCTTCTGGCCGTCATGGCATTCATCTTTACCCTCGGTGGCGGCCGCGGCTTTCATGGCGGCGGGCTGGGCGGCATGGGTGGAGGGGGCTTCGGCGGTGGCGGATTTGGTGGAGGCGGCGGCGGTTTCGGCGGCGGCGGCGCTTCGGGGAGATGGTAGGCATGAACGTCAAACGCATCCTGAAACACTGGTTTTTTCCACCTCGGCTGGTCAAGCATAACTTTCCATCCAGCGCCATGTCGGCCATTACCAAAGCCATCAGCGATAGCGAGCGCTCGCATACGGGCGAAGTGCGCTTTGCCATTGAAGGTGCGCTGCCCTGGCATGACGCACTGGATGGCATGCCGGCGCGCGAGCGGGCGCTGCAAATCTTCTCGCAATTGCGCATCTGGGATACGGAACAGAACAACGGCGTGTTGATCTATCTGCTACTGGCAGACCATGACGTCGAAATCGTCGCCGACCGCGGCGTGCATGCGCGTGTTGGCGCGGCCAACTGGGAAGCGATTTGCCACGCAATGGAAACCGAATTCCTCGCAGGCCGTTTTGAAGCGGGCGTGCTGCTGGGCATCGCGCGCATTACTGCCATCCTGCAAGAACATTTCCCTGCGCACGGCCGCGACAACCCCAACGAATTGCCCGATGTTCCGGTGGTGGTCTGATCGTCATGTTTTGAAAGCGGCGGCGATAGCTGCTGTTTTATCTTTTCCCATCGCGGCAACAGCCGATGCCGAGGCGATGACGCACGTTCTACATGAAACTCCGACACCGCAGCGCTTCAGCTTCTGCTGGGGCGGCACCTGCGCCGCCATCGAGCAGGTCGGACTGACTTCAGAGGAATGGTCGCGGGTGCGCGAGATGTTCGACCCCCTGCCGCGCGATGCGGAATCCGAGCTCGAAACCATACGCAACGCTATCGGCCTGCTGGAAAGCATCGTCGGCCCCAAGACAGGCACTTCAAGCGACCGCGCCGGGACTTTCGGCAACTCGGCCTGGCCGGGTCAGCTCGATTGCAACGATGAGGCCACCAACAGCACGAATTACATGCGCATGATGCGCGCCGACGGGCTGATACGCTTTCATGAAATCCTCGACACCAAGACTCGCGGCGGATTTTTGATCTTCGGACGCCATTCCACCGCCGTCATCGCTGAAATCGGCAGCATGAAGAAATTCGCCGTCGATTCGTGGTTTTACGATAACGGCAAACCAGCAATTATTCTTCCGCTCGATATCTGGCAGGCAGGCTGGAAGCCTGACAATAGCGCGGCGCATTAAGTCATCGCTGACTTAATACGGTAATTCCTATAAAATTCCGCGCCTTAACGGTTCATTCAGAAAGCTTTCCCGATGCGCGTTTCACAATTCTTCCTGTCCACCCTCAAAGAAGCTCCGGCTGAAGCCGAACTGGCGTCGCATCGCCTGATGCTGCGCGCCGGGCTGATCAAGCGTTTGGGCTCCGGGCTCTATAGCTGGATGCCGCTGGGCCTGCGCGTGCTGCGCAAGGTGGAAGCCGTCGTGCGAGAAGAAATGAACCAGGCCGGCGCGCTGGAGCTACTGATGCCTGCCGTCACCCCAGCCGAACTGTGGCAGGAAACCGGCCGCTGGGAAGTCTTCGGCCCGCAGATGCTGAAAATCAAGGACAGACACAGCCGCGATTTCTGCTTCGGCCCGACGCACGAAGAAGTGATCACTGACATCGCGCGCCGCGAAATCAAGAGCTACAAGCAGTTGCCGCTGAATTTCTACCAGATCCAGACCAAGTTCCGCGACGAGATCCGCCCCCGTTTCGGCGTGATGCGCGCGCGCGAATTCGTGATGAAGGATGCGTACTCTTTCCACACCGACAAGGGGAGCCTGGAAGAGACCTACGCGGTGATGCACCGTACCTATTCCAACATTTTCACCCGCCTCGGCCTGAAATTCCGTGCCGTGGCCGCTGACACCGGCGCCATCGGCGGCACCGGCTCGCATGAGTTCCACGTGCTGGCCGATTCCGGCGAGGACGCGATTGCCTTCAACCCGGCTTCGGATTACGCCGCCAACGTGGAAATGGCGGAGGCGCTTGCCCCCGCCGAACCGCGTGCCGCTGCTACCGAGGCCATGCGCGACGTGGAAACGCCCAAGCAAACCACCTGCGAAGACGTCGCTGCGCTGCTCGGCCTTCCGCTCTCCCGCACGGTGAAGCTGATCGCCGTAATCGCCAATGAAAGGCTGCACATCCTGCTGATCCGCGGCGACCATAGCCTGAATGAAGTGAAGGCTGCCAAAATCGAGGGGCTGGCCGATTTCCGCTTTGCCTCCGAAGCCGAAATCCGCGAAACCTTCAACTGCCCGCCCGGCTTCCTCGGGCCGGTCGGTATCGACCGCACCGCGATCCGCGTCATTGCCGACCGTACCGTCGCCGCAATGAGCGATTTCGTTTGCGGCGCCAACAAGCCGAAATACCATACCGCCGGCGTCAACTGGGGCCGTGATTTACCTGAGCCCGACCTGGTCGCGGACATCCGCAACGTGGTCGCGGGCGATCCATGTTCCGACGGCAAGGGCGCGCTGGATATCTGCCGCGGCATCGAAGTCGGTCATATCTTCCAGCTGGGCAACAAGTATTCGCAAGCGATGGAAGCCACCTACCTGGACGAAAACGGCAAAGCGCAAGTGATGGAGATGGGCTGCTACGGCATCGGCGTCTCGCGCATCGTGGGTGCTGCCATCGAACAGGGCAACGACGAGCGCGGCATTATCTTCCCCACGGCGATTGCGCCGTTCACCGTAGCCATCGCGCCCATCGGTTTCGACCGCAACGAAGATGTTCGCGCCGCAGCCCTCAAGCTGCACGATGAACTTGCCGCTAACGGGATAGACGTGTTGCTGGACGACCGCGGCGAACGCCCGGGCGTGATGTTCGCCGACCTGGAACTGATCGGCATTCCGCACCGCATCACCATCGGCGACCGCGGCCTTAAGGAAGGCGAGGTGGAATACCAGGCTCGCACCGACAAGGAATCGCGCAACATGCCATTGAACGATATCGTTAATTTCGTAAAATCGTTATAGGCCTCGACCGGAAACCCTATGCGCGCAATGCTATTCATCCTGCTGGCGGCCCTTTCGCTGCCCTGCCTCGCCGGCAGGCAGAAGGAAGAGCCATTGTCCAACAGCGTGCGCGCCATGCTGCACAAGTCGGTCAGCGATTCCGCCTCGCCCAAGCTGATGTTTGCAAGCGAGAAGGAGGCAACGGCCTGGCTTGAGGATATGTCGCGCCGTCTGGCCAAGCGGATTCCCGACGAAGATTATCGTATGGATTTCCTGCGCACGGTGCATTACGAAGCGACACGCGCCGGTCTTGATCCGCAGTTGGTGCTGGGGTTGATCCAGGTCGAAAGCGGCTTCAAGAAATACGCAGTCTCTTCCGTAGGCGCACGCGGCTTCATGCAGGTGATGCCGTTCTGGGTGCGCTCCATCGGCACCACCGACCAGAATTTATTCCACCTGCGCATCAACCTGCGCTACGGTTGCACCATCCTGCGCTATTACCTGGACATCGAAAACGGCGATCTCTATCGTGCGCTCGGCCGCTACAACGGCAGCCTGGGCCGGCCGGAATATCCCAACCTCGTTCTGGGCGCCTGGAAACGCCATTGGGCCTACCCTGTCACCAATCCCTGACCGGCCCCCAACCGGCAATACATCTGACTGGACAAGCGCTTAGCGCCACATTTCAGGTGCAAATTCATTGCACCTGCAGGTGTTCGGGACTACCATCCTCTGCGGCGGGCCTTCCAGGGCGATCCCAAGAACGGAAAAAATCCGTCGCGCCAATACGAACGTCCGCAGTTGTTCCATTCACTTTCCGAGGAGAAAAGCAATGGATTTACTTGTAGCGTTAGGTATCAGCATCGGTGTTTTGATTGCGGTGTGGGTGTATGTGGCGGTCGGCATGCCCGATCTGGGATTGATCGTCTGGGCCGGAATCGTCGCGTGGGCTACGTTTTACGCAGCCGGCGGCGGCGTGGAAGGCCTGAAAAAAGCCATCGCCTCCAATCTTGCCGGTAATTTCTGGGCAGCAATCGCCTTGTTCATCTTCGGCATGGTCGGCGATAGCAATGTACTTGTATTGGCCGGCCTGTTCGGTGTTGTCGCCTTTATCTTCTGCGTACAGGCAAAAATTCCATTGCTGAGCTTCATCCCGGGCGCCTTCCTGGGCGCCGCCACCTGGGTCGGGGTTGATGTGGCAGGCGCTGGCGCCGACGGTGGGGTTGTCGATGCCGCGGACATCATGATTCCCGTGTCCATGGTGATCGGCGCCGTGCTTGGCTATATATCCGAAATCGCCGGCAAGAAACTGGCGGGCAAGGGTTAGGATTTAATCGTAGGAATTGACGGCGGACGGGCAACCTTCCGCCGTTTTTTTACGCTACCGCGCCTTATCCGAGATGCGGAAACCGTGATAAGTGCCGAACTCGCCTTCCGGCTCGTGATACACGAAGAACAGGTTGTTGGCGTAGCCCAGTCCGTTGTAATGATTATTGGCACGCAGCTTCATCCCGGCAGGCAACGCGCTCTTGCCGACGAATTTACCCTTGATATCGAACACCACGACCGCCTTGTGATCCACATCCAACAGCGCCAATTCTTCGCCGGGGATATCGGTATAAGCCACGAAGTGCTCGCTGAGATCATCGGGCTGCACCCCCGCAGCCGCGAAATCGAGCGCGATTTCGCCGACGGGAGTACGGCTGTCGAGTTTGACGACGAGCACCTTGTTGCTTCTTTCCTGCTTGGCGTAATAACTATTGGCCGCGGCGTCATAGGTCGGCATGGTGGCAGCGCCGCCGAACGCTGGATTGTGCCCCTGAATCTCATCCGTCTCTTCAGACAGCTTACCGGCTTCGTCCAGCTTGAGGCCGAAAACACCGGTATTGGGGGTAAAGCCGGCACCGCTGGAGATGTTGTAGGTGATGCTTTCCAGCCGGTCGGTGTTGCGGTTGAAATAGATCGAGCGATTGTCGAGGCCGGGCTTGGCCGATTGCAGGTACTCGCCCTTTTCGCTGTATACATGAACTTCGGAACGTGACATGGGAATACCGAAGCCGTCCGGCATCGGAGCAAGACCGCCATCCGCGATGAAGTAACGGCTATAATCCGGCACATAGGCAACGGTCATGGGCCGCGATGTGGGCTTGGCAACCAGCGGAATTCGCAGTTCGGAAACCGCTTCCGGCAGAACCTGCGCATTTGCGGAAAAACTGCCGGCCGACAGCACGGCTGCCGCCCAGATAACAAAAATTCGTCGATTGCTATTCATACGGGTTCCTTGCCATGAGAAACGGATTCTAACCTGCACAGCCTATGGACACGCAACCGCATTTATTAGTTTGTATCTCCGGACATGGTTTCGGCCACGTCGCACAGACGGCGCCCGTGCTCAACGCCTTGTATGAGCGCATGCCCGATTTGCAGATCACCGTACGTACAACGGCGCCAATTTCGCATCTGCGCAGCAGGATACACTGCCCGTTCAATTACATGCGCGAAAGCGGCGGCGATGTCGGTATCCTGATGCACTCCGCCCTCGATGCACAGGTCAATGAAACTGCCGCCGCTTACCAGCAACTACACCGCGACTGGGGACTCACCGTATCCAATGAATCGCGCGCACTGCGCGAGATTGCTCCCAACTTTGTGCTCTCGAATGTCGGTTATCTCGCATTGGCAGGCGCTTATCGCGCCGGCATTCCATGCGCCGGAATGAGTTCGCTTAACTGGGCGGACGTCTTCGATCACTACTGCGGTGCAATTTCGGGCACGCACCAGATCGTCGAACAGATCAACCTCAGTTATGCCAACGCCGGCGCTTTTCTGCAACTGACGCCTCATATGCCGATGGTGCATCTGGAAAATCGTTTGCAGATCGGCCCGATTGCGCATGTGGGCCGCAACCGGCGCAAAGAAATCGATGAGTTCTTCGGCCTGGGCGATGGCGAAAAACTTGTACTCGTCAGCCTGGGTGGTGTCGACAGTCGCCTGTCCACCGAGCAATGGCCGCGCATCCCCGGTGTCCGCTGGCTGATCCCGGCCAGCTGGCGTAGCGCGCACCCGGATGCGTTGATACTGGAAGCGCTGGAGATGAACTTCAGCGACGTACTTGCCAGTTGCGATACGCTGGTCTGCAAACTCGGCTACGGTAGCTTCGTGGAAGCCGCATGCAGCGGCGTGCCGGTGCTTTACATTCATCGTGAAGACTGGCCGGAGACGCCCTTTCTGGCGAAATGGCTGGATGAAAACGGCACATGCAAGGGCGTGTCGCGGCCCAGGCTTGAAAGTGGAGATTTCTTCGACGAGTTGTACGACATTCTCGACATGCCGACCGAGCCGATTGCTGCCGCGGGCGTGACGCAAGCCGCCGAATGGCTGGAACAACGTCTTGCTCGTTAGGTCTCCGGGCTTGATCGTGGCGTTTGCGTTATAATTCTGCGGGTTAGCCCACCATTCATGGCTCCATGATCAAAAAACTGATTCAACGCGTCTTCAACGGCAAAAAGAAGACGGTAAATTCCAAATCCCACCATAGCGTCCACCGCTATCCCCGCCGCGACCATGGCATCGACCGCAAGCAGCTCAGCTCTGCCGCCTTGCGCACGACCCAGGAACTGCAAAAGGCCGGATTTTCCGCCTTTGTGGTCGGCGGTGCTGTGCGCGACCTGCTACTGAAACGCATACCGAAGGATTTCGACATCGCCACCAATGCGACGCCGGAGCAGGTGCACAAGATTTTCCGCCGCTCGCGCATCATCGGTCGTCGATTCCAGATCGTGCATGTGATGTTCGGCTCGGAAACCATCGAGGTTTCCACGTTCCGCGGCAGCCATCTTGCTGACGATGTCGGTGCGCAAATCGCCGACACCGGCCGCATTCTGCGCGACAACGTCTTCGGTTCGCACGAAGAAGACGCCGTGCGCCGCGACTTCACGGCAAACGCGCTGTATTACGATCCCCACACCGAAGAAATTTTCGATTTCCATAACGGCCTGCCCGACCTCAAAGCTGGCATGCTGCGCATCATCGGCAATCCGGAAACGCGCTACCGCGAAGACCCGGTGCGTATGCTGCGCGCCGTGCGGCTTTCCGCCAAGCTCGGGCTCAAACTCGATCCGGCCACGGAAACACCGATTCCGAAACTCGCCGATTTGCTGCACGACGTGCCGCCTGCACGCCTGTTCGACGAAATGCTCAAGCTGTTCCTCTCCGGCCATGCGATGGAAAGCGCCCGCGCATTGCGCGAACATGGACTGCACCACGGCCTGCTGCCGATGCTGGATGTGGTGCTGGAACAACCGATGGGCGAACGCTTTGTTACGCTGGCGCTGCAGAACACCGACGAACGCGTATTGGCCGACAAACCGGTATCGCCTGCCTTTTTGTTTGCGACACTACTATGGCACGAGGTACTGGCCGCCTGGCAGAAAATGCAGGCCAAGGGCGAGCGCTCGATTCCGGCACTCATGCAGGCGATGCACGACGTCTCCGACATCCAGGCGGAAAAACTCGCGATCACCAAGCGCTTCAGCGTGACAATGAAGGAAATCTGGGCCATCCAGCCGCGCTTCGAGCAGCGCTCCGGACAGCGCCCCTACCGCCTGCTGGAAAACCCGCGCTTCCGCGCCGGTTACGACTTTCTGCTGCTGCGCTGCCAATCCGGCGAGTTGCCGATGGAACTGGCCGAATGGTGGGATACTTTCGCTCAAGCCGATGCCGAGCAGCGCGCCGCAATGCTGCTACCCGACACCGGCCCCAAGAAACGCCGTCGTCGCCGCCCGCGCCGCACCGCGAGCGACACAACCCCGCCCGTCGAAGCATGAGCCATCGCGCATTTGTTGCCTTGGGCAGCAATCTGGAAGATCCGCAGCAACAGGTGCTGCGCGCCTTGGCAGAACTGGATGGATTGCCCGGAACTCGCGTCATGGCCAAGTCCGCGCTTTACCGCACCGCTCCTGTGGGCTACGACAACCAGCCGGACTTCATCAATGCCGCCGCCGAAGTGAGCACGACACTGGAGCCGCTTGCGCTGTTGCGCGCTCTTCTTGCGCTGGAGACGGCACACGGCCGCGAGCGCCCATTTCCCAATGCGCCCAGAGTGCTGGACCTCGATCTTCTGCTCTACGACGATCTGGAATTGCACGACCCCGAATTGACCTTGCCCCACCCCCGCCTGCATGAGCGCGGATTCGTGCTGTTCCCGCTGGCGGATATCGCCTCCGAATTGCACGTCCCCGGCAAGGGCAAGATACGCGATCTGCTGCTCGCCTTGCCGGACCAGGGAGTGGAAAGGATGGCGGCATGACGCTGACGGAAAAATTCCCTTACATCGTCATCGAAGGCCCCATTGGCAGCGGCAAGACAACACTCGTGCGCCGCTTATCGGATCGTTTCTCGGTCGACCTGTTGCTGGAAAATGCCGGCGCCAACCCTTTTCTGCCGCGCTTCTATCAGGATCCGCAGCGTTATGCGCTGCAAGCGCAATTGTTCTTTCTCTTCCAGCGCGCCGAACAAGTGCGCGAACTTGGCCAACGCGACCTGTTCGCCAAGGCCACTATCGCGGATTTCTTTCTTGAAAAAGACCCTTTGTTCGCTCGCCTCAACCTCAGCGACGAAGAATATGCGCTTTATCGCCAAATCTACGAACATCTGCAATTGCAGACGACCACGCCCGACCTGGTGATCTATTTGCAAACGCCGGTAGACGCGCTATTGAAACGCATCGAGCAGCGCGACATTCCCTACGAGCAGGATATTCCGCGCGATTACCTGGTGCGCCTGGCGGAAGCCTAC
>Ga0066486_1000332_pt1 | contig 13128 bp, 12 predicted proteins | sample LakWasM128_HOW14_2_FD_59591 | JGI IMG/M metagenome (GOLD analysis project Ga0066486, IMG submission 59591) | Freshwater sediment methanotrophic microbial communities from Lake Washington under simulated oxygen tension - Sediment Metagenome 128_HOW14 | ecosystem: Environmental > Aquatic >... | reverse complement strand
TGCGTCCGCGTCCGGAAGGCACGGTCAACCCCAACATTCCGACCGGCGAAGTCGAAATGCTGGCGAGCGAGATCGAAATCCTGAACCCGTCGCTCACCCCACCGTTCATGCTGGACGATGACAATCTCTCCGAGACCGTCCGCCTGGAGCACCGCTACCTCGACCTGCGCCGCCCGGCGATGCAGAAGAACATGATGCTGCGCTACCAGGTCGCCAAGACGCTGCGCAATCACCTCGACAGCCACGGTTTCATAGAAGTCGAAACCCCGATGCTGACCCGCTCCACGCCGGAAGGCGCACGCGACTATCTCGTGCCGTCGCGCGTGCACCACGGCATGTTCTTCGCGCTGCCGCAGTCGCCGCAGCTGTTCAAGCAGCTCTTGATGGTGTCAGGCTTCGATCGCTATTTCCAGATCACCAAGTGCTTCCGCGACGAAGACTTGCGCGCAGACCGCCAGCCGGAATTCACCCAGGTCGATATCGAAACCTCCTTCCTCGGCGAGGAAAAGATCATGACCATCGTCGAGGACATGATCCGCAAAATGTTCAAGGACGTGCAGGATATCGATCTGCCTGACCCGTTCCCGCGCATGTCCTTCTCCGAAGCAATGAACCGCTACGGCTCCGACAAGCCGGACATGCGCGTGACGCTGGAAATCACCGAGCTCACCGATGTGATGAAGACAGTCGATTTCAAGGTGTTCTCCGGTGCCGCCAACATGGCCGGCGGCCGCGTTGCCGCGCTGCGCGTGCCTAACGGTGCCGCGATTTCGCGCAGCGAGATCGACGCCTACACCGAATTCGTCAAGATCTACGGCGCCAAGGGCCTGGCCTACATCAAGATCAACGATGTAACGCAACTGAATGAAACCGGCCTGCAATCGCCCATCGTCAAGAACCTGCACATCGATTCGCTCAAGGCCATCGTCGAGCTCACCGGCGCACAATCCGGCGACATCATTTTCTTCGGTGCCGACAAGGCCAAGGTGGTCAACGAAGCACTGGGCGCATTGCGACTCAAGGTCGGCCACGAGAAGGGCCATGTCGACGGCCGCGCCTGGGCGCCGCTGTGGGTGGTGGACTTCCCGATGTTCGAACAAGACGAAGAAAACAACCGTTGGGTCGCGCTGCACCATCCGTTCACCAGCCCCAAGGACGGCCACGAGGACATGTTGGCGACCAATCCGGGCGACTGCCTGTCCAAGGCCTATGACATGGTGCTGAATGGCTGGGAAGTCGGCGGCGGTTCCGTCCGTATCCACAAGCAGGAAGTGCAGTCCAAGGTGTTCGACGCGCTCAAGATCAGCAAGGAAGAAGCGCAGGAAAAGTTCGGCTTCCTGCTCGACGCGCTGCAATACGGCGCACCTCCGCACGGTGGCCTGGCCTTCGGCCTGGATCGTCTGGTAACGCTGATGGCCGGCGCGGAATCGATCCGCGACGTGATCGCCTTCCCCAAGACCCAGCGCGCGCAATGCCTGATGACCAAGGCGCCGAACGAAGTCGACGAGAAGCAATTGCGCGAGCTGCATATTCGCGTGCGTCAGCAGAACACCGCCGGATAGCAGGTTGCGCATGCCGGTCAAGTCGCGCATACGCACCATCCCGCATTTCCCGAAACCGGGCATTCAGTTCCGTGATATCACCACGCTGCTGAAGGATCCGGTCGGTTTCCGCATCACGATAACCGAACTGGTGAGTCGTTATGCGGACATGAAAATCGACAAGGTAGCGGCCATCGAATCGCGCGGCTTCATCATCGGCGCGCCGCTTGCATTCGAGCTGGGCGTCGGCTTTGTGCCCATCCGCAAGGCGGGCAAGTTGCCAGGCGACAAGATCGGCCACGATTACGAACTGGAATACGGCAGCGACCGCGTCGAATTGCATCGTGACGCGATCCAGTCCGGCGAGAAGGTTCTGCTGGTGGATGACCTGGTTGCCACCGGCGGCACGGCATTGGCTGCCGCCACGCTGATCGAAAAAGCCGGCGGGACGGTCGTTGAATGCTGCTTCGTCATCGACCTGCCGGATGTCGGCGGCCGAAAACGCCTGGAACAGGCTGGCCACGCGGTTTATGCCCTTTGCGCATTCGAGGGCGATTAGTGGCTTACAAACAACCGGTTTCCGTGCTGGTTTTGATACACACGCCGGCCCTTGAGGTGCTGCTGCTGGAGCGCGCGGACAAGCCGGGTTATTGGCAATCGGTCACCGGCAGCCGCGAAGGCGAAGAAAGCCTGCGCGGAACCGCGATTCGCGAAGTGCAGGAGGAAACCGGACTGGATGCGGAACACTACAATCTTGCCGATTGGCAATTGTCCAATGAATATGAGATTTTCACGCATTGGCGTCATCGCTATGCGCCGGGAGTGACGCACAATATCGAGCATGTGTTCGGGCTGGAACTCCCCACGGCGATGCCGGTCACACTCGCGCCAAACGAACATATTAACTACGAGTGGGTAGATTGGCGTCTGGCGGCGACGCGGGTTTTTTCATGGACCAATGTGCTTGCACTCCGCGCATTGGGTGAGCGTTATGGTTTAACGTTGTAAGATTAGATAACTTTTATATTTTGGCTATCATGCAAACAGCGCCCATCAAATTCGAGAAATTCCAGGCTGCGCAGGAAGATGACCTGCAACAGCGCATCATTGCGGCCAAGCAAAAGCTTGGTGACCGCTTGGTCATCCTTGGCCATCACTACCAGCAGGAAGGCGTGTACAAGCACGCCGACTTCACCGGCGACTCGCTGAAGCTATCGCGCTACGCCGCCGAATCGAATGCGGAATTCATCGTGTTCCTGGGCGTACATTTCATGGCGGAAGTCGCCGACATCCTGTCGCGCCCCGACCAGATCGCCATCCTGCCCGACATGGCTGCCGGCTGCTCGATGGCGGACATGGCCAACCTGTCCAAGGTCGAGCGCTGCCGCCGCGAATTGTCCGAGCACTACGATTTCGATACCACGTTCACGCCCGTCACCTATATCAACTCCGCCGCCGACCTGAAGGCCTTCTGCGGCGAGCACGGCGGCATCGTCTGCACTTCCAGCAACGCCGGCAAGATTGCCGAATGGGCGTTCGCCCGCCGCGAGAAAGTGCTGTTCTTCCCCGACCAGCACCTGGGCCGCTGGACCGGTTACAAGATGGGCATTCCGCTGGACAAGATGGTTGTCTGGGATCCGGACCTGCCGTTGGGTGGGCTCACCAAAGAACAGATCGACGATGCGAAAATCCTGCTGTGGAAAGGCCATTGCTCGGTCCACCAGATGTTCCGTCCGCAAGATATCCTGCGTTTCCGCAACGAGCATCCCGAAGGCAAGGTCATCGCCCACCCCGAGTGCAGCTTCGAAGTCTGCAACCTCTCCGATTATGTCGGTTCCACCGAATACATCCTGCGCACCGTCGCGGAATCCGCACCCGGCACGCGCTGGCTGGTCGGCACCGAGCTCAACCTGGTCAACCGCCTGGCCGAACGCATGGAGCCTGAAGGCAAGATCGTGCGCTTCATGTCCTCCATCGTCTGCGAATGCTCCACGATGGCACGCATAGACCCGCAGCATCTGGCCTGGACGCTGGATAACCTGGTCGAAGGCAATGTCGTCAACCGCATCCATGTTTCACCGCAAGAAACCGCGCTGGCAAAACTCGCGCTGGACCGGATGCTGGAAGCTTCCTGATTCCAGGGCGTGTTCTCACCAACTTCACTTCTGCGTTACCGAAATAACGCAATGAATGCAAGGCGCGAAGTACTGCGAGTGGCCACTCCTTTCGCCAGCCTCGTAACGTCGCAGACGCGTAATTAGTGTGAACACACCCTGATTTATGCATCGCCAGCTACGCATCGCCACATTCAATATCCATAAGGGCGTTACCAGCTTCAATGCACGTCTGGTGCTGCATGAGCAACGCGAACTGATTCGCCACCTGCAGGCGGACATCGTTTTTTTGCAGGAAGTCCTTGGTGCGCATGCTCACCACCAGCGACGCTTCAAGCTATGGCCCACGGAAAGCCAGCACGAATTCCTCGCCGACTCCATCTGGAACGACTACGCATATGGCAAGAATGCCATCTACCCTGCCGGTCATCACGGAAACGCGCTACTTTCCAAATTTCCCATTGTCAGATGGGAGAACATCGACATCTCGGCACACACTTCCGAGCAACGCGGCATGCTGCATTGCGAAGTGCACGTTCCCGGCTGGGACCAGGATTTGCATTGCATCTGCGTTCATCTCGGCTTGTTTGCGCGCTGGCGCAGAAAGCAATTATTCTGGCTGCGTGAACGTATCGAATCCATGGTACCGCCGAACGCGCCGCTTATCATTGCCGGCGATTTCAACGACTGGCGCATGAAAGCCGGGCAGACGCTGGCCAACAGCCTCAATCTGCGCGAAGTGTTCGAACATGGTTACGGCAAGCCGGCACGCAGTTTCCCCAGCGTATTCCCGCTGCTGCGGCTGGATCGCATCTACGTACGCGGCTTTCATGTGCATAACGCCATGGTGCATGGCGGCACCGCATTTGCGCGTGTGTCCGACCATGCCGCTCTATCCGCGACCCTTCTTCCTCTATGACCAGACTGCTACCCGGAAACCGGGTAACTCTGCTGCGCAACGGCACGGAATTCTTCCCGGCACTGGAGCATGCCATCGATCAGGCCCGGTATGAAATCCTGCTGGAAACGTACATCTACGAACCCGACACCATCGGCATCCGAATCGCCGACGCCCTATGCCGCGCCGCTGCGCGTGGGGTCAAAACATGCGTATTGCTCGACGGATTCGGCTGCAAGGATCTTTCCAGGGATTTCGTTCGCGATTTGCAAGCTGGCGGAGTTGAGGTGCTGTATTTTCGCCCGAGGATTTCGCCGTGGACGCTCAAGCGAAACCGCCTGCGTCGCTTGCATCGTAAACTGGCAATGATCGATGGTCGGATCGGCTTCGTGGGCGGCATCAACATCATAGATGACATGAACACTCCCGGCCACATTCCCCCTCGCATCGACTATGCCGCCAGCGTCGAAGGCCCGGCGGTACTGGCCATGCATGCCACCATGCGCCGCATGTGGCGCCGCGTTGCCTGGGCCGCCCTGCGCCAGGCAACGCTCAGCAATATGCACACGGACACGACCGCCGTAGGCGGAATGCGCGCCGCATTCGTAAAACGCGACAACGCCTTGTACCGCCGCGCCATTGAGCGCGCCTATCTCTCCGCCATCCGCCTCGCCCGCGACGAAATCATCATCGCCAATGCTTATTTCCTGCCCGGCCGGCGCTTCCGCCAGGCTTTGCTCGCCGCATCCCGCCGCGGGGTACAGGTCGTGTTGTTATTGCAGGCGCGCGTGGAATATGTGCTGGTGGACTATGCAACACGGGCGCTCTATGGGCAATTGCTTAGCGGCGGCATTGAAATTCACGAATATCATGCGAGCTTCATGCATTCAAAAGTTGCGGTGATCGACGGCCATTGGGCGACAGTCGGCTCATCCAACATCGACCCATTCAGCCTGCTGCTTTCGCACGAAGCCAATATCGTCGTCAACGACAAGGATTTCGCCAATGAACTTCGGCAAGACCTGCAACATAGCATCGACACCGGGGCGCAACGCGTTCTCCAGGGCGACTGGAAGAAAGCTCCACTGACACGGCGCTTGTTCGCCTGGGTAGCCTATGGATTTGTGCGTTTCATGCTGGGCATTATCGGGTATTCGAAGGTGCATTAGCCACGCCTCAGGTGCCGTTTGCCCTGCTTACGGCAAAACCTTATAATTCACCCCTCGCCGGTGTAGCTCAGTTGGTAGAGCAGCGCATTCGTAATGCGAAGGTCGTAGGTTCGACTCCTATCTCCGGCACCATCCATAAAAAGGGCAGCTTATTGGCTGCCCTTTTTTGCATCTACAGCGGCAACTCCTCGACCGTGAATAAACGTCTGTACTCGCGTATCGCATATCGATCCGTCATCCCGGCGATATAATCCGCCACGGCGCGCGGCTTCTTTTCACTTGCACGCAATTGGAACTCGTCCGGCATTAGTTTGGGATCGTCATGGAATGCGGCGAAAAGATCGCGAATGATGCGCTGAGCCTTGCTGCTCATGCGATTGACGCGGTAATGCCGGTAGAGCTTGTTGCGCAGGAATTGCTTGAGCTCCAGTTGCTGTTGCTGCATTTCCGGACTGAATGCGATGAGCGCTTCTGCCTTGCGCACGTTGTCGATACTTTCCGGGCTGGCTTCGCTGATTTTTTTGCTGCTTTGCCGGCAAAGATCCTGGACTTGCGAATTGATCATGCGGCGCACGGTTTCATGAATCAAACGTCGCCCTTCGAGTTGAGGATAACGATTCTTGACCTCCGCCAGATGCCGGGCGAAAACAGACACTTCGGAAAGTTGCTCCAGGGTAATCAGTCCCGAACGCAAACCGTCGTCTACATCGTGATTGTTGTAGGCGATTTCATCGGCGAGATTGGCGACCTGGGCCTCCAGCGATGGCTGCTGCTTCAGGAGGAAACGCTCACCTACATCTCCCAATTGTTGCGCGTTCTGCATCGAGCAGTGCTTGAGTATGCCTTCGCGTACCTCGAAAGTCAGGTTGAGTCCGTCGAACTCCGCGTAACGTTGCTCCAGCAAATCCACGACCCGCAACGACTGGAGATTGTGTTCAAACCCGCCATAGTCGCGCATGCATTCGTTGAGTGCATCCTGCCCCGCATGCCCGAAAGGAGTATGGCCGAGGTCGTGCGCAAGTGCGATAGCTTCGACCAGATCCTCGTGCAACCCGAGATTGCGCGCGATACCTCGACCTATTTGCGCGACTTCTATACTGTGTGTCAGACGGGTGCGGAACAGATCGCCTTCGTGATTAACGAATACCTGGGTTTTGTATTCCAGCCGCCGAAACGCGGTGGAGTGAATGATGCGGTCGCGATCCCGCTGAAATTCGTTGCGTCCTTCAGGCGGAGCCTCATGAGATTGCCTGCCCTTCGAGCGCTCCGGATTGGCAGCGTATGGGGCGAGCGTTTTCATGCCAGCGCCAGCGTTTCCTTGAGTAAATCCTGAGGATAATCGCCCGTCATGACGGCTTGACCGATGGCTTTCAGCAGAATGAGGCGGATTTTTCCATCCGCGACTTTCTTGTCCAGCCCCATCAGGTCGAGATATTTATCTGCGCCAAGCGCCGGCGCTTCCGTTGGCAAACCGCCGGCCTTGAAACTGCGCTCGATGCGTTCCACGTCCGCCTGACTCAACCAGCCCATGCGCCGCGAAAGGTCTGCGGCCAGCATGGTGCCCGCGGCTACGCCTTCGCCATGCAGCCATACGCCGTAGCCCATGCCATTCTCGATGGCATGGCCGAAGGTATGCCCGAGATTGAGCAAGGCACGCTCCCCGATTTCCTTTTCATCTGCCGCAACAACAGTGGCCTTGTTCTCACATGAGCGATAAATCGCATATCCTAACGCTTGCGGATTGCGTTCACGCAATAGCGGCATGTTTGTTTCAAGCCATGAGAAGAAATCCGGATCACGGATCAAACCGTATTTGATCACTTCCGCAATACCCGCCGACAACTCGCGGTCAGGCAACGTATTGAGCGTATCGGTATCTGCCAGTACCAACTGCGGCTGATAGAAAGCACCGATCATGTTCTTGCCCAGCGGATGATTGATGCCGGTCTTGCCGCCTACCGAGGAATCTACCTGGGATAACAGCGTTGTAGGAATCTGTATGAACGGCACGCCTCGCAGATAAGTAGCCGCGGCATAGCCTGTCATATCACCGACCACGCCGCCACCGAGTGCAATCAGCGTCGTGCTGCGCTCGCAGCGGTTGCTGAGCAGCGCATCGTAGATGGTATTCAGCGTGTCGCTGTTCTTGTACTGCTCGCCATCGGGCAGGACGATAGGAAGCACCGAAACACCTTGCGCACGCAACGGCTCAGCCAGCTGTTCCAGATACAGCGGCGCAACAGTGGTGTTAGTCACCACCGCCACCTGTTTGCGCTTGAGATAAGGAAGAATCAGATCGGTACGGCTCAGCAAGTTCTGCCCGATATGAATGGGGTAAGACCGATCGCCTAATTCAACGGTAAGCGTTTGCATGTTTGTTCAAGGTTTCTTCGAGATGTTGCACGATAGCGCCTACGGATTGGTCACCGGTGTCGATGATGATGTCGGCAATTTCACGATACAAGGGATCGCGTTCAGTGTAGAGCTTTTCAAGTTTGGCTCGCGGATCGTCCGTTTGCAGCAAGGGCCGATTCTTGTCGTTTTTTGTACGATGCCAAAGCTCATTGACGCTGGCGCGAAGATAGACAACCGTCCCATGCTGACTCAGGTTTTCGCGATTCTGCTTGCATAGCACTGCACCGCCGCCAGTCGCAAGGACGATGTCGTGCATAGCAGTAAGCTCTTCGATCGCCATGACTTCACGCTTGCGAAACCCGGCTTCACCTTCCAGCTCGAAAATTACCGGGATGTTGACGCCTGTACGGCTTTCAATTTCATGATCGGAATCGTAGAACGTCTTGCCCAACCGCTTGGCCAGCAGCTTGCCAACCGTGGTTTTACCCGCGCCCATCAAACCCACAAAAAAAATATTGCCCGCCATTTGCATGACGGGCATTTTAACCGATGGCCAAAGAACGGTATATCAGTCTGCTTTGAGAGTATCGTCCAGTAACCTGGGGGTGATGAAAATCAGCAGCTCATTCTTATCGGTCGAGTTCAATGTACGCTTGAATAAATGTCCGAATACCGGCAAGTCGCCAAAGAAAGGTACTTTATCTACAGACTTGGTTGTAGTCTCTTCAAAGATACCTCCGAGAACTGCAGTTTCTCCGTTGTCGACGAGAACCTTGGTTTCCACGCGATTGGTATTAATGGCTGGTATTCCATTTGTTACATCGCCTCTCGAATCTTTCTTGACTAGCAAATCCATATTAACTTTATTGTCTGGCGTGATTTGTGGCGTTACCTCCAATCCAAGCGTCGCCTTCTTAAACGAAACACTTGTTGCTCCGCTACTTGACGCTTCCTGATATGGAATCTCAACACCAGACTCAATCACAGCTTTCTGCTGGTTCCCTGTAATTACCTTGGGTGATGAAATTGTTTTTGTCTTGTTATCCGCTTCGGCAGCAGAAAGCTCGAGATTTAGCAACAGGCCGGCAGGCAACCTAAGGAAACTCAGACCCAAGCTGCTAGAGGATGTACCCGTAGCGGGAAGATTAACATTCAATCCACTTGTAAGGCTTGCCTTATTCGCTCTTGCGTTAGCTTCTGCCGTTGTCACATTGCTTCCAATGCCCACAATGCCGGAATCAGTAGAGCCGACCGCCGAAGACAATCCTAGCTTGGCACCCAAGCTCTTGGAATAGCCATCATCAGCCAATACGATGCGGCCTTCGATCAGTACTTGTCTGACAGGAATGTCGATTTGATTAATGATTTTCTCGATTTTTGCGAGATTTTTTTCTGTGTCCTGCACAAATAAGGTATTACTACGCACATCCACAACTGCACTTCCTCGTTTAGAAAGCATTGATTGCTTGGAATCACTGATCAATGTCTTCAAGTCTGCAGCTTTTTGATATTTGGCAGCAAAGGATTGCGTGACAAGGGGCTCTCTGTCGGCAATTTCCAACTCTGCATCCAGGCGCGATTTCTCCTTGGCTGCTAATTCTTCATTGGGAGCAATCCAGATCACGTTTCCGTTTTTCCGCATACCCAACCCACGGGTCTGCATAATGATGTCGAGGGCTTGATCCCAAGGCACATCCTTGAGGCGTAATGTAATGTTTCCGCTGACGTTGTCGCCGGTAATAATATTGAAGCCGGTAAAGTCGGCAATAACCTGCAATACCGATCTCACCTCAATATTCTGGAAATTAAGTGAGAGCTTCTCGCCTTTATATCCTTGCTTACTGCCCTGGATAAGCTTATTGGGATCTTCAACCAGCGGCCTGACATCCACGATAAATTTGCGATCTGCCTGATAGGCCGAGTGCTCCCACAAACCCTTGGGCTCAATGGTCATTCGGACATTCTTGCCATACTGCACCGTATCCACATTCAGAACCGGCGTAGCAAAGTCTGTCACATTGAGGCGACGCTGCAGGTTTTCCGCTATATCGGCATTGATGAAATCGATCAGAATTTTCTGGCCCTGTTGTCTGATATCAATGCCAGTCGCGTTATCGGACAAGTCGACGACGACCCTGCCTTCGCCATTCTTTCCACGCATGAAATCCACATTGCTTATCGAATGACGTTGTTCGCCAATTTTTGCTTCGGCAAAACGAGTTACCGTGCTCGATGCATTACCACCGGCAGCGGCTACGCCAGAAGTCTGCAATTCGACATTAACCTCGTTGCCGCTAACATTAGAGGTATACGAGGATGGCTTAGTCAGATTGAGTACCATCCGTGTGCGCCCCTTCGCCTGAGCAAAACTAACACTGCGAAGAACTCCTTGCCCCACGCTCAGGGAATTTTTTTGCAGCGCATTGACAGTATCAGGAAAATCCAAGGCTATACGAGCTGGATCAGTCAGGCTGAAGCCAGCAGGTGGATTTTTAAGAGGTTGGCTTAAGGTGATTTTGATATTCACCTTATCGCCCGGCAAAGTTGCAAAATCCACCTTTTCGATAGCGTTTTGCGAGGTACTGTTTTCTGCAGCATTTATTGAGGCTGTCCACATCGGGAGACTCAAAAATGCCATGCTCAATACGTACATTGCTTGCCGTACGAAATTCCCTGTTTTCATAACTTCCACCCCTATCCTTGTTCCTGCTGAACAATACTTGCCGGACGCTCGGTCCATTCGCCGGTAAGCTCATCCTGTACGATTTCTTTAACTTTGACTTCAGCCGGCGCCTCATTGACGATATCGACGATGATGCCCATGTTCTGGCCAAGATAATTCCCGATCTTGGCCTGCTGAACGGTATTGTCCGGAGTTTTAAGCAGCGCGATTTTCAATTTGCCCTTGGTAATGATCCCGACCAGTTGCAGACTTTCGAGAGGGAAAGCTTCAAGCGCTTCTCTCGGGCGGCTCAAGTTTGGCTGGAAGCCATTGGATTTGACCAGCGCCTTACGCGGTTTGAATGGATCATGAAGGCTGGAATCCGCATTGTAGGCCATGGGCACGTACGGCTTTACCTCAGGCAGTGGTTCGACATTCCCTTTCAAACCATTTCCGGAGTCTCGAATAAACTGATCGAGGTCATCCCCCTCATCAGCGCCGCATCCCGACAGCAATGCTGCCATTACGATTGCTGTGGCAAAAGCCTTCACTCTTCTTCCCTCACATTATCCCCAGTCATGTGCCGCCCTTTCGTTCAGTCTTATCGCATCAATGTCGCGCCGGCCCACTCGGCGTTTCTCCCGAGTCAAGATAACGGAAGGTTTTAGCGATGGCATTAACGCCTAATTGGTCGCCTGTACCGATCGGTGTAATTGTCAATTCTTCCAATGTCACGATTCGCGACAGCTTGGCTATGTTTTGCGCGAAGGCTCCAAGCTGATGATATCCACCGACAACACGAATGGAAATCGGCCTTTCAGCATAGAAGTCGGCAGGATTTTCCGGCCCTGGCCTGAACAAATCGAACTCCAGGCCCACTTCCAACCCCGCTTGATTGATATCCGTAAGCAACCCATCCATCTGGGATTTATTGGGTAGCTGACGCAACAATGCGCCAAAAGTTTTTTCAATATCAACCATTTGCTGCTTATAGGCAGGAAGATTGACGGCTTCCTTTTTCTTGGACATGAATACGCCGCGCAGCTCGGTTTCCTTGTTGACAATCTGATCCAGCTCCTCCATGGAGGGCTTCCACATGAACCAATAACCCGCAGCAACCAGAAATATGAAAATTCCGCCGAGCAGCACCGCCTTGACCGGCAGTGGCAGACTCCCCATGTTTTTCGGGTCTATATTGTTGAAATCTTCGAGTTTCATCGCCGCTCGCCTTATTGTTTATTGCCTTCGTCAGCCTGCTGCATCTTTTGCTTGACGCTGACGGTGAAGGCACTCTGCTTCAGGTTGTTGACTGAAATCGTATGGATTTCGATCAGTTCTGGCGACTCAAGATGACTGGATCCCCCGAAGTTGCGGACCAGAGTTGCAACGCGCGCGTTGGTATCGGCTACGCCGTCAAGCGTAATGACGTTCCCCTGCTGTCGGATCCCTTTTAAATAAATGCCTTCCGGCAACAAGCGTGCGATTTCATCGAGAAGGATAACGGCTTGGCTTCTGCCGCTCTGAAGGTTTTCAACCACACGCTTCCGCTCAAGAACTGCGCTGATTTTTGTCTTCAGATCCTTGATTTCCGCAATTTCCTTATCGAGCTGCACAATCGCGTTTTCCAGGCGCGTGTTGCGTTCCATCTGCGTTTCGATTTGACCACTGATGTAATTATTTCCCAGGAATACAACCGCCACGCCAGCAATCAGCGTACCTACCAGCATCATATTGAATTGACGCTGACGCTCCGCCCGGCGAATTTTACGATAAGGGAGAAGATTGATACGGACAGCCATCAGTCAAACCTCCGCAATGCGAGTCCGCAGGCAATCATGAGCGATGGCGCATCCACAGCAAGGTTCTGCTGCTTGACTCTGCTCGACATGGACATATTAGTGAAAGGGTTGGCGATGACCGTATTGACCTGCGTCCGCTCGGACACGGCTTGATCGACTCCGGGGATGGCCGCGCATCCGCCGGCCAACATGATGTGATCGACCCGATTGTATTGGGTGGAGCTGGTAAAGAACTGGAGCGCACGCGCGACTTCCAGTGCAAGGGATTGCGTGAACGGCTGCAACACCTCGGCGGCATAGCTATCCGGCAGCCCGCCTTTGCGCTTCGCAATCTCGGCATCTTCCGCAGAAAGGCCAAAACGCCTTTGAATTTCCTGTGTCAACTGGTCGCCGCCGAAGCTTTGCTCACGAATGTAAACGGACTGGTTATCGTGCAGCACATTGATATGCATCATGACCGCACCGATGTCGATGATCATGACAGTCTGCTCGTGGCCGCTGTTGGGCAACTGATTGCAGGCCAAACCGTACGCCGCTTCCGTGGCATAGGTTTCCACGTCCATCACAACCACCTTCAGACCGGCCTCTTC
>Ga0066486_1000331_pt1 | contig 13164 bp, 9 predicted proteins | sample LakWasM128_HOW14_2_FD_59591 | JGI IMG/M metagenome (GOLD analysis project Ga0066486, IMG submission 59591) | Freshwater sediment methanotrophic microbial communities from Lake Washington under simulated oxygen tension - Sediment Metagenome 128_HOW14 | ecosystem: Environmental > Aquatic >... | reverse complement strand
CCTTTTGCAGGCATATTACAACTTCCAGAAGTACCACCAACTTCAATATCAGAAATCTCAGCAGTGCCATAATTGTCTGGCCACTGGCTGGCAGCAATCGATTCCATTCTTCTTAATAGACGTTTATTTCCTGGCTGAGAATCGGGAGAAAAATTTCCATTGTCACTGGCAACACCAGTTTGAACAAAAAATGTTTTACACACATTCTTCGCCACTTCAGCATTTAGTCTTCCAAGGGCCGGTAGCTTTGAAGCATTTGAATACATCACACGACCAATCTTAGTCGTTGAACGATAGCGGTTACTATTTCTTAAACTAGCTGAAGGAAGCTTCCATGCAGCTGCAGTTCCGTCGCCTTCAGTACCATTATACCAGGCGAGTGGTTCGACAGTTGAAGCAGTGACTTCACTGATCTCGCTAACCGTTTTATCCAGAAGATTCCCATAACCATTCTTGAATCTTTGAAAGTTACCGCCAAGTTCATTGACCGATAACCAACGAGGTCTCATAAATCCAGAGCCATCAATTGCAGCAAGGTTGATTGAACAGTTATTACTGTTTTGAGAGTTGTCGTAACTTAAATTCAGGTTTCGTGAAGAGGCAAGTGATCCCGTGGCAGGACCTTCAAGAGGAGGAAGTCTTCCTGAATTTGTACGGGTATTGAAAAAGACACCAAGATATTCAGATTGCATAACGACGTTTGGAGCACGATAACCCATGTATTTAGTTCCCATGACCGTCGGATTAGTAACCGTATTATTAGAACAGTCCTCGGGAAAGGTTATGTTAAAAGGTGCGCCGGGAACGTTAATTGTATATCTACTGTAGTCACCGTTCGTAAATGCGAGACCGGAACATGTTCCAGAGGCAATCGTTTCTACGTGACCGCCGATACAGTCACCTTGAAGGGCATGTTGATAGTCGGCCGCAAAACCCGGTGGGTATTCTGCTGCAGTTCCATTCGTTCCATAAGTATTACTTTGTCTACCAACACAACCTTTGAATGGCGTTGATGTATCAACTGTCGTACCAACGGTTCTATATCCCTTGAATGCAGGGAAGATATTATTGTCTTGTGGGTCTCTTTGAGTCAGAACATTGAAGAATGAAGCGCCGATTTCAGGATTGGCAATTTTATCACCGCGAGTATAGCGACAACCAAGTTCAAAACGATCGACTAGGAGGTCGCCACCCTGATCTAAATTTGTGGCACCAACACGATAAGGAATACTCTTCGCATTTGAACCAAGGCCGTTATATTCGCAAGAATAGTTTTCTGAAAGGATTGGCTCTTTATCAATCTCCATACAGCGTGCACGGTTAGACATCCATCGATGAACCAGTGCCATATTAGGAGGAGGAAGAGTCACTCTTACGATGTGATCTTTCGGGCGCGAGAAAGTGAGAGTTTTTCCGTCGAAGATTGGAACGATTTTATAATGATAAGTTCTGGCGCGTTCTATATCTCTACCGTTGGCAGCATCATGAAATTCAGTGAGAGCTTTAACCGTATAGTCAGTGAAGAATGCCATACGCGGTGAAATGGCGGTCACATTTGGACGTTTTCTATAAGCGTGGGGACTACTATAAATTGGACCTGATGCGAGCGTGAGCTCTTTCCATGTAAGCTGGTTGTCGGAAGAGCGATAAATTTTATAACCCCACTGTCGACCAGTTCTTATTGCTGGGGCCGCAGGTTGATTATCAGTGAAAAGTGTATCTGCTTCACTGAAAGACATATCAACATCTTCCCATGCAAGCGAAACAATACCTTCTTTACTCATGGCCATTAAAGCATTCGTATCTTTGATACCATCAAAATTTCCGTTGAAGTTCGCACCATAATCTCTTCCTGGTGGAGCTGCATAATTTAAAGATGGATTTGGAAGAACCGGAGAATCCATCGCGACTTCATAAGGAATTCCGTTTTGATCAATAGCTTCGTACAGTGCTGAAGTGGGAGCAGGAGCTTTCGTCGCAATATCATTTGGTATACGGCCATCTAGTTTAGGACCCACCGCAAAGATTCGAGTGAATCCTTTGAATGTAGCAATAGGAAGAGGTACAACACATTCTAAAATTCTTAAATTGTATTCAGAGTAAAGATCAGTTGCAGGTGGATCAAAATCAACGAAGGCGAGAACACCAATCTGATATGTTCGACCTGGCATCAGGTTTTGAGCAGTATAAGTCTGGGTTGTTGCTGTAAGAACCGGACTTGAAGAGTAACCTCCGCCGCCTGCAATTGCATTCGGGAATGAAAACTTATCGATATCACCTTTCTCTTTCCAGAAAACTTTGAAACCAGAATAAATACCACCTGTAGGGAGGGACCAGTTAACAACACCATTAGTTGCAGAAACTCCACAAATTCCAGAGAGACCAGGGAATTGAGCGACTGAAGGAGGGAAAACTTCCGGATAAGAACAACGAACAATTCTATTAGTTACGCTAAGTCTTACGTCTGCTCCATAACCAATAATTGCTGGAGTGGCCGCAAAACAATATTCTTTTGTACCGTCAGTGATTAGGCCTTTTACTTTTTGAGCTGTGAATGTAGACAGTGTACCAGCTGCACCATCAAGGAATAGACCGTTACAACGAGCCACCGGGCTTCCTACGAGAGGTGATCCCGACATCTTCACCATTTGTGTTTTATCATCAGGATCAACACAATAAAATTCAACGTCGTTTGCGAAACCATCATTTACGAGTGGAGCATCGAACTTCAACTTAACAACATCTTTCTCATTGTATTGGCCAGGAGGCTCAATTGAGTTAATGCCACTGAAGCCTGCAAGAGTCGCCTGAACTTTAATTGCACGAAGATCAGAAATAATAGCAGCGTTTCCATCTGCTTGATTCACTGGACATGTGACTGTTTTACAAAGAGCAACTTTCACCTGGTAGAAGGCACCATTATCAAGACCACTTACTCGTTTACTCGTATTTGAAGCAGTGACTGAATAGTAATCACCAAGGGAGTTCATTGAAGTGAGTGCTGCATCCGTTAATTTGTCGTCTACGAATGCATCACCAAGCCCATCATATTTTCTTACGAAGACTCGGTAACCGGTAAAGCTTCCGCTACCTGCTTGCCAGAACACATCGATCTTATCGAAAGCATCTGAACTTTTCGCATTAGCGACGACAACGTTATCTTGTCTGAAATCAAAAAGACTTCCTGAGTTGTCAGTCTTTAAAGATAGAAATTTAGTATTCACTTCACGATCAACAGGAATCACAGTGACCGTAGAATCTTCCTGATATGTTCTATAGAGTTGGTTAATCGCACGAACCTGAACGTAATAACGAGTACCGGGTGTGAGTCCATCGATAACAGTTGAACTCGGATTACTCAATGGGTTTGCCGCTGCCGGAGGAGTTGGAACAAGGACAACTTTCTTATCCAATGCTGAATACATCGGATTATTGATGTTACCAGGTCCGCCAATTTCACTGATGATCGTCACTTCATAGTTAACCGGATCATACGGTCCAGCTGTGAAAATTCCGGACATCGTTGGCGCAATCCAATCAATCTTTATGGCGTTATCTGTATCACCTGGAACCAGAGCTAATTTTGAAACACCTTCGAAATTGGCCACAAGGTTATCAAACGTGCGGGCAAACGCGATGTTTTCATTTGCCGAGACAGCAGCAGTTTTTGAGTTCTTTGCTGTCATCTTGAATTTGTACTCACGATCCGTGAGGAGATTTTCAACTGTATAAAGAAGCTTACCACCCGTGACGGTAGACAATGATTGTGGATCAACAGGTAGAGGGGTTGTTGAATTGTTTACGTACAACTCGTAACTGATTTCTGGACCACCCCCTGCCGGGAAAAACTCTAGCTCAACCCGTGAGTGTGAAATCGCCCTGGCCGTCGTGATACCAGCAAAGTTGAAAGTAGTGGGTGGATTAACGATTTTGAGAGTATCTGGTGGAACAGCTTCTTGTACGGTTCCTACGCACCCGAAAAGGGTGAACAAACTGAGCAATATTAAGAAGTAGGAGGTGGCTCGAACTATCATCTCTAAGATATTAAGATGCTTCTAATTTGTGGGTAACCCGACAAATTTTTCCCATAAGCATAAATGTATCTTAAGCCGGGTCTTCTTTTTTGAAGTTTCTTAACTTTTTGGGTAGTCTCAACTCCATGCAAACTCTCGCTCCGGATCATATTTTGAACCTAATTTCAGAAGCCTATCCGGGTCTCGTAACCTATGTTGATAAAGACTTTCGCTACCGTTACGCCAATAAACAATATTTAGAATGGTTCAATATTGATCCTAAAAATGTGATCGGAAAATTTGCATCTGAAGTTATTGGGCAGGAACATTTTGAAGACCGACGTGAACTCATGGAGCGTGCATTAAGAGGTGAGAAGGTTAGGTTCATTTCTGAGCTAAAACTAAAACATCTCGGGATGAGATATACAGAACAAATATATTCACCGGACTTCGCGGAAGACGGAACAATTCGCGGATTTCTCGGACTCACTTACGATATTACTGAACAAAAAAAGGCGGAAACTTTAGCGCGTGAAAACGAGGCTCGCTTCCGCTCCCTCACTGAAGTTATGCCACAACTCGTGTGGATTGCAGACGATGAAGGAAGAGCCATTTGGTTTAACGAGAACTGGCCGCGTGTTACAGGCACAACTCTCAAAGATAATCTTGGTGATGGTTGGCTTAACGTCATCCACCCTGAAGATAGAATTGCTACGGCCATCAATTGGAAAGATACGCTTGATCATGAATCAGGTGTGGCTGCCGAATATCGTCTTCGTATGGCAGATGGTTCCTATCGCTGGCACGTATCGCGTGCGATTCCTATCCGTGATGATCACAAAAAGATTGTTCGTTGGGTAGGAACGACAACTGATATTGAAGTTCAAAAGAATGCGCGAGACAGAGCGGATAAAGAACGTCTTCGCATTTACACTCTCTTCAATCAGGCACCAGTTGTTATTCTAGTTATGAATGGTCCTGAGCACATTGTGGAGATGATCAATCCGGCCGGGATGAAATTCATTCAGCATGTAGATATCAAAGGCAAGCCTATCAGGGCCGCTGTTCCAGAACTTGAAGAGCAAGGTGTGATTCAACTTCTCGATGAGATTTATAATAGCGGTGAAGGGAAAAGTTTTGTTTCTAAACTTATTAAGATCGTGCAAGAAGACGGTACGATAGTTGATCGATATTTTGACTTGTTCTATGAACCCATGAAAGACGAGAACAATCTCACAACTGGTATTCTCAATATGGCGATTGAAGTAACCAACCAGGTTGCGGCCCTTCAGCGTGCGGAAGAAAAAGAACGCAAGCTTGAAGAAGCTCTGGTTGCTCGCGATCAATTCTTGTCGATTGCCTCTCATGAATTAAAAACACCTCTCACTTCACTGAAGCTTCAGGCGCAACTGACACTAAGATCATTAGCTCAAGGGAAAGAATTCTCTCAAGAGCGACTAATGACTCAATCTCATCAGACAAGTGATCTCGTTGGACGACTTACGCGACTGATTGATGACATGCTTGATGTATCACGTATCCGTACCGGGAAATTGAAACTTGATCGTGGTCCGCATGATATTGGCGATATTGTTCGCGAAGTAGTTTTCAGAATGAGCGTATTGTTTGAAGCGGCAGGTTTGCATCTTCCATCAATCCTTGCTGAGAAAAATCTTTGTGGAGAGTGGGATCGATTCCGCCTGGAACAAGTAATTGGAAATCTCCTCACAAATGCCATCCGTTACGGACAAGGTAAGCCGATTGAAATTTCAATAAAAAAACAAGAGAACTATGCGGTTCTTTCTGTGACTGATCATGGTTATGGTATTGCAAAAGAAGATTTGGTGAGAATTTTTGGAAGATTTGAGCGAGCTATCAATTCTTCGGAAGTGAGTGGTCTGGGCCTTGGATTATTTATCTCGAAAGAAATTGTTGAATCACACGGTGGAACGATCTGGGTACAGAGTGAAATTGGAAAAGGTTCCACCTTTCACGTTGGCCTTCCACTACAAAATCCCGATAAGGAGAATATATGAACGTTTATAATTTTGATGTTAAGAAAATCAGTGGTGAATCAACTTCACTTAATGCTTATAAAGGCAAAGTGATGTTGGTTGTGAATGTCGCTTCAAAATGCGGTTTAACTCCGCAGTATGAAGGTCTTGAGACACTTTACAAGAACTACCGTGAAAAAGGCTTAGAGGTTCTTGGTTTCCCAGCAAATGAATTCCTTGCGCAGGAACCAGGATCAAACTCTGAAATTCAGCAGTTTTGTACAATGAACTTCGGCGTGAATTTTCCTATGTTCGAAAAGATTGTTGTGAAAGGTGAGGGCCAACATCCTCTTTATAACTACCTCACGACAACAAAGCCAGTGACGACGATGAAAGAGGGCGGTTCACTCATTTCTCGCCTTACAGAAAAAGGTCTTATCTCTGGCAAAGAAAACGATATCAAATGGAACTTTGAAAAGTTTCTTGTTAACAAAAAAGGTGAAGTGGTAGATCGCTTCTCACCTGAGCTTGATCCAATGGATCCAGTGATTGTTAAAGCAGTGGAGAGAGAGCTTGCGAATTCTTAGTTTAATTCTTTTATTCATGGCCCCTGCTTTTGCAGGGGTTCCTCTTACAGATAACGTTCTTCTTGCCTTCGAGAAATGCAAATCACTTTCAGTTGATCTTGAGAAAGGACAATTGAAGGAAGCACCAGCTGCTGCGTTCGATGTGAGATGCGAGAAGGTTCCTGATACCAAAGAGGATCTTCTTTGCGCGTTCTATGATCAAGGATCAAGCAAGGCCTTAAGTAAGGAATCGTTCACTGGTAGTTCAGATCTTGGTGTGGCAGAACTTAAAGATAAGACCGGAAAGAAAATGAAGTTTTTGATTGGTAAGAGTTATGCTTCTTATGAATCTGGGCCTGAACAAAAAGTCTGTATTGGGATTTATATCTTCGAGAAAGATGCTTTAAAAAGAAAGGCGAACTAGGTTCGCCTTTGCAATTCAATTATTGTTTTTTAGCGTCAGGCTTTTTCCCGCCAGTAATGTCTTCCGGATCCGATCCTTCATCATCACTACTTCCGTACTTATTCCTGCGAAGAGCTTCCGCGGAAACGGTTCCTGGCGAAGTTTTTATGAGATAGCGGACCATTCCATCAACTGCTTTTGCAAGATTTTTGTCTCGGAAAACGAGAATCTGTTCGTTATTTGATTCGGCACCTTCACTGAAATTAAATGAAGTCCCAATGATCGCGTAGTTCTCTGTAGCAAGAATCTTGTGGTGAATCTTGGCATTAACTTTCGTGCCTTTGCCTTCGATCTTCACAGAATTGTTACCGTAAATCTTTGGAGCGATATAGATTTTCTTCCGAACGTCTTTCATCAATTCTTCACCGAGAGATACGTTCCAGGCATTTTCCGGATCAATTAAATACGTCACTTTTTTAGTCTTGCCTTCGCCTTCATTCACGCGCTTCATGCCTGACATCGCGAGAAACTTAGACCAATCCATCATGGCAAATGGAGTGTCTCCCACTGAAAGGAAATCGAATTTGTTATCAACCTGATAATCCTGTTCCGCACGGAAGAGGAGGGCCTTATCAACTTCTTCAGATGAATAAGCAAACTGAAGCATACGAATCTTACCTGTCTCACGTTTAATGAAGTGAGCGATGAGATTTTTATTAATACTCTTCATCCCACCACCAGGTGTGAAACTGATTGTAAGAGACGGTTCAGGGTAAGCTTCGAATGTTTGTGGATCAACACCCGGACCAGTCACCTGGTAAGAGCCGTTAATCGGATAATCGCGGCCCCTCAGGAGATAGTCAGGACTTAATGTCTTAGTAAGTTCATGTTGAACAAGGTTAGCAAGAACCCAGCTCTTCATTGTGATGAAGTGGTTTGCATTGGGAACTGATTCGGGAGGAAGAGGCTTCGTTCCTTTCAGGTCCCCTTCAGGCTCAAGACAAGAGCGTGTAAGGTTTCCGGAAGAGAAAAGAACCGAAGCTTTTTTCGGGATAGACCAGTCGATAGCAGTGATCTTCTGATGGTTAAGTCCCACAGGGAGAACGCCTGTCACTTTTACGCCACCAGCGACAAGTTTATCGTGAACAGCTTTAACTTCTGGTCTCACATCAATAACACTTTTCTTATCAATGCCGACTTGAACGTAGCGACCTTTCTTTGCCTGAGCAATAAGTTCGTCGGCCACTTCTTCCAGATCAAAATCAAAAACGTTTAAGATGATTTCTTTTGAAGCAGACCGAATGAATGCTTTCCAGACTTCAATCATGTTTGAAGCAGGAACAAGTTTTGTACCCATGTAGTAAGGATGGTTCACATACAGCTTCATGTCTGAATAGCCAGGCATGCCTTCAGGTGGAAGGAGGCGAGTGTGAGTTGTTGGATCAATTGGCTTCGGAATCGTTGCATCGAGTTCTGCAATTAATTGTGCCTGAGATTTTTTTAAATAGTCAGGATCATCTGCGAGTCTTTCGACCACGTAGTTTTCTGGAATCGTTTTAATCTTTTTGTCTTCGGAATTAATGAGAAGCTCACGAGCTCTCTGGAATACGAGCGGGTAATCCGGGCTCGCAACTCTGGGGTTCGTGTAAACTGGCGGAGTGGTTTCACTTCCTGGTAATCTCGCGATGTGCGGAGACGCACAACTAGAGAGGAAAAGAACAAGAAACCATACATTCAAAAGTTTAGTTTTCATTTGCTGATTTTATCAGCAAACCGGCATCGATAAGCGGCGGGAGTCTTTTGCCTCTTAATATATTTAGTTTGAAAAAATAAGGAGCTGCTTTCTAATTGATTTATCAACTAACAGGAGTTTCCATGAAAGTACTTTCGCTGGCAATTATTGCCTCTACCCTCACGCTCGTATCTTGTTCAAGCACTATCAATCGTTCTCAAAAGAGCGGTAGCCTTGACGTTAAAGTTCGTTCTGATCTTCAGGCCGATATGGACGTAGATATGTCTAAAAAAATCCAGGGTTCTGCTCACCATACAAAACTATTCGGTGTTATCGATATCAAATCATCAAAGAACTATGCTGATGGCGTAGCTTACGATGGCGGCGGTCAGGGTTTCTCACTTTTCGCTGGTGGAATTGTAGAAGATACAAAATCAGCGGCTGCTTATAATGCTGTTGTTCCCAACAAAGCAGACGTTCTGGTTGCACCTCAATACATGATCAAAGTAGAAAGTTATTTCTTTGGAGCTTGGAAAGAAGTGACAGCACAAGTTTCTGGCTACGCTGGTAGAATTAAGAATATCAGACAGTCAGTGAAGTCTTCGACTTCAACACAGTTAGCGACAAATAATCAGTAGCTTTTTTTTGATACAGGCGCGGGAAGCAGGGGATATTATTTCACCCAGCTTCCCGCTAATTGAATTCCGCGCAATATATGTAAATCAAAATACAATGGAAAACGAAGTTTACCTTAAGATCTTTGGTAATGTTTTCAAAAGACCCATTTCCATTCGGCACTGTGGTACTTCTGGGTTTCTCAAGGAGAAACCATGAAAAAATTACTAACAGTAATGCTTCTTATCTCTTGTACGAATCTCTTCGCGGACGCTGAGCCAGTCTCTAAAATCACAATTAAAGAAATCAAAGCGCATCTTAAAACGATTAACCCTGAAACCACCTGTATGGATGAGTATCTGGGAAGAAGAAAACAGCTGATTATTAAACTTGGCCTTACACCTGTGGTAGCAGTCGCTGGCACTGTAGCGTCAACTTATGTTGGTGGGATGGCCGGCGTAGGGCTTGGCATAGCGAACCATGCAGAAGGCTGGAGTGGATTAGGCTATGCTGTCGGTGGAGCGATGTTGGGAGCAGCCACGGGAGTCGTGGCGGTCGGTGTGGACACAACTGTGACTGCAGTAACGTTGAATAATATTGATCTCATTTTAAGAACTCTTGCAGAGAATCATCTTGATCGTGAAGGGATGAAGTCAGATAAGTTGTATGCAAAATACATGAAGAAGTCGGCCGTGGATTTATCGAAAGAAGAATTCATGCAGAAACTCATGAGTGCAGATGCTGATGGAACTTTATGTGATGGTTCAATGGTTAAGCAGCCAAGAATCAAACTTGGTACAAAACTCAAATTCAAAGTAGCTAAATTAAAAGATCTAGTTCGTGGAGTAGACGAGGCGAGAAGGTAATTACCTTCTCGCTCTTCTTTTCGCTAAATGATTGTCGACACTGATTGGACCTGCTCCATAGAAGCAAACTAAAAGAACACCTCCAATCATAGAGACATTCTTCAAGAAATGAGACATTTGCATTTGCGCCATTTGCGGATCAGCGACATTCCAAAATTGGTGCATGAGAATTGTTACTGGAACCATGAAAAGCAAAAGCAGAACTGCTCCCACCCTCGCATGAAATCCAGTCAGAACACTTAATCCTCCGACTAAAGCTATCACTCCTGAGATTGGTACCAGTATATCTGCCATGGGTATCCCCTGTGAGGCAGCATAACTGATGCTTGCACTAGAAAAGTGATTTATACCTGCAAGAACAAACATAATAGATAACAGAAAGCGCGCCACAGGAACGATATACAACATGGAACTCACGCGATGATGAGTGTGTGATGTTACGTCGTGGGCCGGTAGGTAGTTTGGTCTTGGATGAAAAATGGTGGCCATAATTCCTCCTCAGTTAAAACTCGTTCAGCATATTTTCCTGCTGAACATAAACAATGCCAACGCACTAACTAGGTTGGTTTTATTACGAGGAAAGAACCAGAGCAGTTGTGTTCATCTTCAGTGCATATTTACGGAATATTAGAATAGAGAAAAAATGAATCTAGAATGATCCGGTGACATGGATGCTGCTGGATTATTCTAAATCCATTTTTCTTAGCTTCGGCGACATCACTGCAATCACTCCCACCGATAACAGGCACATCACTCCACCAAAAACGGCAGCAGGCATAGCACCCATCAAACGAGCAGTTAAACCAGATTCAAATTCACCGATCTCATTGGATGAACCAATGAAAATAGAATTCACGGCAGAGATTCTTCCGCGCATCTGATCCGGAGAGTTCAACTGTACAGCTGAAGTTCGAATCACCATGCTGACGCTATCAAAGCAACCTGCGAGAACCAGTGCTACAAATGAAAGAATATAATTTTTAGAAATCGCAAAAACCAGGATGCAAAAACCAAATCCGATCACAGACCAGAAAAGTTTTGAACCTGCTCGCTTCTTTATATCCTGATTAATGAGATACGCACTCATAAGGAAAGCACCGAGTGCGGGAGCTGCGCGGAGAAGTCCAAGACCTTGCGGGCCGATGAAAAGAATTTCTGCTGCAAAGACCGGAAGGAGTGCTGTCACTCCACCGAATAGTACGGCAATCATATCGAGTGACATTGCTGGAAATAAAATCGGATGCGTGAGTACAAAACGCAAACCCGAAAGAAGATCTTCTTTAATGGATTTACCAGGCTCCGGAGTATTGGCCGGAGGATTAAAGCTAATCATGTACATCGAAATGCAAGTCACCATTAAACATGAACAGATAATCGACGCAGTTCCTGAAACACCGATGAAACCAAAAAGAATTCCTCCGAGCGCTGGACCAGACATACGGGCGGTCTGCATCGCGGAAGACATCCATGCTGATGATTTCGGAAGAAGAGCACGCGGGATGAGTTTGGGAACAAGTGAATACATGCACGGCTGTGAAAAAGCGCGGGCACATCCTGTGAGAAATGAAGACACAAATAAAAGAGTGATCTGCAAATCAGGTTCAACATTAAAAGTTTTCAATTGTGTGAAGAGCATCAAGAACCCGGAAGTTAAACTCACAAAAATGACTCTGCGGTAAACAACTAACGGACGACTACGGTCAACAATATAACCCGCAAACAAGGCTAAGCTCAAAGCTGGAACCGCTTCTGCTAATCCAATGAAGCCGAGGTAAAGTGCATCATGAGTGAGTTCATACATTCGCCACCCGAGAACGATTGCCTGCATCTGAACTGCGAAGGTGAAAAAGAATCGGGCGAACATGAGCTTTTTAAAGTCGGTAGGCATACGGAGAATTTAGCATATAATATTCTCATGAAATACCTATTATTATCGACACTCATTTTGTTTGCCGGCTGTTCATCTCAAAAAGATCCTCTGAAAATTCCAGAGTCGATCGAAGAAGCAGTTGACTCCGGTTATCGTTCACCTTTAAACAAACCGCGTGATGTTTACCGCCATCCGGTTGAGACATTAAAATTTTTTGGGGTAACTCCTGAAATGACAGTACTTGAAGTTTCTCCAGGACAGGGTTGGTACATGGAAATCCTCGCTCCATTACTTGCTGAAAATGGAAAATACATTGCAGGCATGCCGGTTGCTGATAAACCATACTTCAAAACGAATGAAGGAATCATCAACGACTGGAGGGCGAAATACCCGCAAGTTTCAAAACAAATGGAACTAGTGACATTCTCTCCACCATCAAACATCAAATTTCCAAAAAACAATTCAGTGGATATTGTCCTTACTTTCAGAAACGTTCACAACTGGATGATGGCAAAAGGTGAAGAGCAGGCCTTCAAAGCTTTTTATGATGTGCTTAAGCCAGGTGGGATTCTTGGTGTGGTAGAACACAGAGCTAAGCCTGAACAAGAAGATCCACTCGCAAAATCTGGTTATGTTCGTGAACAAGATGTCATTGAACTCGCAGCTCGTGCTGGATTCAAACTTGTTGGCTCATCGGAAATCAACGCAAATCCGAAAGACACTAAAGATCATCCGGAAGGTGTATGGACTCTTCCACCAACGCTTAAAATGGGTGAGAAGAATAAAGATAAGTATCTTGCGATCGGAGAATCAGATCGTATGACTATCAAGTTCATGAAACCGAAATACTAAATCGTAGTAAAAAATTCCTGAAGGCCCGAGATATCAAATAAGTATTTCTTCGGGCCTTCTTCTCCAAGCACTTCCACAGAAACCTGCTTCTTGTTCTTTAAAGACTCCGCGAATTTCATCCCATCAGAAAATTTAATTGAATCACCGTCAGTCGGCTCCACTTTTTGGATCATAAAATCATTATCGAGTTTTACCTCAACTGAATGACCTTCACGGTACTTCATTTTCGATCCAACGACTTGAAGACCTGCTG
>Ga0066486_1000326_pt1 | contig 13222 bp, 11 predicted proteins | sample LakWasM128_HOW14_2_FD_59591 | JGI IMG/M metagenome (GOLD analysis project Ga0066486, IMG submission 59591) | Freshwater sediment methanotrophic microbial communities from Lake Washington under simulated oxygen tension - Sediment Metagenome 128_HOW14 | ecosystem: Environmental > Aquatic >... | reverse complement strand
CCACCGGCGACGACATGCGCGAAGGCCTCACCTGCGTGCTGTCGGTCAAGGTGCCGGAACCCAAGTTCTCCTCGCAGACCAAGGACAAGCTGGTTTCCGGCGAAGTGCAGCCGGTGGTGCAGGAAGTCGTTACCGCCAAGCTCACCGAATACCTGCTGGAAAACCCGATCGACGCCAAGATCATCTGCGGCAAGATCGTCGACGCCGCACGTGCCCGCGAAGCGGCGCGCAAGGCGCGCGAAATGACGCGCCGCAAAGGTGTGATGGACGGGCTGGGCCTGCCCGGCAAGCTGGCTGACTGCCAGGAACGCGACCCAGCCAAGTGCGAGCTCTACCTGGTCGAGGGCGATTCCGCCGGCGGCTCGGCAAAACAAGGCCGCGACCGCAAGTTCCAGGCGATCCTGCCGCTCAAGGGCAAGATCCTCAATGTGGAAAAAGCGCGCTTCGACAAGCTGCTCTCCTCGCAGGAAATCGCCACACTGATCACCGCGCTCGGTACCAGCATCGGCAAGGACGATTTCAGCGCCGACAAACTGCGCTACCACCGCATCATCATCATGACCGACGCCGACGTCGACGGCGCGCACATCCGTACGCTGCTGCTCACGTTCTTCTACCGGCAGATGACCGAACTGGTCGAACGCGGCCACATCTACATTGCCCAGCCGCCGCTGTACAAGGTCAAGCAGGGCAGGGATGAGCGCTACCTCAAGGACGAGCACGAACTCAACGAATACTTGCTGCAATCCGCGCTCAACAACGCGCAACTGACCACCAGTGAAGGCGGCAACGTGATCGCCGGCGAAGCGCTGGCGCAGATGGCCAAGGAAATGGTCCTCTCCGAGGCCGTTGTGAAGCGCTTGGCGCCCCTGTACGACGAAGTCGTGCTACGTTCCCTGCAACACATGGCCAAACTCGATATCAGCTCACAGGAAACCGCCGAGGAAGCCGTCAAGGAACTGCGCGGCCAACTCGCCGACTACGGCTGCGAGGTCAAGGTCGGTTTCGACCAGGAAACCGCCAGCTACCGCCTGGAAATCAACAAATACCTGCACGGCAACCTGCAAAGCAGCATCATCGATCCGGAACTGCTGGCCAGCGGCGACTATCGCCAGCTGCGCAAGACCGCCGACATTCTGGATGGGCTGCTGGGCCAGGGCGCCAGCATCAAGCGCGGCGAAAAACAGCAACCCGTCACCGAGTTCAAGGAAGCACTCGACTGGCTGCTCAACGAAGCCAAGCAAGGCCTCAACATCCAGCGCTACAAAGGCCTGGGCGAAATGAACCCGGAACAGTTGTGGGAAACCACGATGGACCCGCAAGTCCGTCGCCTGCTCAAGGTACAGATCGAGGACGCCATCGCGGCCGACGAAATCTTTACCACCTTGATGGGCGATCAGGTGGAACCGCGAAGGGCATTTATTGAAGGGAATGCATTGCGGGCCGGCAATTTGGACGTTTAGTGTTTTGTAGGTTGTAGGTTTTCAGAAAAAGTGAAAATTTTTTCAAAAGTGAAAATTTATCACTAAGTATAATCACTTAGTCAAAAAAGCCCCAAGATCCTAATTTTACTCGGGGCTTTTTTTTGCGGTCAGAGTCATCAGTCATGGAATAGTGTCTGCTCCTCGGCCTCAGCGGTCGTCGGGACAATTTACTGATTTTGTCTGCTTCCGACCCAAACAAGACGTTCGATTTTCTATAAAGCAGACGTTGAACGTTTGAGCTCAGCCGCGTACGGTTGCCGGAGGCCGTAGCACGTCGACTGGAGCGAGGGGGTTAGGCCTTGGCGCCAGGCCTGCCTGCCGCTCGGTATGCGAGCTAAGGACAGCGATGGGCTTACCGTTCGAATGCTTCGTACAGTAGCTTCTCAATGGTGGCTTCATCAATGATGTTCGATAGCTGTGATATCAGGGGCTGCAGGCTATAGAACCGCGTCGAATCCTCTGCAGCAACAAAATATTCAAGTGAACAGCTCGCCACGGCTGACGGCAAGTCCAGCGGATTTGGATGAAAGCCCGCCGTATGGCCGCAGAGTGCCAAGGTCGGCGTAAGGGGCAGATACGCTGCCAGTAGATTATCGTCAGCCGAGATGAAGGACGTATACCTACGCGTGCCGCCGATCTCGAACACAACTGCTGAATCCCCAAGAGGCAGCGGTTCGGGGAAGTGCAAGACATCGTACGTGAGATTACTGTATTGGGCGACCTTCAGTTCCGGCGCGATGGTCTGTTCCAGCGCTCTCAGCTGACCATTTCTCGCAGCAGCAAGTAGCATATCCGGTCGTTCCTCCATCATGTGGCGCATGGCGGAAGTGAAGTCCGCCGCTAGTCTCAGCATCATCGACTCAACGAATGCGGGGAGATGCGGCTGCACCATCGAGACTAGCCACTCTGTCGAACCGTCGGGTATGCCCCGTTTACGAAGCTCGTCCCGCAAGGGACCAACTAGCCATTCGGGTTCGCTTTCAAACCGGGCAAGTACGAATCGTTTGAAGGCGTCGTTATCTTCGATGAAGGCCACGGTGCGCGATAACACGGCGTCCGCGATTAGTTCGAAATTCGTGCGAAGATGGCGGGTACGCGCTTCAAGGTGGGCGATGAACTCAGCTAGGGCCGCGTGGGAGATGTTTCCAACCGACCGAAGTTCGCGAAGTTTCCCGACTATCTCGGCCATGGAACCTTCAGCGCTTGTGATGGAGTCGTCTACGTCGGGTCGATTGTCGTGGGTGTAGAAGTGACCTTCGACTGCGATGTTCTTGATGTTGGTGTTGAACGGCTGCCCGCTAGCACGGAATACCCAAGCGTATGCCTCATCCCCGGAAGTGTGGCTTGCGAAGCCACGGAGAAGGAACCGCGGAATGACGTGATGCCGAGTGCCCACCATGTTCTGCCGCCTAACGTGGGTGGTGCTCAGGGACGCTGCGCCGGCTTGCCGACGCAGCGTCCCTCAGTAGCGAGAGGTTAGGTTTCACTTGAGATAGCGGCATGCAGACTTCCATGTCACGTTCAGGTTTGGCTTCACACCTGGAAGAAGAGGCAACGTCTCTGAAATGAGATTGCAGAGCCGATCACGCAGTGTGATAGCGTAGGCCGTAACATCCTGGCCCCTTGGCATCTCGGGCGGCGCAATGTCCGTCTCCTTTAGTTTCTTGGGACCACGGGAGACAGAGATTCGCATGTGCGAGAAGCCTGGAGCATCTCGATAATGACCCAAAGTATCACGCAGCGAGACCGCCTCAGTTATCCACTCGCGGCTAGCCGCCACCAACAACGCAACAAGCGCGTCTCGATGTGGGAGCGCCTGAACCTGTTGTTCTGCAAGCCAGTTCATCAGGCGACCGCCCGAAAGTTCTATGCCCTCAACCTTGCCCTTGTTGAACCCGTTTGGTCCGGGTCGTATCGACACGAGCCTGACGACAAGACGGGCGAAGATGTCGAGGAACGCCTTGAACTCATAAAGAACTGAATGAAGGCGGGAGACGTATGCCAGACACAAAGTAGATGTCGCCAATGATATCTGCAGATGACGATCCTCTATTTGCCATTATGCTTGAAGTATAAATTCTCCAAATGGTTCTTGAGAGCGTAATAGGGCGGCTCACCAAACGTGGGGTAACCGCTGCCCGCGATAAAAAGCTCCCTGTGGCATCACTACTCCAAAATGTCGTGACTTGGATTTACTTGCAACGCCCACTAGCTGTAATCGCATCGCAAACTCTTATCTTTCAACTAAAAATAGAGATCAGTTGGCAACAACTTGTGTATTTTCAACATTGGCTACTGAAGTCCCACGTCACGATGAGGCTGTGAAACAAGTGTTTGCAGATAGCATTGAATCAACCATCAACCTGTTATCTAAAGTCAGTTCAGGTGAAACAGAGGAAGAAAAGCGAATAAATACAGTTGCCATGCTATCTCAATGGGTTGGTGCGCTCATATTGGCCAGAGCCGCAGGTAAAGGTGAACTGTCTGAAGAGATACTTGAAGTCTCAAAGAAACTATCAATCAGAAATTGATGAAATGAATTTTAGGGATGCTTTGTAATTTACATTGCTTACAGAGCCCCTCCATTCACAACACGGAACTCACCATGGATGACGTCATCATTATCGGCGGCAGCTTTGCCGGCCTCGCCGCTGCCCTTCAGCTCGGCCGTGCCCGCCGCAAGGTCACCGTTCTCGATACCGGTCTCCCGCGCAACCGCTTCGCCGGCCACTCGCATGGACTGCTCGGCCACGATCACAAGTCACCGCTGGACATCCTGGCCGAGGCGCGGCAGCAACTGGTGCGTTATCCCACGATCAGGCTGGTCAATGCTCGGGCCGACAGCATCTCCGGCGCCATCGACGATTTCTCCGTCCTCACTGGCGATGGCGAAAGCCTTGGAGCGCGCCGCCTGATCCTAAGCTATGGCGTCGCCGACCAGATGCCCGATGTTCCGGGCTTTGCCAAAGGCTGGGGCACGTCCATTGTGCCCTGCCCCTATTGCGACGGCTTTGAAGTCGCCGGCCAGCATTGGGGCCTCGTCTGGTCCGGCCAGCAGTCGCACAATTATGTCAGGCTGTACCATGATTGGACCGACACGTTGACGGTCTTCGCCGATGGTCACGACATTCCGCCCGATAGCCGGGGCGATCTGGCGCGTCGCAACATACCTGTCGTCGACGGCCGGATCATCGAGATCGCCCATTACGGGGGGCATAACGCCACCGTCAAGCTAGATACCGGCCCAAATGTCTCGGTCGACATCTTGTTCGCGCATCCGCGCAACAAGCCGTCCGCAAGCCTGCATGAATCACTGGGCCTCGCCACGGTCGATACGCCCTTGGGCATCGCCCTCAAGGTCGACGAGCGCCGCGAAACCAGCATGCCCGGCATCTACGCCGCCGGCGACCTCGCCAACCCCCTCATGGCCTCGGTCACCCTGGCAACATCGCACGGCGCGACGGCGGGTATCTCCGCCCAGCAGTCGATGCTGGTTTGAGAGCGATGATTAACTATTAGGCCTCACACAACCAACATGTCAGCACTCGCACTCAAAGTTCCACCGCCCATCGCTGCCGCAATCTTGGCAGCGGCTATGTGGCTCATATCGTCAGCCACGGTCACGCTCGCATTGCCCAATACGGTTCGCATTTCACTTGTAGTCTTCTTCGTAATTGCGGGTGCAGGGTTCAGCCTTGCTGGTGCCATTGCCTTGCGGCAGGCGAAAACGACTGTGAATCCAACGAAACCCGAGAATGCGTCATCCCTCGTCGTATCCGGCGTCTATCGCATCACTCGAAACCCGATGTATGTGGGCCTCCTGCTCATGCTGGTCGCATGGTGCATCCTCTTGTCTGCACCGTGGGCAATCGCTGGACCAGTCGCATTCTTTCTATACATTGGCAAGTTCCAGATCGCGCCGGAAGAACAAGTCATGTCGCAAAAGTTTGGCGCGGACTACTTGGCCTACAAAGCACGAGTCCGCAGGTGGCTGTGAGGCCTAACTCGAACTTTGACGGTCTGCTTTGGGTCGGAAGCAGACAAAATCAGTAAATTGTCCCGACGACCGCTAAGGCCGACAAGCGGACGCTTGATGATGCCAGCATAAGTGACCGAAACGGGTCGAAAGCTGACACAGTTTTGGCCGGGTACAGCGGCACTACAAGATGCCGATCCATAAATCAGTCTATGGCACCATAGCGATTATTTTCCTCATTTCCTCCACGGAGAAGGCGCGCAAAGTCTGCGTCCGCACATTGCCGAGCGAGCCCGCTTTCAGCAGCGCAGCCGTCGCCGCTTCGTCGTCCCCCTCGACAATCAGGACGAGATCGTACTGCCCGACCGTGTAATAGATGTCCTTCACCGTGACTCCTAGTTTTTCGGCCATCGCCTTGAATGCTTCGTAGCGATCAGGCGAATCCTTAACATTCTTGATCCCCTGATCGGTGAAATTCAGAAGAGTGATAAACGTTGCCATGGTATGTCTCCTTCGTTGGATGAATGTTGCAGGCGGTCACCTGCGACATGCCAATCTGAGGCCGCCATTACCTGCAAAATCTTGAGTGTCATCGCAGAGTGCATGATCCCTCACTATGGGCATGGCATTGGATAACACATAGACAGAAAGAAGAACCGTTCGTTTGCACGAACGGCTGTCCTGCCACTCATGCCGTCCTCGTTCTAAACGGAACGCCGGTGCTACAGTGGCTTCACCGTTCCGCAGCTTGAATTGATCCATCGGCCGCGGATATCGGCATGCTCATTGACGGGCACCCCTTGTGCCACGCCATCGAAATGAGTCCTTCCCGAGAAGCTCTCCGGGCTCGCAATTGTGCCTTCCGCTGTTCCATTTCCCTTCAATTCGGGGCCGGCGCAAACGAAGTCCAATCGGTAATTGTCTCCATTCCGGGTCGCATTTTGGGTAGTACATCCCAATTCACTTTGGTAAAAAGTGGGTAGGTTTTGTTGTTCCGCCATTTCCTGGGTAATGCACACCTTGGAGGTTGCCTCGCCCATGTGAATCTGCGGCATTTCCACGCCATACTGCTCGGCCAAATCCTCCAAGTTTTGCATTTCATCCGACGAAATCTGCGGCGCTAGCCATAGCAGATCTGACGACGTTGTTATTTCCCATAATCCCGGGCGCAGGTTGTTGTCTGCCGCATTTGCAGCTGACATCATGAATGTGGAAGCGCAAACAACGGCAAGAAGAATTTTGCGCATGGCATCTCCAGAAGACAATTGATATTGCATCAATTTTTAAAAATGCTTATAGCCAAGTAAGTTCAGATAGTGTCGATTTAACTATTGCAGGAAAAAAGCGGGGCTATCATGCTGGCTAGCCGATGTTGAATTTGCTGGAGTTAGAGTTTTTCATTATTCCCGAGAACCTACCGCCCTATAATGATATGCATGATAAAAAGGGTTGGTCATGCCAACCTTTTTTATTGTGTAGGCAGAAGTCGAAAAAACTGGTTTTTGCTCTTATTTCGGAACCTGAATGAAGTTTTAGTAAAATCATCACTATGCTCGTTGCGATCATCGTCATTTTTGTTCTCTGCTACGCAGCGATTGCGCTGGAACATCCGCTCAAGATCAACAAATCGGCATCTGCGCTGGTTGGGGCGGGTTTGCTGTGGACGATCTATGCCCTGGCCGGAGGGGATCATGCCAGTATCAGCGCGCAATTGGGTGAGTCGCTGACCGATACGGCGCAGATCGTTTTCTTTCTGATGGGGGCCATGACCATCGTTGAGGTCGTGGATGCGCATCACGGCTTCGATGTGATCACTTCGCGCATACGCACATCCCGGCTTTCCACATTGCTGTGGCTGGTGGGCGGGGTGACTTTCTTTTTAAGCGCGATCCTTGATAATCTGACCACCACGATTGTGATGATTTCGCTAATGCGCAAGCTTCTTGCGAGGCATGAGGATAGGCTGTTTTTTGCCGGGATCATCGTGATCGCCGCAAATGCCGGCGGCGCGTGGACGCCTATCGGGGATGTGACGACGACTATGCTGTGGATAGGCGGGCAGATCACGACCATGGCCATTATTCAAGGTTTGCTGCTGCCATCGTTGGCCTGTCTGGCTGCTCCGCTCGTCATCACCGCGCATGCCCTGCGTGGAAGAGAAGTCGTTTCGCCGCAACACGAACAAGATTCTTCGGGTACTCATACGACACTTTTTGAACGTAACCTGATGTTTTTCCTGGGGCTCGGCATTCTGGTAGCCGTGCCGGTATTCAAAACGGTGACGCATCTGCCGCCCTACATGGGCATACTCTTCGGGCTGGGTATTCTGTGGCTGGTCGGTGATCTCATTCATCGTGACAAGGAAGACGAAGCCAAGCAGCAGCTTACGCTCGTTAACGCGCTAAGCCGCATCGACATGGGTTCGATTGTTTTCTTTATCGGCATTCTGCTGTCGGTCGCCACGCTGGAGCATACGCATCTGCTATCGGCGCTGGCGGAATGGCTGAATCGCACTATCGAGCGGCAAGAAGTCATCGTGATGGCGATCGGCCTGGTGAGCGCTATCGTCGATAACGTGCCGCTGGTGGCGGCATCCATGGGGATGTACAGCCTGACGCAATATCCTGCGGATCACTTTTTCTGGGAATTCCTGGCTTATTGCGCCGGTACCGGCGGCTCCATCCTCATTATCGGCTCCGCGGCGGGAGTGGCTGCCATGGGACTGGAGAAGATCAATTTCTTCTGGTACGTCAGAAAAATGAGCGGGCTTGCGCTGATAGGTTATTTTTCCGGTGCGGGCGTGTATCTGGGCCAAAGCTGGTTCTTGTCGTAGCGCCTCAGCAATGTCCCCGGAAGACCTGCAGCTGCTGGTTACGCGCACCATGCCTTACGGCAAGTACAAGGGGCGGCTGATTGCGGATCTGCCGGGAAATTACCTGAACTGGTTTGCGCGCGAGGGTTTTCCTCCTGGGGAAATCGGCCGTCTGCTGGCGTTGATGCAGGAGATGGATCACAACGGGCTGAAGCCGCTGCTTGACCCATTGCGCAAGCCGCGCTGAGTTCGCTCCAAACTCGCGTTGAACATTGCCCTTGGTCGACTTGTCGAACTGACCTTCCCTGTACGTAATTCATAGATACCAAAGGAGCCAGCCATGCTGAAAGCCCACGGCTATGCCGCGTACGATGCAAAATCCCCTTTGAGCACTTTCAATTTCGAGCGACGCGAGCCCGGTCCGCGGGACGTGAAGATCGAGATTCTTTATTGCGGCGTGTGCCATACCGATGTGCATCAGGCGCGGGACGAGTGGGGCGGCAGTGTGTTTCCCATGGTGCCGGGGCATGAAATTGTCGGACGGGTGGTGCAGGTGGGAAGTGAGGTCGCTGGGTTCAAGGCAGGTGATCTGGCGGGCGTGGGGTGCATGGTGGATTCATGTCGTACCTGCCCAGAGTGCCAGGAAGGCCTGGAGCAGTATTGCGACCATACGGTGTATACCTACAACAGCCCCGACGAGCATACCGGCAAGGTGACGTATGGCGGGTATTCGAACCTGATCGTCGTCGATCAGTATTTCGTACTGCGAATTTCAGAAAAGCTCAATCTGGCAGCGGCCGCGCCGCTGCTGTGCGCCGGCATCACGACGTATTCGCCGCTTCGGCACTGGAAAGTAAGCAAAGGGCAAAAGGTCGGCGTGGTTGGCTTGGGCGGGCTGGGGCATATGGGCGTCAAGTTCGCGAAGGCGTTCGGGGCGCATGTGGTGCTGTTCACGACATCGCCGGGCAAGGTGGAGGATGCGAAGCGGTTGGGTGCGGACGAGGTGGTGATTTCGAAGAACCCGGGCGAGATGAAGCAGCATGCGCTGAGTTTCGATTTCATCCTGAACACCGTGGCTGCGCCGCATGATCTTGATCAATTTCTGGCGCTGCTGAAACGCGACGGCGCGATGTGCCTGGTGGGCGTGCCGGATCAGCCGCATCCATCGCCCAACGTCGGCAGCCTGATTTTCAAACGGCGCAAGCTGGGTGGATCGCTGATCGGCGGCATTCCGGAGACTCAGGAAATGCTGGATTTCTGCGCCGAGCACGGCATTGTGTCCGATATCGAGATGATCGCCATGGACCGGATAGACGAAGCCTACGACCGCATGGTGAAAAGCGACGTGAAATACCGGTTCGTGATCGATATGTCGACCTTGCCCAAGGACTGAGATTCCATGCGCGGCGACGGGGTTTAGCGCTAGAATGAGGCTTGACGGTTAATCAGGAAAAACAAGAGCATGCGACGCAAGATGGTAGTCGGCAACTGGAAGATGAACGGCAGCATCGCCACAAATAAGGTGCTGCTGGAGGGGCTGGTCGCGGGTGTGCATGGGTATGACAATTCCGATTACGTGGTCTGCGTTCCGTACCCTTATCTTTGCCAGGCGCAGCAGCTGTTGCAGGGCACCAATGTGGCCTGGGGCGGGCAGAATCTCTGCTCCACCAAGAACGGCGCATTGACGGGCGCGGTGGCGCCGCACATGTTGACGGATTACGGCTGCACGCATGTGCTGATCGGCCACTCCGAGCGGCGCTCGCAATTTCACGAAACCGACGATACCGCCGCGGCGCGCTTTCTTGCCGCACAGCAGGCGGGCATCACGCCGATCTTCTGCATGGGTGAAACCGCCGAGGAGCGGGAGTCCGACTGGACGGACTATATCGTCGGGCGCCAGCTGGATTCGCTGATCCGACGCTTCGGCGCCAATGTGCTGGACAACGCCGTACTGGCGTATGAACCGCTGTGGGCGGTCGGCACCGGCAAGCCGGCGACGCCGGAGCAGGCGCAGGAGGTGCACGCATTCATCCGCGACCGCATTGCCAAGCTGGATTACGAGGTCGCGGCCAGCGTCCGTATCCTTTACGGCGGCAGCGTGACCGGCGCCAATGCGGAACAGCTTTTCGAAATGCCGGACATCGATGGCGGCCTGATCGGGCGCGCTTCGCTCAAGGCCGAGGATTTCGTGCCCATCTGCCGCGCCGCTCATGCCACGGCGACGCGCTGCCTCGCCACTGCCAGGCCTTAGCCCGGCAGCCCTTTTCCGCGCGAAGCGTTGTAAAATGATCGCCCTCGTGCGGATCATCAAAATTTCCAGAATAAAATCGCGCTAAATCTATCTCCCCAGGAGCCGTTCAATGATTGTTCAGAGTCATGTTGCAGATTTATCCACGCCTACCGGTACGATGCGCACGTATGTGCACCGGCCAGCAGGCGAGGGACGCTATCCCGCCATCCTGTTTTATTCCGAAATCTTCCAGCAGACCGGCCCCATCGAGCGTGCAGCGCGCGTGATGGCGGGCCACGGCTACGCCGTGCTGGTGCCGGAAGTATTCCACGAGCTGAATCCGATCGGCACCGTGCTGGGCTATGACGATGCCGGTCGCGACAAGGGCAATGCCGACAAGGCGGCCAAGCCGGTCGAAAGCTACGACAGCGACAACAAGGCGCTGATCGAATGGGTCAAGCAACAGCCATGGTGCACCGGCGATGTCGGCGCGATGGGTTTCTGCATCGGCGGCCATCTGGCGTTCCGCGCCGCGCTGCAACCCGAAGTGAAGGCGACTGCCTGCTTCTATGCGACCGACCTGCACACCAACACCATCCCCAACCAGCCGGGCCAGCACAGCATGGAACGCCGTAATGAGATCAAGGGCGAGCTGCTGATGATCTGGGGCAAGCAGGATCCGCACATCCCGGGCGAGAAGCGTGCCGAAGTCTACAAGGCACTGAACGAGACCCAGGGCCTGGTATTTACATGGCATGAATTCAACGGCCAGCACGCTTTTATGCGCGACGAGGGCGAACGCTACGACCCGCAACTGGCGATGACCGGTTACCAACTGGCACTGCAACTGTTCGGCCGTACGTTGCGCTGATTTGCTGCTTGCAGGATTCCGGCTTCCGTCTGCGACGAGCCGGAATGACGGAAACAAAAAGCCCCGAAGAGCTGGATTCTTCGGGGCTTTTTGTTTTGGTGTTAGCGCTTACTTATGCGTTGCGGCAAACCTGCGAAGCTCCGGCACGCAGGAGCCGCATTCGGTGCCGCACTTCAGGCGCGATTGCAGGCTCTCGACCGTAGCGCCGCCTTCGGCCACCACAGCCTGGATTTCCAGTTCGGAAACGTCCAAGCAGTTGCAGACGATGCGGCCGCGGCTCTTGCCGCCAACCGGCGGCGCACTCAAGGGCGCGAGCGCCCAACGGCGCAGTTCGTCGGTGAGACGGCCCTGCACCATGACTTCCTTAAGCCAGCCTGCGGCCAGCGTTTCGCCCAGCAGGCGTACGCCGATGACTTCGCCGCCGTCGACCAGGATGCGCTTGGAAATGTTGCGCTTGGGGTCGTTATAGCTGATGGTCTTGCTGGTGTCGGTCATGTCCAGCAGTTCGTCCAGATGATGGATCATCGCCTTGTCCGGCGCCTGCGGATGTGCGGCGCGCAGTACGACGATGCCGGGATTGCGTCCATACAAGCCGCAGCTCGCGTATTCAAAGCATTCCAGCAACTCGCGCACGCGGTCGAGCACGGTCAGGTCGTCGCAGCGGCGCATCGCGACCATCTGCCACGGCAGGTTGAGTTTCTCCACCTTGATTGCGGCGTGCTTCAGTTCCGGCTGCTTGGAAAGCGGGTCGAACGCGCCCATGGTGAGGCTGTTGCAGCCCATGCCGTTCATGTACTGGCTGCCCCAGTGCATCGGGATAAAGGTCTGCGCCGGCAGCATTTCTTCCGAAGCCTGCGCGCGCAGTACCAGGCTGCCGCGGCGGCTGCTGACCTTGACCAGGTCGCCGGAAGCGATATCGCGGCGCGACATGTCGCTTGCGTGCATGGCAAGCAGCGGTTCTTCCACGTGATTGAACAATTGCGGCACATTGCCGGTGCGGCTCATGCCGTGCCACTGGTCGCGCAAACGGCCGGTGAGGAGGTGCAAGGGGTAGCGCGCGTCCGTTTTCTCGGCCGTGGGCCTGTATTGGGTGTTGGCGAAATGCGCCTTGCCGTCCGGCTTGACGAAAACGCCGTCGCTATAGAGGCGGGCGCGGCCGGTGATAGCGCCTTCCGGGAAGGGCCACTGCTGCGGACCCTGCGTATCGAGCAGGCCGTAACTCAGGCCGGTGATGTCGAGATCGCGGCCGCGCGTGGTTTCGCGGTGTTCGTTGAAGACTTCTTCGGCACTGGTGTACGGAAACAGCTTGAGTCCGTCCCGGCCGTTATCCAGCAGCTTGCCCAGCCGATGCGCGAAATCGACGGCGATATCCCAGTCGCTATGTGCTTCACCCGGCGCGCGGACGGCAGGTTTGACATGCGTGATGCGGCGTTCGGAATTAGTGACCGTGCCTTCCTTTTCGCCCCAAGTGGTGGCGGGTAGGAGTACGTCGGCGTATTGCGTGGTGTCGGTGTTGTGGAAGGCTTCCTGAACGATGACCAGTTCGGCCTTTTCCAGCGCATCGCGCACGCTGGTGAGGTCGGGCATGGACTGCGCGGGATTGGTGCAGGCGATCCACACGGCCTTGATCTCGCCGCTCTTGATGGCATCGAACATTTCCACGGCGGTCTTGCCGGGCGTGGCGGGAACGTCATCCACATTCCACAGCCGGGCGACTTCGGCGCGATGCTCGGCGTTGGCGAGGTCGCGATGTGCTGAAAGCAGGTTGGCCATGCCGCCCACTTCGCGGCCGCCCATCGCATTCGGCTGGCCGGTAAGCGAAAGCGGACCGGCACCGGGCTTGCCGATC
>Ga0066486_1000320_pt1 | contig 13378 bp, 12 predicted proteins | sample LakWasM128_HOW14_2_FD_59591 | JGI IMG/M metagenome (GOLD analysis project Ga0066486, IMG submission 59591) | Freshwater sediment methanotrophic microbial communities from Lake Washington under simulated oxygen tension - Sediment Metagenome 128_HOW14 | ecosystem: Environmental > Aquatic >... | reverse complement strand
CAGTCCTACCTGATGCGCAAATTCGTCTCGTTCTGGGGCAGCAACAACGTCGACCACCAGGCGCGGATCTGCCACTCGACCACGGTCTCGGGCGTTGCCAATACCTGGGGTTACGGCGCGATGACCAACTCCTACAACGACATCCACAACAGCAAGGTGATGTTGTTCGTCGGCTCCAATGCCGCCGAAGCGCACCCGGTGGCGATGATGCACGTGCTGCACGCGAAGGAGAAGGGCGCGAAGATGATCGTCGTCGATCCGCGCTTCACGCGTACCGCTGCACATGCGCACCAGTATGTGCGCCTGCGTCCCGGTACCGATATTCCTTTCGTCTGGGGCGTGCTGTGGCATATTTTCCAGAACGGCTGGGAAGACAGGCAGTTCATCAACGACCGCGTCTACGGCATGGACGAAATCCGCAAGGAAGTCGCCAACTGGACGCCGGACAAGGTGGAAGATGTGACCGGCATCCCCGAAGCCGAGATCTACCAGGTCGCGCGTACGCTGCATGAAAACCGTCCCGGTACGGTGATCTGGTGCATGGGCATTACCCAGCACACGGTCGGCAACGCCAACACCCGCGCGCTGTGCATTCTGGAGCTTGCTTTGGGCAACGTCGGCGTGTCCGGCGGCGGCACCAACATTTTCCGCGGCCACGACAACGTGCAGGGCGCGACCGACGTCGGCCCCAACCCGGAATCGCTGCCCGGCTATTACGGCCTCAACGAAGGTGCGTGGAAGCACTGGTGCATGGTGTGGGGCGTGGATTATGAATGGGTGAAGAGCCGCTACGTTTCCAAGGATCTGATGGAAAAGCCCGGCATCACCGTCTCGCGCTGGATCGACGGCGTGCTCGAAAAGAACGAGCACATCGATCAGGGCCCGAACCTGCGCGCGGCGATCTACTGGGGCATGGCCGCCAACAGCCAGACGCGCGGCGCCGAAATGAAAAAGGCGATGGAGAAGCTGGACCTGCTGGTGGTGATCGACCCCTATCCGGCGGCGGCCTCCGTGATGCATGACCGCAAGGACAATACCTACCTGCTGCCGGCGGCGACGCAGTTCGAAACCTACGGCTCCTGCACCGCGTCCAACCGTTCGCTGCAATGGCGCGAGAAGGTGATCGAGCCGTTATTCGAATCGCGGCCCGACCACACGCTGATGTACGCCTTCGCCAAGAAATTTGGCTTTGAGAAAGAACTGACCAAGAACATCAAGATCAACAAGGACGCACAAGGCTGGGACGAGCCGGAGATCGAGGACATGCTGCGCGAAATCAATCGCGGCACCTGGACCATAGGCTACAGCGGCCAGTCGCCCGAGCGCCTCAAACTGCACATGAAGTACGCACATACCTTTGACGTGTCCACCCTCAAGGCGACCGAAGGCCCATGCGCCGGCGATTACTACGGTTTGCCGTGGCCGTGCTGGGGAACGCCGGAAATGAAGCATCCGGGCTCGCCCAACCTGTACGACGTGACGGTGCCGGTGGCCGAAGGCGGCATGGGTTTCCGCGCCAATTTCGGTGTGGAACGCGATGGCGTCAGCCTGCTGGCGGAAGACAGCGTGACGGTGAAAGGCTCCGAACTAGAAGGCGGTTATCCCGAATTCGACCACGTGTTGCTGAAAAAGCTGGGTTGGTGGAACGACCTCACCGAAGCGGAAAAGCTGGCAGCCGAAGGCAAGAATTGGAAGACCGACCTCTCCGGCGGCATCATCCGCGTCGCCATCAAGCATGGCTGCGCGCCGTTTGGCAACGCCAAGGCGCGTGCCGTAGTGTGGAATTTCCCCGATCCGGTGCCGCTGCATCGCGAACCGCTCTACACCAAGCGCCGCGACCTGATCGACAAATACCCGACGCACAAGGACATGAAGAGTTTCTGGCGGCTGCCCACGCTATATGAATCCGTGCAGCAGGCCAACAAGGACGCGGCCAGCGACTACCCCGTCATTCTCACCAGCGGACGCCTGGTGGAGTACGAGGGCGGCGGCGAGGAAACCCGTTCCAACCCGTGGCTTGCCGAATTGCAGCAGGAAATGTTCTGCGAGGTCAATCCCGCGGACGCCGTCAAGCAAGGTGTCGCCAACAACGATTTCATCTGGGTGGAAACGCCGGCCAAGGTGCGCATCAAGGTGCGCGCGCTGCTGACCGAGCGCGTATCTCCTGGCCTGGCCTTCATGCCGTATCACTTTGGCGGATGGTGGGAAGGACATGACCTGATCGACAAGTATCCTGAGGGCGCGGCGCCCTATGTGCGCGGCGAGGCGGTGAATACCGCGACCACCTACGGTTACGACTCGGTGACGATGATGCAGGAAACAAAAGTGACGTTGTGTCGTTTTGAAAGGGCTTAAATCTTGAACCACGGAGAGCACAGAGGGCGCGGAGAAAAACGTTTTTCCTCGGTGTGCTCCGTGCTCTCCGTGGTTAAGGAAGTTAGAGGTTATCAATGGCAAGAATGAAATTTATCTGCGACGTGGAGCGCTGCATCGAATGCAACGCCTGCGTTACCGCCTGCAAGAACGAGCACGAGGTGCCCTGGGGGATCAATCGCCGCCGCGTGATCACCGTCAACGACGGCCAGATGGGCGAAAAATCGGTTTCCGTCGCCTGCATGCATTGCACCGACGCGCCCTGTATGGCGGTCTGCCCGGTCAACTGTTTCTACAAGACCGAAGACGGTGTCGTGCTGCACGACAAGGATATCTGCATCGGCTGTGGCTACTGTTCGTACGCTTGCCCGTTCGATGCGCCGCAATTCCCGAATTCTGCGGGCAAGGCCCCGGGCGAAAGCGCGACCGACTTTTTTGTCGCGCGCGGCAAGATGGACAAATGCACCTACTGTGCCGGCGGCCCGGAAGAAAACGGCTCGGAAGCCGAGTTCGAGAAGTACGGGCGCAACCGCCTGGCCGAAGGCAAGTTGCCGCTGTGCGCCGAGATGTGCTCCACCAAGGCGCTGCTGGCCGGTGACGCGCCTGTCATCGTCGCAATCCATGAGCATCGCATCGAGCAGCGCGGCTATGGCGACAAGCGCTGGGGCTGGGATATGGCTTATGGCCGCGCCGAGAATGAAGGGGCGGACAAGACATGAGGGCATTCCATGTAACGTTTCTGCTGGCGGCTGCATTGCTCGCCGGTTGCGGTGAGTACAGGCAGTCGGTGCCTTATGAGGACGGCGGTTATCAGGGCAAGGAAGATACGCGCATGTGGGACAGCGAGCGCTTCATGCATGATCCGTCGGTCTGGAAGCAAATGGTCAACGAACGTACCCAGCACCAAAACGAATATGTGCGCACGGAACCACAGGAGTAAGCCCGCGATGTCCATGTTGCAGAATTTCTTGAGACCGATGCTGGCGGTGTGCATGATGACCATGGTCACGGCAGGGTATGCCGAAGAAGCCGCTCCGCCCGCGGACGGCATGAGCAGCGCCACGCCATATGCGCAGGAAGAAGGCCGGACGGCCGGCGTCAAATCCGACACCCAGCGCCAGGTGGAATCCGGTGCTGCCGGCGTCACGCAGTCGCGCATCCGCGATGCGGGCGTGTTCCAGCAGACGCAAGGCCATGACTGGCGCATGCTGCGCAACGGGCCGGTGACGTTCTACGGCGGCTGGCTGCTGATGCTGACCCCGGCGCTTATTCTGGCCTTTTATCTGATGTTCGGTCCGCTGAAAGTACACTCAGCGCCTGCCGGCCGGGAAATCCGCCGTTTTTCACGCAAGGAGCAGGTGGTGCACTGGAGCGCTGCCGGATCTTTCGTGATCCTGGCACTGACCGGAATCATCATTCTGTTCGGCAAGCATGTGCTGATTCCGGTGATCGGCCATGATGCATTCTCATGGGTGGCGATCATCGGCAAGAATGTCCACAACATTGTCGGGCCATTCTTTGCCGTGGCGGTGCTCGCAATGTTCATCACCTTTGTGCGCGACAACCTTTTCAAGGCCATCGATCTGCAATGGCTGCTCAATGTGCATCTTGTTGTCACCGGCAAGATGCATGTGCCTTCCTACAAATACAACATCGGTGAAAAGGCCTGGTTCTGGGGTGGCGTGTCCTTTCTGGGCCTGATTGTCAGTGCTTCCGGCCTGGTGCTGGATTTCCCGACTTTCGAACAAACCCGCCAGACCATGCAGATTGCCAACACGGTACACGGCATCGGTGCGCTGCTATTCATTGCTGCTGGCTTGGGGCATATCTACATGGGTACTCTGGGTGCGGAGGGCGCGTTCAAGGCGATGAAGACCGGCATGGTCGACGAAACCTGGGCGAAGGAGCACCACGAGCTCTGGTACGAAGAAATGAAAGACAAGGCATGAAGCGACTGAACGTATGGATGCTGTCGGCCGCGCTTCTCAGTCCGACGATGGTGCTGGCCAAATTGCCTGCGCCAACTCCCGAGGAGGCGCAGCAAAAAGCTGCTGCCGCCGAGAAAAAAGCTTTGGGTGAAGAGGCCGCAAAATCTTCGCTGGCCAAGGCGCAGGATCGCGTCGCCAGCCGTTATCGGGCGAAGAACCCGCAGGCACCTCACACCATTGCTGTCGTTACCAAAGCGAAATAACTCATGACCGTATCGAATATTGCGCGCTGGGCAAGCGCACTTGGCGGATTATTGGCCGTGACTGCCTCGTGGGCTCTGGAGCCGATGGCAACTCCGCTTGCCGCTCCGGTTACTGCCAATGTCCGCGTGGCATTCACGCCGGGCGACGATGCCGCCGGGCAAATCATCGACGCCATCCGCCAGGCACGCAAGCAGGTACTGGTTCAGGCATTTTCTTTTACCCATGATGGCATTGCGCGCGCGCTGATTGATGCCCACAAGCGCGGCATCGATGTGAAACTGATCGCCGACACCGAGCAGACCGAAAAAATGAAGCGCGAACAAGTGACCGGAATGGCGCGTGCCGGGGTGCCGGTGTGGCTCGACGGCGAGCACCAGAGCGCGCATAACAAAGTGATGGTGATCGATGCGGGGCAGCCGTCCGCACTGATTGTTACCGGCTCTTACAATTTTACCCGTGCAGCGCAACACAAAAACGCGGAAAATGTCGTCTTCATCGGCGGCAACGACGCCTTGGTTCGCTCTTACGTCGCGAACTGGCAGCGTCATTTCGCGCATTCGCGGCCACTCGTATTACATTAGGAAAATCATGAAAGAAATCGAACAAAACCTTGATGGAAGCGGTCTGCGCATCGGCATCGTGCTGTCGCGCTTCAACAGTGACGTAGGCGATGGCTTGCTCGGCGCGTGCAAGGCTGAACTGCGCAAGCGGGGTGTGGCGGACGATGCGGTAACGCTGGCGACCGTGCCGGGTGCACTGGAGACGCCTCTGGTGCTGCAGAAAATGGCCTTGAGCGGCAAGTTCGACGCATTGATCGCGCTGGGAGCGGTGATTCGCGGCGATACCTACCACTTCGAAGTCGTGTCCAACGAATCGGCGCGTGGAATTTCCGAAGTGCAGCTGGAAACCGGCGTACCCGTCGCCAACGCGATTCTCACCACGGACAACGATGATCAGGCGCTGGCACGCATGTCCGTCAAAGGATCCGAGGCTGCGTCCGTGGCGATTGAAATGGTCAACCTGCTGAAATCGCTATGACAGAAAAATCCACACCCAAACCCGGCCAGAATCGCCGAAAGTCACGCGAACTGGCCCTCAAGGGTCTATATAGCCTGTTCCTCGGCAGCGGCGAACTCAAGGAAATCATCGAGAATCTTGAAGGGGACGAAGATTATCCGCGTGCGGATATCGAATACTTCAAAGGTCTGCTGAGCGGCGTCGCCGAATGCGCCGACGAACTCGATGCACGCATCGTTCCGCTGCTGGATCGCAGCATTGCCGAATTGAGCCCGATTGAGCATGCGATCCTGTGCATCGCCGCTTTCGAGCTGGTCCACGACATCAGCATTCCTTATCGTGTCGCGATCAACGAAGGTGTAGAGCTCGCCAAACGTTACGGCGGTACCGACGGCTACAAATACGTCAATGGCGTGCTCGACAAGCTGGCCGCCGAAGCCCGGCCAGACGAGTGCGGACGCGAAAACGGCCGCAGAAGTCGCAAATAAGCGAGCCACAGCTTCCCATATGTATCGATATTCCAATCCGGTGTAAGATTTGACGGATTCGCGGGTCTTCCTGCCCGGCACATAAAAAATAAACCGCTTCGATAAAAAGGCGGTTCAACACGGGGTAGATATGTCGAAACTGATTCTTACGCTCGATGGTGCGTTGCTCGGGGAATACCCGCTTGAAAAGAAATGCCTGACGATAGGCCGCAGGGCGACCAACGATATTCACATCGATAACCTTGCAGTGAGCGGCGACCATGCTCGCGTCATTACCGTTGGCGACGAAACCCTGCTTGAGGATATGGGCAGCACCAACGGCAGCGTCGTCAATGGCAAAAAAGTGCAGAAGCAGACGCTGCACCATGGCGATGTCGTTGCCATCGGCAAACACAAACTCACCTACGTGAATGAATCTGCCGCCGCCAACGGCGGAGCCAGGCAGGTCGATTTCGAAAATACCATCATGATGCAGCCTTCCACGGAAGAAGAGTTTGTGCCCGAGCCCCAATCCGTTGCGCAGGCGGAGGATGCGGCGGAAGCCGGCGATTTGCCGCCTGCCCGCGTGCAGGTGTTGAACGGCCCGGCCATCGGGAAGGAAATGCAGCTTACCAAAACCCTCACCACACTCGGCAAGGCGGGTGTGCAGGTGGCCGTGATTACACGGCGCCCGCAAGGCTATTTCATTACGCATGTGGAAGGCGAGCGTTCGCCCGACGTCAACGGGAACCCCATCGGAATGCAGGCGCATCTACTTCATGATCACGACGTGATTGAATTGGCCGGCGTGAAAATGGAGTATTACCTGGCTGACAAGTAAAGCCTGCAGGGAAGGGGATATGCCGCAACTTAAAAAGCTGCTGAAACGGCTGGAGCGCCTTAATGCCATCGGCATTGCGCTATCTGCCGAGCGCGATGCGCCGCGCCTGTTGGAAATGATCCTGCTGGGTGCCAAGGAAATTACCGGTGCCGACGGCGGAACGCTCTATACCGTCACCGACGACAGGACACTCCGTTTCGAGATCATGCGTACCGACTCGCTCGGTATTGCGCTTGGCGGCACCACCGGCAAGGAAATTCCATTTTCCCCGCTGCCGCTTTATGCGGAGGATGGCTCGCCGAACAACAACATGGTTGCTGCCTACAGCGTGCTGCACGATTGCACCGTCAATATCGAGGATGCCTATGTCGCCGAGGGCTTCGATTTTTCCGGTACGCGCAAATTCGACGAGAAGACGGGCTATCGGTCCAAATCCTTCCTCACCATTCCGATGAAGAATCACGAGAACGAGATCATCGGCGTGCTGCAATTGTTGAATGCACTGGACGAAGAAAGCGGCGACATCATCGCGTTCTCGACCGAAAACCAGCAACTGGCGGAATCCCTGGCGTCGCAGGCGGCCGTGGCGCTGACCAACCATAACCTGATCCAGGGTCTGAAGCAGCTTTTCGAATCCTTCATCGAATTGATCGCGGAAGCAATTGACGAGAAATCGCCTTATACCGGTGGCCATTGTCGCCGCGTGCCGGAATTGTCGATGCTGCTGGCGCAAGCCGCCAACGCCTGTGCAGAAGGCCCGCTGCGCAATTTCCGCATGAGCGACAAGGAACTGTACGAAATGCGGATCGCCTCCTGGCTGCACGATTGCGGCAAGGTGACGACGCCGGAATATGTGGTGGACAAAGCGACCAAGCTTTCCACCATTTTCGACCGCATCGAACTGGTCGACCAGCGCTTCGAACTGCTCAAGAAACAGAAGGAAGCCGAAATGCTGCGCCGTCAGCTTGATGCGGCGCTGGGCGGCGATACGGCGCGGCTGGCGATACTGGAGTCGGAATTCCAGACCTTGCGGCAGCAGCTGGACGAGGACCGCGCGTTCCTGCGGAACGCCAATATCGGCGGCGAATTCATGACGCCGGAACACCAGGAACGGGTGCGCAGCATTGCCACTTATCCGCTGCTTGATCCCGAGGGGCAGCCAGGGCCATTTCTCAGCGAGAACGAGGTATATAACCTCAATATCGCGCGCGGCACGCTGACAGCCGAAGAACGCGAGATCATCAACAACCATATCGTGGTGACGATCAATATGCTGGAATCGCTGCCGTATCCCAAGGATCTGCAGCGTGTCCCGGAATATGCAGGCGGCCACCACGAGCGCATGGATGGCAAGGGCTACCCCCGCGGTCTGACGCGCGAGCAGATGTCGATTCCCGCGCGCATCATGGGTATCGCGGATATTTTCGAGGCGCTGACTGCGCGCGACCGGCCTTACAAGAAAGCCAAGACGCTTTCCGAGTCGCTGTTCATCCTGGGCAAGATGAAGCTGGATCACCACGTCGATCCCGACCTGTTCGATATTTTCATCCGCCAGAAGGTCTATCTCGAATATGCCCGGCAGTTTCTGGAGCCCGAGCAGATCGATACGGTCGATGAAAGCACGATCCCGGGATACGTGCCATAATCACCCCAACCCTTAACCCGATACTCTCATGTTGATTTCACGCACCAGCCAATACGCTGTCCAGTCCCTGATTTATATCGCGACGCAGGATCAAGGCGCACCCATACTCAGCCGCGAAGTGGCCGAGAAGCTGCAAGTGCCGGCGGCCTATCTTGCCAAAATCATGCAAACCTTGTGCAAGGGTGGTTTGGTGACGTCTTATCGCGGACGCCTGGGAGGCTTCTGTCTTCGGGAAGAGCCGGAAAAAATCGATCTGATGCGCATCCTCCTGATCACCGAAGGACCGGAGTTCACCAAGGATTGCCTGCTTGGGCTGAAGGAATGCAGCGATGCCACGGCTTGTCCGATGCATCACAGATGGACGCCCATCAAGCAGGAGGTCATCAAGATGCTGACCGGGCAGACGTTGGCCATGCTGAGCGACGCGGTGCGCAGCGGGAAATACCGTCTCAGCGATATTCCCCATAATCTGCTTCCGGCGACACCGGTGCAGATGCCCGGCTGCACCTCCTAGGAGCGCCTGCCTCTATTTGATGCAGACCGACCGCACCTGCTTGAGGTCGGTGATGCCCTTCAATACCTTCTCGATCCCGTCCTGCTTAAGGGTGCGCATGCCGTCTTCCAGCGCAATCGCCAGCAACTCGGCGACACGCAGGTGCTCCTGGATGCCTTTCTTGATGGCGTCCGTTCCTTCCAGCAGTTCGAACAGACCGACCCGGCCGCGATAGCCGCTGTTGCATTTGTCGCAGCCGACGGCTTTGTACAGAGTGAACTTGCCATCCTTGTCGGCAAAGGACAGAGCCCACTGATCCATAATGGCTTGACGCGCGGCTTGCGGATCGCGTATCCAGCTTTCGGTGGATTCCAGTTCCCGGCAATATTCGGTCAGCAAGCTGTCGATTTCCTCGGGACTCGGCGTGTAGGGTTGCTTGCAGACGCACAAGCGCTTGGCCAGTCGTTGCGCGAGTATGCCTAGCAGCGCATCAGAGAAGTTGAACGGGTCCATGCCCATGTCGAGCAGACGCACCACCGATTCCGGGGCATTGTTGGTGTGCAGCGTGGACATCACCAAATGGCCGGTCAGCGAGGCCTCGATGCCCAGCGAGACGGTTTCCTTGTCGCGCATTTCTCCCACCATGATCACATCCGGATCGGCGCGCAGGAATGCCCGCATCATGGTCGCAAAATTCAAACCGGCCTTGCGATTGACCTGCACCTGTCGCAAGCCGCGCTGAGTGATTTCCACCGGGTCTTCGGCCGTCCAGATCTTGGTTTCCGGCGTATTGATGTAGCTCATCGCCGAATGCAGTGTCGTGGTCTTGCCCGAGCCGGTGGGGCCGCATACCAGGAACAAACCATAGGGCTTGCTCACCAGGTGTTTGATTTTGTCCAGCGACTGCGGGGCGAGATCGAGCTTGTCGATCGGAATCGGTTTGCCGGAAGCCAGCAGGCGCAGCACGATGTCCTCCAGCCCGCCCGCAGTCGGAACGGTAGCGACGCGCAGTTCGATATCCACCGGACCGAATTTGCGGAACTTGATCTTGCCGTCCTGCGGCACGCGCCGCTCGGAAATGTCCATTTCCGCCATGATCTTGATGCGCGCCGCGAGGGCGTTGCGGTAGCTCGGTGGAATCTCGATATAGGGCATCAGCGTGCCGTCGCGGCGCAGGCGGACGACGACTTTGCTCTTGTCGGGGTAGGGTTCGATATGAATATCCGAGGCGCCCTGAGTGTAGGCATCGATGATGATCTTGTTGACCAGCTTGACCAACTCGTTGTCCTCGGCGGCCGAGATATCCTCCGCGGTAAAGCCGGATTCCTCATCTTCCTCCGCCCCCATGTGCGAAATGAGTTCATCGATATTCGTCGAGGAAGCCCCGATACCGTAAAACAGACTGACCGTATTGGCGAAATCCCGATTCAGACAAACCTTGTAGGTGATCTTCGGATATTTCGGGAAAACATTATTGACGATGCGCGAGCTGCGCACGCTTTCCGGGTCGGGGGTGAGGATGACAAGTCCTTCTTCGCGCGTTTCATCGATGGGGATCCAGCCGTTGGATTGCACATAGTCATGCTTCAGGTGCTTTAGCAGATTCGTTGGGCGCACATGATCCGCGCGATACGACTCGTAAGGGACGCCGAAAAAGACCGACAGCGAATGCCCCACGTCTGCCGGCTTGACCTGGAATTCGTCAATCAGCACATCCTCCAGCGCCAGTTTTTTCTTGCGCGCTGAGCGCTGCGCCAATTCGAGTTCCGAAGCGGAAATGATATTTTCCGCGATCAGCAGGTCGAACTTGGTCTTGATCGGTCCGGCACAAGCCTGGCGCTGAGTAAAGGCGATGGCAAGCGTCTTGGCGATCTCGATGGCGCCGTGCTCGGCAAGATGCGAGAAAGGCAGGCCGGACAGCGTGTTCGTCAGCTGTACCGCGCCTATCAGTTCGGCGCTGGTTGGGTCCAGGATCGGAAACACCAGCGTCTGGCGCGAGCGGAAGCCGGTCTGCTGGTCCACATTCTTGAGGAAGCTGATTTCCGGGCTGATGCGCTTCAGCTCTTCGGTATCGTAAACATCGGCGATGTTGACCAGGATCTTGTTGGCGGCGGCAAAGCCGACAATGCTCTGCTTGCCAATCGCCATGCGGCTGATCGGGCGCTGCACGTCGTTATAACTGCTGAGACCGGTTTTGATCTTCGAGATCAGCATCGTCTTGTCTTCGCTGGCCGTGAATATGGTAATGCGCTCGGCCTCGAACACCTGGCAGATGTCATGACTGACATCCAGAATGATCTGATCGATGTTGGTGGTAGCGTGGATTTTATTGCTGACAGCTTGCAGCTTTTTGGTGAAAGCAAGCTCACTGCCGATTTCAGCCAGGCTGGTAATCCCTGCCGTTATGGGAATGGCATTCGGCGTCGTTGCCATCGGCTATTCCTTAAAAATAAACATATATCTTTAATAAAATATCATGACACCCCGGAAAGTCAATTCGCATAAAGTCGTAGTGATCGGGAGTTAAGGTAAAATCGGGCAATCGAACATCCCGGAAAACATCATGCCCGTTAATCTGCAATCCCCCGTCGTCGGCGACCTTTTTCCCATTCCCGGCGTGAAACTCGGCGTCACTGAAGCCAATATCCGCAAACCGAACCGCAAGGATCTTCTGGTCATGCAGCTGGCGCCCGGCAGCCGTGTAGCCGGCGTGTTCACGCAGAATCGCTTCTGCGCCGCGCCAGTCGTCTTGTGCAAGGAGCATTTGGCCTCCGGCAGCGAAATTCGCGCGCTGGTGGTGAATACCGGAAACGCCAACGCCGGTACCGGCGAAGAAGGCATGCGCCGCGCGCGCCAGACCTGCCAATCGGTAGCCGGGCTGCTGGGATGCACCGAGCAGCAGGTGTTGCCGTTTTCCACCGGTGTCATCATGGAGCCGCTGCCGGTAGATCGTATCGTCGCAGGTTTGCCCGCCAGCGTGGAAAATCTGCAGGACGACAACTGGCTCGATGCCGCGCAGGCGATCATGACTACCGACATCGTGGCCAAGGGCGCCGCGCGCAAGATCCAGCTTGGCGGCAAGGCCGTCACCGTGACCGGTATCGCCAAGGGCTCCGGCATGATCCATCCCAACATGGCGACCATGCTGGGTTATATTGCCACGGATGCCGCCATCAGCCAGCCCGCGCTGGACGCGATGATCCAGCACGCGGTGAATCGCTCTTTCAATTGCATCACCGTGGACGGCGATACTTCCACCAACGACTCGCTGATCCTTGTGGCTACCGGCCAAGCCGGCAACAGTGAAATCACCGATGCGCAAAGTGCCGACTACCAGGCGCTGCGCGATGTGGTTACGGAAGTTGCCATGGTGCTGGCGCAGGCCATCGTGCGCGACGGCGAAGGCGCGACGAAATTCATGACCATTCGCATCGAAGGCGGCCGCGATGAAGCCGAATGCCGCAAGATCGGCTACGCCATCGCGCACTCGCCGCTGATCAAGACGGCCTTCTTTGCTTCCGATCCCAATCTCGGCCGTATTCTTGCGGCAATTGGCTATGCCGGCGTCGGCGATCTGGATGTCAATCGGATCAAGCTGCATCTCGGCGATGTGCTGGTCGCGGAGAACGGCGGCCGCGCGGCGAGCTATCAGGAAACCGACGGCCAGCGTGTAATGAAGGAGGCGGAAATAACCGTGCGCGTTGAGCTGGGCCGAGGCGATGCCGAAACCACCGTTTGGACCTGCGACTTCTCATACGACTACGTGAAGATCAACGCGGACTACCGTACCTGATGGCCAGCGATTTCGAAAGCCTGATTGCGCGCGCGGAAAGCCTGCTTCTCCGGCTGGAGGGGGTGCTGCCTGCAGCCCCGTCAGAGACGGAGTGGTCGGCCCACGCTTTTCGCTGGCGCCGCCAGCAGGGTCGCGCTTTTTTGCAGGCAGTGGCGCATCCCCACCGTATTCGTCTCGCTGACTTGCAAGACATCGACGCACAAAAGGAGCTGCTGGTGGCCAATACCCGTCAGTTCCTGAGCGGCTTGCCATGCAATAACGTGTTGCTTACCGGCGCGCGCGGCACCGGTAAGTCCTCGCTTTTCAAGGCCTTGCTGACGGATTTTGCTGCCGAAGGCTTGCGATTGGTCGAAGTGGACAAGGCCGATCTCATCGACCTGCCGGATATTGCCGACCTGCTGCGCGATCGCCCGGAACGCTTCCTCATTTTCTGCGACGATTTGTCTTTCGATGCCGATGAGCCGGGCTACAAGGCGCTCAAAGTGGCGCTGGACGGTTCGGTAGCCGCTGCCGCGGACAACATGCTGATCTGCGCGACGTCGAACCGGCGTCACCTG
>Ga0066486_1000313_pt1 | contig 13758 bp, 12 predicted proteins | sample LakWasM128_HOW14_2_FD_59591 | JGI IMG/M metagenome (GOLD analysis project Ga0066486, IMG submission 59591) | Freshwater sediment methanotrophic microbial communities from Lake Washington under simulated oxygen tension - Sediment Metagenome 128_HOW14 | ecosystem: Environmental > Aquatic >... | reverse complement strand
CAAGGAGATCCCGGTGCTGGGGCATTGCCTCGGCGGGCAACTCATGGCCAAGGCCATGGGTGGAACCGTATCGCGCAATGCCGTCAAGGAAATCGGCTGGGGTGAGCTGACGGTTGGAAGGAACGACGAGGCGCGGCGCTGGTTTGGCCCGCTGGAACGCTTTATGGGCTTTCATTGGCATGGCGAGACTTTTTCCATTCCCGATGGAGCCGCAGCCATATTGTCCAGCAGCTATTGCGATAACCAGGCTTTTACGGTTGGCAAGCACCTTGCATTTCAATGCCATATCGAAATGACGGCCGATATGGTCAATATCTGGTGCGACGTGGGCGCGGATGAAGTGGCGGCCTCGGCGAGCAGTCCGGGAGTCCAGCCGGTTCCGGAAATCACGGATAAGCTGGATACGCGTATTCCCGCGCTAAACCAGGTGGCGTCATCGGTTTACGAAGTATGGCTGAGGGGCGTAGCCGCCTAGGTTGGCCGGTGCTTTCGCCCGCGAGCGTAAAGGCTTGCCGCGAGTGCATGTGGTAAACTTTCAGCAAATTTTCCAGTGAATGTTTTGTTATGTCCGGTAATACTTTAGGCAAACTTTTCTGTGTGTCTTCCTTCGGCGAAAGTCATGGCCCGGCCATCGGGTGCGTGGTGGATGGCTGCCCGCCGGGGCTTGCGCTTACCGAATCGGATATTCAGATTGAGCTCGACCGGCGCAAACCGGGTACTTCGCGTTTCGTGACGCAGCGGCAAGAGCCCGATACCGTTGAAATTCTTTCCGGCGTATTCGAAGGCAAGACCACCGGTACGCCTATTGCCCTGTTGATTCGCAACCGCGACCAGCGCAGTCAGGATTACGGCAAGATCGCCGAAACCTTCCGTCCCGGCCATGCGGATTACACTTATTGGCAAAAATACGGCATTCGCGATTACCGCGGAGGCGGGCGTTCTTCCGCGCGCGAAACTGCAGTGCGCGTTGCGGCTGCAGCCATTGCCAAGAAGTGGTTGAAGGAGCGTTACGGCGTCGTAGTGCGCGGTTACATGAGCCAAATCGGCAATATCGAAATCCCTTTCCGCTCTTGGGATGACGTAGGCAACAACGCCTTCTTTGCAGCCGATAGCAGCATGGAGCCGCAACTCGAAGCCTATATGGAAGAAATCCGCGCCGCGCGCGACTCCATCGGCGCCAAGATTACCGTGGTGGCGGAAAACGTCCCCGTCGGTTGGGGCGAGCCGGTCTACGATCGGCTGGATGCCGAGATTGCGTATGCGATGATGGGCATCAACGCGGCCAAGGGTGTCGAGATCGGCGCTGGTTTCGCCAGCGTAGCGCAGAAGGGCTCCGAGCACTGCGACGAACTGACGCCGCAGGGTTTTGCCTCCAATCATGCCGGCGGCATACTGGGCGGTATCTCCACCGGGCAGGATATCGTCGCGCATGTTGCTTTCAAGCCGACCTCCAGCATTCCGCAAGAGCGTCGCTCCATCGACAAGGACGGCAATGCCGTGATGATGCAGACCACCGGCCGCCACGACCCTTGCGTCGGCATACGCGCGACGCCTATCGTCGAGGCGATGATGGCGCTGGTGCTGATGGATCATGCGTTGCGGCATCGGGCGCAATGCGCTGACGTGAGCACCACCACTCCTAAAATTCCTGGCAGTCTGTAATTCCTTAGCGCGGCCGGCCTAGCCGGCTTTTTTATTTTCTGCTTGCGTACAATAGAGCGATGTTCAGCCTTCCCTACTGGCGCCTGTCCGGTTTTTATTTTTTCTATTTCGCATTCGTCGGTGCATTCACGCCCTTCTGGAGCCTCTATCTCCAATCGCTCGAATTCAATGCATTCCAGATAGGCATTCTGATGTCCCTGCTTCAGGTGTCGCGGATTTTTGCGCCCAACCTTTGGGGATGGCTAGCCGACCATACCGGCCGCCGCGTGGCGGTTGTGCAGTTGGCGGCATTTCTCAGCCTGATTTTCTATCTGGGGGTTTTTGCCGGCGACAGCTTTATCTGGATGTTTGTCGTCATGGCGTTGATGAGTCTGTTCTGGAGCGCATCCCTGCCGCTGGTGGAAGCGATCACGCTCGGGCATCTGGGCACCGGCGGCGAAGGGTATGGACGCATACGCTTATGGGGGTCGGTCGGCTTCATCATCGCCGTCATCATTCTCGGTTATGTGCTGGATTACGCGCCGGTCCGCGCCTTGCTGTGGATCGTCCTCGGGCTCAAGGCTGGTATTTTTCTTCTCTCGCGCAAGATTCCCGAACCGAAAATCGTCCCGCACCATACTGATGACCAGCCGGTCTGGACCATATTGCGCCGTCCGGATGTGGCGGCTTTTCTGGGCGCGTGTTTCCTGATGGCTGCGGCCCATGGAGTGTATTACACCTTTTACTCGATTTATCTGGTGGAACATGGCTACAGCAAAAGCGTTGTAGGATGGTTGTGGGCACTGGGCGTGATCTGCGAGGTGCTGGTTTTTCTGTGGATGCCACGCATGGCGGCGCGTTTTGGTCTGTGGCGTATCCTTATTGCCAGTTTTGCGTTGGCCGCATTGCGATTTTTCCTGATTGGCTGGGGCGTTGAATACACCCTGATCATCGTGTTCGCCCAGACATTGCACGCAGCCAGTTTCGGTTCTTTCCACGCGGCGGCAGTGGCGCTGGTGCACCAGTTCTTCCGCGGCAAGCACCAGGCCAAAGGGCAGGGGTTGTATACCAGCATTTCTTTCGGGCTGGGCGGTACCTTGGGTGGGCTGACGAGCGGTTATACCTGGGATGCGCTCGGCGCGGACTGGTCATTCAGCATCTCTGCGCTATGCGCTCTGGCGGGTTATTTTGTGTTGTTATGGCGTATCAGGCATGCGCCATCGACGACCGATGCGGTGTAAACTGCCTTCGTCCATTGATGGAGAAGTTCCGTGCGCGCGCTGCTCATTTTCCTGTATTTGATGCTCGTTTCATTCCAGGCTGCGGCCGAGACGCAAATCAACGTCGTCGGGTTGTTCAATGGCAAGGCGATCCTGTCCATCAACGGCGGCAAGCCCAAGACTTATTCTGTCGGCCATGTGACGCCAGATGGCATCAAGGTGCTATCGGCGGATAGCAGCAAGGTCATCCTTGAAGTGGATGGCAAGCGCAAGGAATTAGGCATGGGGCAGGGCATCGCCATTGCCGGTGGAGAACCCTCTGCGCAAACGGCAACCCTTTATGCCAATAATGCCGGGCACTTTCTCGGAGAAGGCTATATCAATGGCTCCTCGATGAAATTCCTGGTCGATACCGGCGCCTCCAGCATTGCGTTGAGCGGCAAGGAGGCGCGCAGGCTGGGTTTGAGTTATCTCAACGGCGACATCGGCGCTGCCAGTACGGCCGCTGGTGTCGTCAAAGCCTATCGCATCAGCCTGAATACCGTGAAGATAGGCGGCATCGTGATGCATCAAGTGGAAGCGATGGTGCTTGAGGGCGACTCGCCGCCTGTCGTGCTGCTGGGGATGAGCGTGCTGAATCGCGTCCAGATGGAACGCGACGGCATGGTGATGACGCTGACCAAAAAGTATTAACAACCTGCCCAGCAGGTTTTTCCCCATTTGGGCAAGAGCTGCGGAGATGGGCTGCTCCAGAGCAATAAAAAAGCGCGGAATCCGCGCTTTTTGTTTAGTCCTATTTCTTGTTGCGCTCGATCAGAGCATAAGCCGAGTGGTTATGGATGGATTCGAAGTTTTCCGACTCCACTATGTAGGCATCGATGCGCGGCTCGGCGTTCAGTTGAGCGGCAACGTCGCGTACCATGTCCTCGACGAATTTCGGATTGTCGTAGGCGCGTTCGGTGACAAACTTTTCGTCGGGCCGCTTGAGCAGTCCATAAAGCTGGCAGGAAGCCTGCTCTTCGACCAGGCCGATGAGGTCTTCCACCCAGATGAAGTCGTTGATCAGTGCCGTGACGGTGACATGCGAGCGCTGATTGTGCGCACCGTAGTCGGAAATCTTTTTGGAGCACGGGCACAGGCTGGTGACAGGCACCAACACCTTCACCGTGATATCGTACTTGCCGTCCTTGATTTCGCCGATAAAAGTCACTTCGTAGTCCAGCAGGCTCTGAACGCCGGAAACCGGAGCCGCCTTGTTCACGAAGTACGGGAAGGTCATCTCGATGTGGCCGGATTCGGCTTCAAGGCGTTTCACCATTTCGCGCAGGATGGTCTCGAAATTTTCAATCGAGATCTCGCGCTCGTTCATGTTCAGAATCTCGACAAAGCGAGACATGTGCGTGCCCTTGAAATTGTGCGGCAGGTGCACGTACATGTTGAATACAGCGACGGTATGCTGCACGCCGCCGGTCTTGTCCTGGACCTTGACCGGGTGGCGTATGGACTTGATGCCGACCTTGTCGATAGCGAGGTGGCGTACGTCAGGCGTGTTCTGCACATCCTCGATAGGGAGTGTGGCGGGGTGGTTCATGGTGGTTCCCATTTTAAGTCGCTTAATACTTGAGTATACTACTCGGTTAATATTTTCTCAATCGCCGAGGCGATTCCGGCCGCATCCAATCCGCAGGCAGCCAGCATTTTCTCCGGTGTGCCGTGCTCGATGAATTCGTCCGGCAAGCCCAATACCAGTGTTTTGACGGTTGATCCGACGGCTTGCAGTGCTTCCATAACAGCGGCGCCCGCGCCGCCCATCACGGCATTTTCCTCGACCGTAACAATCAGGTCGTGATTTGCCGCCAATTCATAGACCAGTGCGTTGTCCAGAGGTTTCACGAAACGCATATTGGCCACGGTGGCATCGAGTTTTTCAGCCGCAGCCAGTGCGGGTTGAAGCATGCTGCCAAAAGCGAGAATAGCGACTTTTTCCCCCTTGCGGCGAATTTCGCCCTTGCCCAGAGGCAGGGCCTGCATGGTCTTTTCGATAGTGACGCCGGAGCCGCAACCGCGCGGATAGCGGACGGCCGAAGGCATATCCAGCATGAACCCGGTGTATAACATCTGGCGACATTCGTTTTCGTCGCTGGGGCACATCACGACCATGTTCGGAATGCAGCGCAAGTAAGAGATATCGAAGCTGCCTGCATGTGTCGGGCCATCCGCACCTACCAGCCCGGCGCGATCGATGGCCAGCAATACCGGAAGATTTTGCAAGGCAATGTCGTGGATCAACTGATCGTATGCACGTTGCAAGAAAGTGGAATAGATTGCCACTACCGGCTTGCTGCCGTCGCAGGCCAAGCCTGCAGCGAAAGTGAGCGCATGCTGCTCGGCAATGCCGACATCGAAATAGCGGTCAGGAAATTGCTCCTGGAATCCATTCAGGCCTGAGCCATCACACATGGCGGGCGTGATGCCGACCAGGCGCTTATCCTTGGCTGCCATGTCCACCAGCCATTCGCCGAAGACCTGGGTATAGGTTTTCTTGCCGCCGCTGGCAATGGCTTCGCCGTTGGCGGGGTCGAATTTCCCCACGCCGTGAAATTTGCCTGGATTGTCTTCCGCCGGCTTGAAGCCATAGCCTTTTTGCGTGACAACGTGCAGAAACTGCGGTCCCTTGAGCTTGCGGATGTTAGACAAGGTCGCGACCAGCGCGTCCAGATCGTGACCGTCGATGGGGCCGATGTAATTGAAGCCGAATTCTTCGAACAGAGTGCTTGGCGTGACCATGCCCTTGACGTGTTCTTCCGCGCGCTTGGCCAATTCCAGGATATGCGGCGCCACGCCTAATACCTTTTCGGTGCCGCGGCGCATTCTGTCGTACAGCTTGCCGGAAAGAAGGCGTGCCAGATAGTTGTTGAGCGCGCCGACATTGGGCGAAATCGACATGTCGTTGTCGTTGAGGATCACCAGCAGGTTGGCGTCCATCGCGCCGGCATTGTTGAGCGCTTCGAAGGCCATGCCGGCCGTCATCGCGCCATCGCCGATGATGGCTACCGCGCGGCGGTCCGAGCCGGCCTGCAGCGCGGCCACTGCCATGCCGAGTGCAGCCGAGATCGATGTGCTGGAATGCCCGGCACCGAAGGCGTCGTATTCGCTTTCCGCGCGGCGCGGAAAGCCCGCGATACCGCCTTCCTTGCGCAGGCCGGACATTGCTTCGCGGCGACCTGTCAGTATCTTGTGGGGATAGGTTTGGTGGCCGACGTCCCAGACCAGCCGGTCGTCGGGGGTGTTGAACACATAATGGAGCGCGATCGTCAGCTCCACGACGCCGAGGTTGGACGATAAATGCCCGCCGGTTTGCGAAACACTGTGGATCAGGAACTCGCGGAGTTCGTCAGCCAGTTGAGGCAGTTGCTTGCGGTCCAGCTGGCGAAGTTGCGCCGGGAAGTCGATGGTTTCGAGCAATGGTTTCATTTAAAAGGAACGCTCTGTAATGAAGTCGGCAAGTTGTGCCAGCCGCTGCCCGTCGGCGCCGAAAGGGGCGATGCTGTCGAGCGCTTCGGTATGCAATTCGCGCGCAAATTCCTTGGCGCGGGCGAGGCCGAGAATGGTGACGTAGGTGGGTTTATTGTTCTCGGCGTCCTTGCCGGCAGTCTTGCCGAGTGTAGCGGTATCGGCCTGATTGTCCAGGATGTCGTCGACGACCTGAAAGGCCAGGCCGATGCATTTTGCATAGCGGTCGAGCGCTTGCAGCCGAGAATCTTCGGGCGCCTCTGCACAGTAAGCCCCCAGCAGGGCGGCGGCCCGGATCAGTGCGCCGGTCTTGTGGATGTGCATGAACTCCAGTTCTTGCTGGGTCAGGCTGATGCCGACGCTTGCGAGATCGATGGCTTGCCCGCCGGCCATGCCGCGCGATCCGCTGGCTATCGCCAGCAGATGGATCATTTTCACCTGTTGCTGCGCATCCTTGCATAACTCGGGGCGCGCCAGGATTTGAAAAGCCAGACTTTGCAATGCATCGCCGACCAGCAGTGCGGTGGCATCGTCGAATTGCTTGTGGCAAGACGGTTTGCCCCTGCGCAGGTCGTCGTCGTCCATGCATGGCATGTCATCATGTACCAGCGAATAGGCATGGATCATCTCTACGGCAGCCGCGGCGTAATCGACTTTGTCTGCGTGCGATCCAAACAATTCTCCTGCGGCATGCGCCAGCAAAGGGCGTACGCGCTTGCCTCCGCCAAGGATGGAGTAGCGCATCGCGGTATGCAGGCGCTGCGGGACGACATCTGCCGAGGGCAGAAGCGTGCTGAGCACGGATTCCGTACGGGCTTGTATCCGTGCAGCCCAGGAAGGGAAATCACTCATCGTTATTGATATAAGGTTGCAGTGTATTGGCTTCGTTCAATAGTCGTACCTGCTGTTCGACATCGGCCAGTGATTTCTGGCAGAACTGGAGAAGCTCGGCGCCACGCTTGTAAGAGGCGAGCGATTGCTCCAATGGAAGCTGTCCGGATTCCATTTGGGAAACAAGGGCTTCGAGTTCGGCAAGTGCCTGTTCGAAGCTGATCGGCTGGGTGGTTTTACTCATGAAAGGAAGGCCTGTGAAGGGGATGAACCGTAACAAAATAGCTGCGTTCGGTCAATTGCCCGTGTGGTGCAAATTTTTTGGAAATCTGTCATAGTCGCTTTAGCAGACAACAAAAATTTCGAGGCTCGTAGTGAACGTTGACCTGATCGATAAACTGCATGCACTCGTCAAGCCCAAGGGAGAGACGCTTCTTGATACAGCGTGGCTTGATGATCTTCCCCGTGACAATTATCTCATTGCGCAAGATATTGTGCTAAAGCGACTGAGGGATTTTGTTGATGACAATAACCCACTCAATGCCCAATCGTTCCACGCGCTGGTCAGGATAGACGAGCGAGCCCGGCTCAACGTGGCGGCCCTCACGAAACAATACATTGCCGCGCCCATGCTGCAATACGAAATCGACGAGCGTCTGTGGCAGTCCGTCTACAATTATTACCATGTCCTGGAGCGCGCCTATCAGGCCTTTCTTGATCGCTACGACGGACGCCTGCCCGATTCCCCCATCGCCAACGATCTTCCCCAATTATTGCTGAATCTGGTTGACTGCCTGCGATGCGCGGCCAAATGGCGCTATTTGCGCTATCAATCCATGTCCGAAGGCGGTTGGGCAAGGCTGCACAGACTCTATCAGCTCGGAGAAAGCCTGGGCTGTACCAAGACTATATTGAAGCGCTATTCGGAAAGCGCCGAAACATCGCTGATGTCCTGCTATCTTCAGGCACTGATGCTGGATACCCTGAACCATACCAGCATGCTCAAGGTCGAGATCGAAACCCTCGCGGACTGGCTTTCGCGCTGGTGCGAGATGCTGACGCTGGAAAGCAGCTATTCGGAGGAGCGCCATCTGTTTTTCGTCGCGCTGGAAGAAGACCGCGGCGGCCGACGCATACGGCATTTCGAGCCCAGTCCGAGCTATCGTTACTGGGATACGGACAAGGTGGTGCTGCAGGTGGAGCGGCTGACGCAATATGCTCGCCAGAACAAAATGCCCGCAGACTTGACGTTGCCGCTGAGTCTGGGTTTTTCAGATTGCCTGCTACTGACCGAGCACATGCTGGTGGAATGGTCGCGACATGTATATCGCCGTCAACGAAGAATCGATGAGCGCGACGAAGTTGCGAAGGTTGCGGAAGTGGTGAACGGTATCGTGAATGTGTGCCAGCACGTGAAGAACGTGCTCTATAGCCGTGGCCGGCCCTTGCAACCCGATGCTGTTAACGCCCGCCCTTTGCCCGAGTCGGAGATCAAACCCGAGACCCGGCCGGAACCCGGCGGTATCGTCCTGCCTGGTGCCAATGGCGAAAAATGGACCATCAATAATGAAAGCAAGTACGGTTTCGGCGCTGTGGTGAGCGGGGAACTCAACCTTTGGCTGCGGCCGGGCAGGATTATTGCGCTCGATTACGAATTGAATCCCGATATGCCGGTCGTCGGCGTGGTGCGCAGCGTCAAGCAGCTTGCCGGGGATAAGCGGCATGTGGGTATTGAAGTGCTATGCCATACCCCGGCGTATATACGGATGCGCAATCTTTCGCAGAGCATACATCCGCAGGACTTTCTTCCGACCGATATTTTTCTTGCCGCGTGCTTGGCTACCCACGGGCAACCGCCATTCCCCGCGCTTTATTTGTCCCGGGATGATGAAAAAGATATTCCGTCCACGCTCCTGTTGCCGCGCGTAGAGTTCATTGCCGGCGGCATTTTCGAGTTACGCACCGAGCACCACCATAGCCAAGTGCGGCTTGGTCGCGTGATTGAGCAAAAGGACGATTGGGTGCGTGTCGAAATCCAATTGCCGGAAAGCGAAATCCCGCTGGCTTAAGCATCCGGCAGTACGCGCAGAATGAAATCGCGAAGGTCGGCGATTTCTTCGTTGCATAGCGAGTGCGGCATGGGGTAATCATGCCACTCCACATCGTATCCAAGTTTTTCCAGCAATATTTTCGAGGAGATCGCCGTTTTTATCGGAATGATATCGTCGAAACTGCCGTGTGCCATGAAAACAGGCGTGTGTTGGTTTTGTTCGCTATGCTCACCCGGAAATTTTTCATGCAAGGGCAAATACGTCGATAAGGCCATGATCCCCGCCAGTTTTTCCGCATATCGCAGTCCGGTATGCAGCGCAATGGCGCCACCTTGCGAAAAACCGGCGAGCAGGATGCGATTCGCCGCAATGCCTCGGCGTTTTTCTTCGGCAATCAAGGCTTCGATTTGCGATTGGGAAGCGCGCATGCCAGCTTCGTCCTGCCGGTTGGCAATATCGCTGCCGTATATGTCATACCAGGCCGGCATGATATAACCGCCATTGATCGTCACCGGCACGGCCGGGGCGTGCGGCAGGATGAAACGAATGTGGGGCATCGGCTGCAACGCTTCGACCACGGGAGCGAAATCGTAACCGTCCGCGCCTAGACCGTGCAGCCAGATGATGCTGGCATTGGGTGACTGGCCGGAGCAGATTTCTAGTAATTCCAATGAGGTCATGATGTTGGATGCGGGAGATAAATCGCTATTTTGCCATGTCACCTGCCGGAGATCTCTAATAGATAATGCCGACGCTTTACGGCGAGTCGCTGGCGTTATATCGTGCATAATACTGGAGCTTCGCCGGAGAGAAGTTCGGTTTACTTAAGCAACATTATTCCGAACGATGTCTATATGAATTATATTTCAAGAGTATCGCTTACTTCCGCGAGCATCCTCCAGGCGTGCGCTGGGATGGCGCGTTTATCTTCACCACATAATGAAAAACAATAATTCAATTCAAGTCCGCATATTGGGCTGCAGCGGGGGAATCGGCGGCAATTTGCGCACTACCTCCATCCTGGTGGATGACGACATCCTGATCGATGCGGGTACAGGCGTCGCAGACCTTTCCATCAATGCCATGATGGCCATCGATCACATCTTCGTCACGCATTCGCATCTCGATCACATCGCCTGTATTCCTTTGCTGGTGGATACCGTCATCGGCATGCGCGAAAAGCACATCACGGTGCATGCCACTCGTGAAACCTGGCAGATCCTCAAGGATCACATTTTCAACTGGAAAATCTGGCCGGATTTCAGCGTGATCCCGAATGAAACCGATCCATTCCTGCGACATCAGGAAATCCGGGTGGGAGAAACGATTGACCTTGATGGTCGCAAAATTACACCAGTCCCCGCGAACCATACGGTTCCAGCAGTCGGCTTCCAGCTCGATAGCGGCCGGGCAAGTCTGGTGTTTACCGGCGATACGACAAGTTGCGACGCGCTGTGGGAAACGCTCAATCGTATCGAGAACCTCAAATACTTGATTATCGAAACTGCATTTGGGAATGGCGAACTTGCCCTCGCCAAACTTTCTCATCATCTGTGTCCTTCGCTGCTGTTTGAAGAACTCAAGAAATTGCAATATTTCCCGGAAATTTTCGTTACACACCTCAAGCCTGGCGAGGAGGTCGAAATCATGCGTCAAGTAAGTAGCGGCGTCACGCGGTTTAACGCGAGACCGATTGTCCCGCAGCAGATGTTTATTCTGTAGCCCACAGAAAGCCTTCAGCTATGCAATCAGCCCTAATCTCATTGCGTTAAGACACTGGAACCCTATCTCCGGGCCCCGTGAGCAAACTAGTCGCGATATGCGTCGTGAAGCCCCTGAGCCAAGGGCTGAATTCGTTTTCGCATGAATGTCATAGAAAGCTGAGCAATTGGATATTGAGTGTGTCCTACTGGACAAATCGAGTTGACGAGATTGGAATGCATAGTTTGGTTGTGTAGAGAGACCGAACATGAATAAGGAATGGTTTGATTTCTGGCCAGTTACTGAATTGGAATTCTTGGGGTATTGCCCGATATGCGGAAGCAGGCAAAGGGAAGTGCTGCATATTGGACTGAGAGATCGTGTTTTTGAGGTGGCCCCTGGCGTATGGACATTGCATCGTTGCTTTGGATGTCGATCGGCGTATCTTGATCCGCGCCCGACAGTTGAAAGTATTGGGCAAGCATATATCAATTATTACACTCATCAAGCGAATGATCACCCAATTGTGCGTCGAATAGGGGCATTGCGAACATTTTTGCATGACGCATTGAATGGCTACAGGAATTATGCTTATGGCCTTAATCGACAGCCTTCACTGTCATTAGGACGATGGCTTATACCTATTCTTCCTTCTTTGAAAGCTGCGGTAGATGCCGAATGCCGACATCTTGCGCAGCCTGTATCGAATGGGCTGTTACTGGATGTGGGTTGTGGTAACGGCGGTTTCCTATATATCGCTAGGGAAATAGGTTGGCAAGTACATGGCCTTGATATGGATCCAAAAGCTGTGGCGACTGCGCGTTTGAGGGGGTTGGATGTCCAATGCGGTAGTATCGAACTTCTGTCACATGAAGTACAAAAATACGATGTAATCACGTTGAGTCATGTTATTGAGCATGTCCATGACCCGCTGGACTTGTTGAATCAACTATATCGATTGCTCAAACCTGGAGGTTGTTTATGGATAGAAACACCGAACCTCGGGAGCCTCGGATATTCCTGTTACAAATCGAGTTGGCGTGGACTGGAGCCGCCCAGACATCTTGTAATATTTAATTCTGGTTCCTTAATAAATGCTTTAAGTAATGCTGGATTTATATCAATAAAGCAACGATGGAGAGGATTAACTGCAATTGCCATTTTTGCTGTCAGCGATGCCCTGAAGAACGATCGAGCGCTTGAAAATGTGTCGCGAGGAGGAAAGCCTAAATTTGTCGAATGTGTGGCTGAGCTGCTAGAAATGCTAATGCCATCCAAGCGCGAATTCATTACTATCACGGCCATCAAAAAGGAAAGGTAAAGCGATGAGTGTCCTGGCCATTATTGTCACTTATTACCCCGATGCCCGTTTTTTTAATGCCTTGGTTAACTGTCTTTCCTCTCAGGTGAAAGAAATACTCATTGTTGACAATACACCGGCGGAGCAGGACATAGCTTTTTCGACACTTTCCTCCCAATGTAAAAATCTTGAACAGCTTCGAATGGTACGTTTGGGATGCAATTACGGTATTGCAACGGCATTGAATGTTGGAATTGAGGTGGCGATTGCAGAAGGGTTTTCGCACATTTTATTGAGTGATCAGGATAGCTTGCCGTCGGAAAACATGGTGGCTGGCTTATTCCGTGCAGAGCAAGAGCTTTTGTCCGAAGGCCACAAGGTGGCCGGTATAGGCCCTTTGATTCGAGATTTGGTGACTGAAATGGATTATTCATTTCAGATCCAAGTGCCCGGAGATATTTTCTATTCACATCAATTTCCTACTAAAGAAAAGCCGAATTTATGCGTCACGTCACTTATTACATCTGGAATGCTCGTGCCAATGGCGGCAATTCAACAAATTGGAAATATGCGGGAGGAGTTGTTTATCGACCATGTTGATGTCGAATGGTGTCATCGAGCGATTGCTAGTGGGTATGAGATTTTTGGAACGGGATATGGAATCTTGCAGCATAGGCTCGGGGATGGTTCTATAAGAGTCTGGTACTTTGGATGGCGAAATATCAGTCAGTATAGTCCGCTACGGCTATATTACAGATTCAGGAATTTTTTTTTCCTGTTACAGCAGTCGTATATTCCTCTCAGATGGAAGGTAAGGGCAACGTGGTATTGGCTAGGTTTTTTTTATTCACACGTTATTTTTTCATCTAATAGGCTGAAAAATTTATTAGCCATTGTCAGAGGGGTGTGGGACGGTATTGCTGGGACGATGGGGCCTTATAGACCCTAAGTGTAAAATAAGTCCCAAGTTAGTGAGGTACGCCATATTTGAACAACAAGAATAACTTTTGATGAAAGTGAAGGTGAGGTTTTAGATATTTAAATATTCCAATCTTTCTGTTCAGCATCGCCTTTCTTCTTGCTGCTTGAATGTTTTTTCTATGGCTCCATATGCTAGTAAGGCTTTGTAGATATATATCAAATAATATTTTTTTATCAAATTTGATACATGATAAGGCTATCCCTTCCAAAAGAAGGAGTAAGACATGGATTGGAAAAATAGTAACCAATAAAATGAATGGATAGGTCACAAGCATTACGAAATTCTTATTTCGTTCGCTTTGTTGTCGACGTATCAGAGAAATAACTAATGAACCATTTATCGGCTTTCCTCCACCTAGGCTATGGCCGATCCTATGATAAAATCCACTTTTCGGAACTACTTGAACCGAATAACCGGCTAAGCGCGCCAAACAGCATATATACAAATCTTCCGCAATTGATCGGAACCAAGCGGGAAATCCACCTAATTCATTCCATAAATTCTTAGGAATCCAAAGGC
>Ga0066486_1000310_pt1 | contig 13908 bp, 12 predicted proteins | sample LakWasM128_HOW14_2_FD_59591 | JGI IMG/M metagenome (GOLD analysis project Ga0066486, IMG submission 59591) | Freshwater sediment methanotrophic microbial communities from Lake Washington under simulated oxygen tension - Sediment Metagenome 128_HOW14 | ecosystem: Environmental > Aquatic >... | reverse complement strand
TCGACGCCTGAAGAGCAAAAGCCGGAAGTCATCCGGCTGACCATCGACGCAGCCGGCATGGTCTACTGGAATGATCAGAAACTTGAAAAGTCCGATTGGCAAACGCGCATGGCAGAAGCAGCCAAGGCGCCGATCCAGCCTGAGCTGCGCATCCGTGCGGATGGCGGCAGTGCGTATCGCAATGTCGCTGTCGTGATGTCCGATGCCGCTTCGGCAGGCCTGACCAAGATCGGTTTCGTCACTGATCCGAACGACAACCGTTAATCTCTGAGCCTCCTTTCTCAATTACGGCAGGTGCATCTGCAGCCTGCCGTAATCGCGTCTCGCGCTATCTCGAAAGTGAGATACGCCTTACAAAAAATTTGCAAATAATAACTATTCTCATTAATATTCCGTCTGAAAAGTTATTCATAAAGCATAACGTAATCAATTCGCCAGCCAGCCCTGTTTAGCAGAGGCAAGCCAGCCGGAAAAGTTAACAGGGAGTAATGGATGAAAAACAAGCACATGGCTGTGCCGTTGTTGCCGTTGGGCGCGGCGTTGATGGCGGGCGGATTGTCTATGAATGCGATGGCGGCGGAAACACCGGTCGCGGAAGAAGCAGTCTTGTCCACAGTGAATGTTGAGGCGGGCACCGAAGTAGAACCCGATAGTTACCGCGCTACCAAAACGCGCGTCGGCAAGGTTCTGCAGGATCCGCATGACGTGCCGCAAGCGGTGACGACGATTACCAATCAGCTGATCCATGATCAGCAGGTCAGCTCGCTCAAGGATGCGTTACGCAACGTGTCCGGTCTGACCTTCAACGCAGGTGAAGGTGGTCGTGCCGGCGACAACATGATGCTGCGCGGCTTTTATACCTTCGGCGACATCTATCTGGACGGCATCCGCGATACCGCTCAGTACAACCGCGAAACCTTCAACCTCGAGCAGGTCGACATACTGCGCGGTTCCGCCGCGATGCTGTTTGGCCGCGGCCAGGCCGGCGGCGTGATCAATCAGGTGAGCAAGCTTGCCAAGCTGGAAGATGAAAACAAGGTTTCCGCCAGCCTGGGCGATTACAGCTACCATCAACTGACCGGCGACTTCAATAAGACGCTGGGCGAGACCGTGGCGATCCGACTGAACGTCATGGATCGTGGCGAAGACACCACGCGCAAGAACGCTGCGGCAGATGATCGCACCAAATTCGACCGTAACGGTATCGCAGTGAGCTTCGGCGCCGGCATCGGCACCGAAAATGAGCTGTTCCTGAATCATATCCATACCCAGACGCGTGATGTGCCTGACTATGGTGTCCGTTTTGCCAATGGCAAGCCGGTGAGCCGTTTTTACGACACCACCTGGAGCTTCGACGGTAACTTCGACGATAGCGATACTCGCGTCTCCACTGCGATCTTCACGCACAAGTTCTCGGACAAGACGCAATGGCGCACACAGTTGCGTCGTGGTGACTACGAGCGTGCATACTGGGTGAAAACTCCGCCTAACGGTCTCAATCCGGCCGCGCCTTCTGCAACTGGTGGTACCGGTGGTAACGTCGCGCGCAAGCTCGACTATGAAACCGTTACCCTGCAATCCGACTTCATCACCGAATTCGATCTCGCCGGCATGAAGCACGAAGTAATTACAGGTGTTGAATACCTACACGAGGACTCCTTCCGTCAAAGCCTTCGCAATATCGGCAGTGCGAGTGTCCCGATCTACCGCTCCAGTGCAGTGGTGACTACTGGCAATACCGGTCTTAACGAGTTCGACAGCGACAGTTACTCCTATTTTGCGCAGGACTCCATCGAGTTCATTAAGAACTGGAAGCTGCTGCTGGGTGTGCGCCGCGACCATATGAAATCGGATTACCTGCGCTACAACAATACGCTGGGTGCGAACGAGGAATTCGACCTGAAGTTCAGCGAAACCAGCTATCGCACCGGCCTGTCCTGGCAGCCGAACAAAGCGTCTCACTACTACGTGACCTACAGCGATGCATTCAGCCCGACCGCCGACCTATACCAGTTGTCCAACCCGACTGAGCATCCAGAGTCCAGCGAAACGCTTGAAGTCGGCGCGAAGTGGCTGCTGTTTGATGGCGACCTGGCACTGCGTACTGCGCTGTACACGGCCGAAAAGAACTGGGAGCGTAATACCGACCTGGAGTCGACCGCATCCATTCTGACCAAGAAGCGCCGTACCGATGGCCTTGAAATCGAAGCGGCCGGCCGCATCACCGACGATTGGGAAGTATTTGCCGGCGTTGCCTTCATGGATGCTCGTATTATCGATGTCGCCCCAGGGGCCGACCCCCGCTTCGAGGGCGAGCGCGCTCGCAATACTCCGCCCGTGACCGTCAACATGTGGACCACCTACAAGTTCCTCGGTAACTGGAAGGTAGGTGGAGGTTTTGAAGCCAAGGGCGAACGCTATGGCTATAACCCCTCTGCGGCGACAGGTCCGTTCACCAACGGCGAGTTCACCCCCAACAGCATTCCGGGTTTTGTCCGCTGGGATGCGATGGTGAGCTACGAGCAGAAGCGCTATGCTGTGCGCCTCAATGTCAAGAATCTGTTCGACAAGGAGTATTACGATGCCTTGTATGACAACGGTGGCTTGGTGGTTCCGGGTAACCGACGCGTCGCTATCCTGACCACTGAATTATTCTTCTAAGGCTTCAGCTCATGCTGCTGCAGATCCCCGACGTTCTCACCGCCGATGAACTCACCCGCGCCCGCCGACTTTTGTCGGAGGCCGGATGGGTGGATGGGCGGGTGACGGCGGGGACGCAGTCGGCGCAGGTCAAAAGCAATCGGCAGTTGCCGGAGGATTCCGCGCAACTGCCCGAGTTGCGGCGGTTGGTGCTCGATGCGCTCAATCGCAATCCCCTGTTTTTCGCGGCGGCACTTCCCTTGAGGATATTGCCGCCGTTTTTCAATCGCTACGGCGACGACGCCAATTTCTATGGCGCGCATGTGGACGGCGCAATGAGGCTGCATCCCAACGGTAGCGGCTATGTGCGTGCCGACGTCTCTGCGACCCTGTTTTTCTCCGAACCCGACGAATATGAAGGCGGTGAATTATTGGTGGAAGACACTTTCGGCAGCCAGTGCGTGAAATTGCCGGCGGGGCATCTCGTGGTCTATCCCTCTTCTTCGGTGCATCAGGTCACGCCCGTCACGCGCGGCGCTCGGCTGGCCAGCTTCATGTTTATCCAGAGCATGGTGCGCGATGCGCATCAGCGTCGCATGCTTTTTGACATGGACATGGCGTTGCTGCAGCTGCGTCAATCTGTCGGCGAGACCGATGCTGCCGTCGTCAAGCTGACCGGCACCTATCACAATCTGCTGCGCCTCTGGGCCGAAAGCTGAGGCATGCTGGAAAAACTGACTGCCTGCCCCGGCGATGTCGCGTCTGCCTTGCATTATCGTCCTTACGCCGAAGCACGCCTCGCTCCTGAAATCTGGCAGTATCTGGAGGAGGGGAGCGGCGACGATCGTACCCTGCTGGAGAACCCGGATGCTTTGGCCAGGATTCCCTTGACGTCGCGTCCGTTGGTAAATGTGCGTGGCGGGCATACTCGTTTGGAATTGTTCGGCCAGCCGCTCGAACATCCCGTGCTGCTCGCGCCGGTGGCCTATCAGCGCCTGTTCCATCCCGATGGCGAATGCGGCAGCGCTGCGGCGGCTGCCGCACTGGGCGGCCAGTTCATCGCCAGCAGTCTTGCCAGCCAGGCGCTGGAAGACATTATCGCTGCTGCTGAAAAGCCGCTGTGGTTCCAGCTTTACTGGCAGGGTGGCCGGGAGCGTACCCTGAAACTTTTGCGACGTGCCGAGGCCGCCGGATACGGTGTCGTCATGTTTACGGTCGATGCGCCGGTGAAGCAGGCCGGGATGGTATTGCCGGCAGGCGTTGCGGCCGTTAATCTCGATTCACCTGCCGCCATCGCCGGACTTTCTGCGGGGCAAAGCGCCGTCTTCGACGGCTGGATGGCCCAGGCCCCGGACTGGGACGACCTGAATTGGCTGCGGGACAATACCCGTTTGCCGCTGCTGGTAAAAGGCGTGCTGCATGCCGATGACGCGCTGCGTGCGGCGAATCTGGGATGCGATGGAGTGGTCGTGTCCAATCATGGAGGACGCGTGCTCGATGGCGTTACTCCTGCGATCGATGCCTTGCCGGCCATCGTTGAGGCCCTGTCCGGCAAAATGCCCGTGCTGTTCGATAGCGGGCTGCGTTCCGGGCGCGATATCTACAAGGCCCTGATGCGTGGCGCCGCAGCGGTGCTGGTAGGGCGCCCCTACATCTGGGGATTGTCTGCGGCGGGCGCGCTGGGCGTGGCGCATGTGGTACGGCTGATGCGTGACGAACTCGAAATGACGATGGCACTTTGCGGCGCGCGCACCCTGCAAGAAATTCGCACTTCCCACCAATACTGAAAGGAAAATCATGCGTTTCATCATCGCTCTGCTTGCGTTAGCTCCATTGTTCGCCCATGCAGGTGCCGACTGCAAGGCGCACCCCAAGTCCGAATGGGCTTCGGAGGATACGCTCAAGCAAGCCCTGCGGGACGAGGGCTACACGATCAAGAAATTCAAGATCGACGGCAACTGCTACGAAATCTACGGCCGCAACAAGGAAGGCAAGAAGGTCGAGATATATTTCGATACCAAGACACTGGAAATCGTTAAGGCTGAAGTCGAGTAGTAATGCGCCATTTCGTTCCCGGCCCGACCGCGTGGTCGCGGCCGGTACGACTGCTGCACTGGCTGGTAGCCGGGTGCGTGGTCGTCAACCTGTTCAATGACACCGGTTATGCGCATCGCATGATCGGTTATGCTGTACTGGGGCTGGTCGTTTTGCGCCTTGCACATGCATTGTGGACGCGCAACATGGCCGAGCGTTTGCGTTTGCCCGGTTTTCGCGACATTCGCCAGCATCTTTCCCATCTTTTTCACCGTCGGCTGGACTCGACTCCGGGCCATAATCCTCTCGGGCAACTGGCCGTTTATGCCATGTGGCTGCTGATAGGATTGCTGGCCTTGACGGGTTGGATCAGCCGTACCGACGCCTATTGGGGCGAGGACTGGCCTATCGATCTGCATGCCAGGCTTTCCGATGCGATGCTGGCAATGGTCATGCTCCATGTGGCGGCAGTAGCTGGAATGTCCTGGTGGCTCCGGCAGAATCTGATCAAGCCGATGATCATGCGCACGCAAGACCGGAACGCTCTCAAGTAGCAGCTTTTTTTTGCTTTCGTTAGTGATAATGGTTATCATTAACGAAAATTTACATTGCCTCACCCTGACGATTCGCCTGGGGTGAGAAACATGACATCCAGCTAGCCAGCCATCTGCAAGCCAGCCATTAAAAAATACATTTATTGGGAGCTTGCATGAATTACGGAACCAGATTGCGGCCGTCTATCGCCGCAGTAATGATGGCTGTTGCCGCCTGGCCTGCCTTCTCGGCGGAAACTCAAACCACGAACGATACTGCGGCCCCGGTGGCCGAGGCCGTGCTGCCCGATGTGAGCGTCGAGGCCTCTGCCGAGACGGAAAACCGCTATCAGCCGCTGACCACCAAGACCGCAGCCAAGATCGAAGCCGAACTGCGTGACATTCCGCAGACGGTCAATGTGATTCCGGAAGCGCTATTCCAGGACCAGGGCGCTCGCTCGCTCAACGATGTTCTGCGCAACGTGCCAGGCGTTGGCTTCAGCAACGGCGATGGCCAGCGCGACCAGGTCACTATTCGCGGCTTTTCCGCGATTGCCGACCAGTTCATCGACGGCGTGCGCGACGATGCGCTCTATTACCGCGAGCTGGCCAATATCGAACAGGTCGAGGTACTCAAGGGCCCGGCTTCCGTGCTCTACGGGCGCGGCTCCTCTGGCGGCCTGATCAATCGCATTACCAAGAAGCCCACCGATAAAGCCTTCACGGACGTGACTACCACCGTGGGTTCCTGGAACATGAAGCGCGTGGAACTGGATACCAACCAGCCACTGGGCGAAGCGGTGAGTTTTCGCCTCAACGCGGCGCTGGAAGATTCGGACAGCTTCCGCGACCAGGGTTTCACCGAGCGCAACTTCATCGCGCCTTCGCTGCAATTCGATATTTCCGAGAAGACCAAGCTGTTGCTTCAGGTGGAGAACCTTGAAGACAAGCGCGTGACCGACTTCGGCGTGCCGGCGATCAACGGCCGTCCGGTCAATGTGGATCCGAGCACCTATTATGGCTCCAGCGACGCGCGTCACGATGACTATACCGAGAGCGATGTGCTGTCCGGTGCGGCTACGCTCGAGCATGAATTCGATAATGGCTGGAAGCTCAAGAACACTTTCCGTGCCTACGATTACGATCTGAACCGCAACAACACCGTGGTGACGTCGGTGAGAACTGCTACCTTGACCGCCACGCGCCGCCACAGTTTCATCGACCGCCAGGAGCACGGCTATTTTAACCAGACTGATCTCAGCACCAATGCCGATTGGCTGGGCATGAAGCATGCATTGCTGTTCGGCATGGAGCTGGGTTACCAGGACAAAGATGCGCAGTCCGGCAATTTCACTCCTACACCTCCCAATGTGAGCATCTTCGATCCGCAGCCTTTCAACAACCTCGGCACTACTCGCATTGCGACCACGGTGACCAGTTCGCTCAGCCAGACCGCGGGCTTTTATGTTCAGGACCTGATTACTCTGAGCCCGGAATGGAAGGCGTTGGTCGGCGTGCGTCACGACCGCTTTGACCAGGTGACCGACAATCTGCTGACTGGCGCCCGTTTCGGCCGCACTGATAACGAATACAGCCCGCGTGCGGGCCTGGTGTACCAACCTACGCCGTGGGCCAGCATGTACGCCTCGTACACGAAGTCATTCCAGCCTTCGCAGGAGACTTTTGCGCTGGCGGCAAATAACACTGACCTCGCGCCCGAAGAGACGACCAATTACGAGGTCGGCACCAAGCTGGACTTTCTGGGCGGCAATCTTTCGGCCCTGTTTTCGCTGTTCCGTCTGGAGCGCACCAACATCAAGTCGGTCGATCCGACCGATACCACTCGGTTGATTCCCGTGGGCGAGCAGCGCACCGACGGCCTAGAATTCTCGGTAAGTGGGCGCCCGGCGCATGGCTGGGATATCACGGCCGGCTACGCATTCCTGGATGCCGAAATCACCGACTCTCCTAGCACGATGGGTGTACCGATCAGCCCCACCGGCGCCAACATTCAAGTGGCACTTGAAGGCAACACCCCCAGCCTCACACCGCGCCATAGTGCCAATCTGTGGGTCACGCGCCGCTTCGACAACGGCTTCGGCATCGGCGGCGGTATGGTGCTGATGGGCGAGCAATACGCTTCCCCGAGTAACGTCGTGAAGCTGCCGGGCTATGCACGTGCCGACATGACCGCATTCTATGAAACCAAGAAATACGAAGTGCGTCTGCTGGTGAACAACATTTTCGATCGAGAATACTTCGCGTCCGCCCACGGCGGGGTCGATATCGACAATACCCCGGGCGCGCCGCGCAATGCGCAACTGTCCCTCAAGCTCAAGTTCTAGGAGTAACGACATGAAAAAACTCATGATGGTCTTGTTCTTGTCGGGTATGGCGACTGCCATGCCGGTAAAGGCACATTACCTGTGGATTGAGCCGGTGGGTGAGGAAGCCCACCTGTATTTCGGCGAATATGAAAACGCGCTACGCGAAAAATCCGGCGGAAGGCTGGATACGATTGCCATGCCCGAGGTGCAGACTAACGACGACAAGCGTACGGCTGTTGCAGTACAGCGCAAGGCCGATTACCTGGCGCTTGCCGCCAAGGTCGGCCAGCCGCTGATTGCGCAGGAAATCACGATGAAAGTGAAGGATCTGCGTAAAAACAACATCGGCATCGTCAAGCCGATGTATTACTCGCGCTTCGCTGCGGCTGATGCCGAAGGCCCATCCGCGTTGGCGCTCGATATCCAGTCGCTAGGCAAGGGCCGGGTTCGCGTCAGCCTTCATGGCAAACCGCTGGCCAAGGCCAAGCTGAATGTATTCGCGCCCAACCAGTGGCTGCGCGAATACGAGACCGATGCGCAGGGCGAAACCACGGTTGAAACGCCATGGCCGGGGCTGTATGTGCTGGAAGTCGTCCACGTCGAAGCGACCAAGGGTGAATATCAGGGCGATGCCTACGAAGGCATACGTCACGTCGGCACCCTGAGCCTGATGCGCTGATGTCGGCAGCATCGACGGCTTCGGCGCATGTCAGCCGGGCCAAGGTTCTGCGCTGGCTACGTCGCGTGCATGGTTGGCTGGGGTTGTGGGGTGCAGTGTTGGGCTTGCTGTTCGGCGTGACCGGTTTTTTGCTCAATCATCGTACCGTGATGAAAATTCCGGCATTACAGATGGAGCAAAGCCAGTTTGAGATCGCCATGCCGGCCGACGCCCCAAAAAACGCACAGGAATTTGCGCGCATGATGCAGCGCGAGTTCAAACTCAAGCAGCCGGCTTATAAGGTGCATGACGAGCCTTCACGGCCAGTTGCCTGGGGCGACAAAAAACTCATCCAGCCCGCACAATGGAAGGCGGAATTTCATCTGCCGCATTATTCCCTTAGCGCAGAGTACTGGCTGGGCAATCAGTTTGTCAGCGTGAAGCGGCAGGACGTCAACGCCTGGGGTTTCCTGATGCGCATGCACAAGGGCACAGGCATGAATGCCGGCTGGGTTCTGCTGGTTGATTCCTTGGCCGGGGCCATGCTGGTGCTGTCGATCACGGGTGTGCTGCTGTGGACCAAGATGCGCGGGTCGCGCCTGGCGTTGGCCGGACTGGTCGGTACATCGTTGGGGTTGACGGTGTTATTCACATTGCAATCGCTTTAAACAAACATAAGGCCGCCTCGAGCGGCCACTTCAAAATACGCTAGCCAGCTCAAGCCAGCCAGCCGATAGAGAACTTGATCGGAGGGTTGGCATGAAAATGCGCAATGCAAGATTGGTATGGCGTTAGCCGTGCTGTTGGCGGAGGTGAGGTTGCGAACGAAGTGGCATAAAAAAAGAGCGAACGATGCAGACGCAAGCTTGTCACTTTTAATTCCCGGATAGCAAAAATCCGATAGCTATCGCAAGAGCCCGCTGAAACAGGCTCTAGAAAGGATGACAGCATGAAACAGAAATCCCCCGAATGGCTGCCTCTCTCCCAGCATGGAGACTGGACGGTCGAGTATTGCCTGGAAGAACGTACCGTGCGCTTGCGACTGGGCGAAGCCAGTCTTTACATGGATCGCGATGCCTACCTGCTGCTGTGGGCAACGCTGACGGAAGGACTGGATGCCATGGAGCTGGCGGAAGATGAAGCCAACCGGATTACCGGCCTTCTGCTGGATGCGGGACCGTTGCCTCGCAACTGGTCCCAAACACGACACTAATTAATACAATCAAGGAGATATCCATATGTCACGTTATACCGGCCCCCGGCTGAAAGTGATGCGTGCACTCGGCGTCGAACTGCCGGGCCTGTCGCGCAAGAGCACCGAAAACCGTCCCAATCCGCCAGGCCAGCACGGTGCTTCGGCTGCTCGCCGACGCAAATCGGATTATGGTCTTGCGCTGATCGAAAAGCAGAAGCTGCGCTACAACTACGGCGTCAACGAGCGCCAGCTGCGTCGCTTGATGGTGGATGCGCGTCACACGCATGGTTCTTCCGGAGCTATTTTGTTACAGCTGCTGGAATCCCGTCTCGATAACGTAGTGTTCCGTGCAGGGCTTGCCCCAACGCTGATTGCCGCGCGCCAACTGGTCAATCACCGCCATTTCATGCTGAACGGCCGCATCGTCAATATTCCTTCGATGCGTTTGCGCGTCGGCGACGAAATCCAGCTGCGCGAGCGCTCGCGCAATATTCCCATGGTGGTCGAAACCATGGCCGAGCCTGCGCTGACGCGACCGGAGTGGTTGAGCTGGGACGACAAGAAGCTGAGCGCCAAGATCACACGCCTGCCGGAAGCGGACGAGGTGCCGTTCCCCATCGATATCCAACTGGTGGTGCAGTACTATGCAATGCTCGTTTAATCATTGGTAATCAGTCGCGATACCTGTGGCGGAAATCGCCACGGTGTCGACCACAGGAACTGCGGTCTAAGATTGAAGCTGAGCTGCGTGCTCTCCTGGAAGCTGCCGATTGGCAGCTTTCGTTTTTAGGTTTACATTAAGAGCCTATTTCATAGATTTCACATCACATTGAGCGAGCCCGCGCCTGGCATTCATCCCACAGATCAGCGGCGCGATGTATGAAACCTATGAAATAGGCTCTAATTGCTAATGCGACAATCTGAGGAATGAATAATGAACCAGAAGATGCTTGAACATCTCGGAGAGCATGCGGATAAATATCCCACGAATCTGGAGCAGAAATATCCGCATGTATTTCATAAACTCGTGGAGTTCTGGGGCACCGCTGACATGCGATCCTATTTCGATGAACTGATCATGAGCAACCGCCCGAACCGGCTCGGCTTCCCGCCTGAGGCGGTGACTGAAATCTGGGCGCTCAGCAAGCTATATTCAACCTTGCATCCCGAACATGAGCCGCCTGAAAGCATCTCGGCATTCGGCGATATCTGGAACGTGGATGTCGACGCGGCCCGCGATAGCTGGAAGCGACAGCAGGCGGATGAAAAACAGCCATCTGCCGAGAAAAAGTCCGACACCTGAGGTTCCTGGCCGCCGCTTTCTCGCAGGGAAAGTGGCGATTTGTTAAACTGCGGGTATTCTCGAACAGGAGCCAGCAGCATGGCCACTCCTCGCAAAACCGCATCTCCCCGCCAGTTCTCCTTGAATTCCGAAGAACACTCCATCGATAACTCCCTGGCGAATCACCTGATTTATACCAGCGGCCGGCACGCCGAAGCCGCAACTACGCGCGATTGGTATGAAACCACTGCCCACACCGTGCGCGATCATCTGATCGAGCGCTGGGTGGAAACCGTTGAAAACTACTACGACAAAGATCCGAAGCGGGTTTATTACCTCTCGCTGGAGTTCCTGATTGGCCGCATGCTTTCCAACGCTGCTCTCAATCTCGGCATCGACGGCCAGGTGCGCGAGGGTTTGCACGCGCTGGGTCAGACCATGGAAGCCGTTTCCGATATGGAAACCGACGCTGCGCTCGGCAATGGCGGCCTTGGGCGGCTGGCGGCCTGTTTTCTCGATTCGATGGCAACCCTCGATTTGCCCGGCATGGGCTACGGTATCCGCTATGAGTACGGCATGTTCAACCAGCATATCGAAAACGGTCAGCAGGTCGAGCATCCAGACAACTGGCTGCGGTATGGTAACCCTTGGGAATTCCAGCGCCCGGAGCGCTTGTACCCGGTCAAGTTCTATGGACACGTGGTCGAATTCCCAACTCAGGACGGCTCGGTCGAGCAGCATTGGGTCGATTGCGAAACCGTGATGGCGATGGCTTACGACATGCCGGTGCCGGGCTACAACACCGAAACCGTCAACAATCTACGCCTCTGGTCGGCCAAGGCGACGCGGGAGTTCAATCTCGATTCCTTCAACGCCGGCGATTACGTCGGCGCGGTGGAAGACAAGACCAGCACCGAAAACCTCTCCAAGGTGCTGTACCCCAACGATACCTCGGTGATGGGTCGCGAGTTGCGCTTGCGCCAGCAATATTTTTTCGTGTCCGCTTCCATCCAGGACATCCTGCATCGCTTTACCCATGAGCATGATTCCAGTTGGGAGTTGCTGCCGGAAAAGGTCGCCATCCAGCTCAATGACACGCATCCGGCCATCGCCGTCGCGGAAATGATGCACGCGCTGGTGGATGTTTACCATTTGAAATGGGATCGTGCCTGGAGCCTGACCACGCGCATCTTTGCCTACACCAACCACACGCTGATGCCGGAAGCGCTGGAAACCTGGCCGGTCGATATGTTCGAGCGCGTGCTGCCCCGTCATCTCGACATCATCTACAAGATCAATCACCATTTCCTGCATGATGTGAATCACCGTTTTCCGGGCGATACCGAACTGCTGAAACGCGTGTCCATCATCGACGAAGACCACGGACGCCGCGTGCGCATGGCGCATCTGGCGGTGGTCGGCAGCCACACCGTCAACGGCGTCGCGGCGATTCATAGCGATCTTCTGAAAACTACGCTGTTCGCGGATTTCAACCGCATTTTTCCCGGCAAGATCATCAACGTCACCAACGGCATCACGCCGCGGCGCTGGCTCAACCAGTGCAATCCGGGGTTGACCGAACTGATTGTCTCGCGCATCGGCACCGGCTTCATCAAGGATCTCTCGCAAATCGAAAAACTCGCGCCGTTTGCCGAAGATGCCCGGTTCCGCCAGGAGTTCATGCAGATCAAACAGGCCAACAAGCAACGTTTGGTCGAGCGCATCCACCATCGCCTCGGTATGCGGGTCGATCCGGAGTCGATGTTCGACGTGCAGGTGAAGCGCATACACGAATACAAGCGCCAACTGCTTAACGTGCTGCACGTGATCACGCTATACAACCGCATCCGCTCGGGCAAGACCGAGGGCATGACGCCACGTACCGTGCTCTTTGCCGGCAAGGCAGCGCCGGGCTACCGCATGGCCAAGCTCATCATCCGCCTGATTCTCGATGTGGCCGGCATGGTCAATCGCGACCCGGCCATCAACGGCTTGCTCAAGGTGGTTTTCCTGCCCAATTACGACGTGTCGTCGGCGGAGCGCATCTTCCCCGCCAGCGATCTTTCCGAGCAGATTTCCACTGCCGGCACCGAAGCCTCGGGCACCGGCAACATGAAGATGGCACTCAACGGCGCGCTCACCATCGGCACGCTGGATGGGGCCAATATCGAAATCCGCGAAGAAGTGGGCGAAGACAATATCTTCATCTTCGGCCTGACCACGCAGCAGGTCGCCGAGCTGCGCGTGCGCGGCTACAACCCGTGGGAGTACTACAACGCCAACGCGGAATTGAAACTGGCGCTCGACATGATCGCCGAAGGATACTTCTCGGTGGAAGAGCCCGAGCGTTACAAACCTATCTACGAAACCCTGACCTGGAACGGCGATTACTACCTGCTGCTTGCCGACTACGCCAGCTACGTGAAAACGCAGGAAGACGTTGGCGCCCTGTACCGCAACAAGGAGGAATGGGCGCGCCGTGCCATCCTCAACGTGGCGCGCGTGGGCAAGTTCTCCAGCGACCGTACCATCCGCGAATACGCGCAGAAGGTGTGGGGCGTGGAGCCGGTGGCGCGGTAAATCAATTTACTTCAGGAGAGAGTCATGAAAACGCTTGCTGCTGTTTTTGCATTATTTCTTTTCATTGGGCAGGCGAGCGCAGTTGAGTTGGCCGATCTCAGCAACAAGGAAGCCACCGGCGGTTTGAAGGATGCGTTGATTCAGGCGTCTGGCGCCGCCGTCGGCAAACTCGGGGTCACAGACGGTTTTTTCAAGAATCCCAAGGTCAAGATCCCTTTGCCCGATTCGCTCAAAAAAGCCGAAAAAGCCATGCGCTTCTTCGGCATGGGCAAACAGGCCGACGAGCTGGTGCTGCGCATGAACCGCGCCGCCGAAGCCGCCGTGCCCGAAGCCAAGGTGCTGCTGGTCGATGCCGTCAAGAAAATGAGCGTGCAGGACGCCAAGGACATCCTTTCCGGAGGTGACGACGCCGCCACGCAATATTTCAAGAAGTCCACCTCGACTGCGTTGACGGCCAAATTCCTGCCGATGGTCAAGGAAGCCACGCAGGATGTGCAACTCGCCCAGCAATACAACAAATTCGCCGAGACCGGCATGCAGTACGGGCTGGTCAAAAAAGATCAGGCCAACCTGGAACAGTACGTTACGCAGAAAACCCTGGATGGGCTGTACCTGATGATGGCGGAAGAAGAAAAAGCCATCCGCCAGGATCCACTGGG